>Ga0268283_1000570_pt1 | contig 22810 bp, 18 predicted proteins | sample saktaG_13_FD_190140 | JGI IMG/M metagenome (GOLD analysis project Ga0268283, IMG submission 190140) | Saline water microbial communities from Sakinaw Lake, British Columbia, Canada - sak_2013_06_06_36m | ecosystem: Environmental > Aquatic > Non-marine Saline and Alkaline > Saline ... | reverse complement strand
AACAAAACATCAGGAATATGGATTTTCAAATCGCCGGATAGTGTTGATGCCGCACACATATTAGAATATTCGTTTATAAGAGAAGAATTGTTTATAATACCAGCAGTTATATATTTAAAAAGTATTAACGTCGGATACATTGGATTGGACTCATAAACAAGGTCCGCCCAAAGCGTCGTGGTCACCATCATCGGATTGACATAGGAAAGAAATGGTATATGGAGCGATAAAATTCCATCTATAGCTGACGTACACACTGTCGAATTTGGTGCTGGTGTTGGTGCTGGTGTTGGTGCTGGTGTTGGTGTTGGTGCTGGTGTTGGTGCTGGTGTTGGTGCTGGTGTTGGTGCTGGTGTTGGTGCTGGTGTTGGTGCTGGTGTCGGTGCTGGTGTTGGTGCTGGTGTCGGTGCTGGTCCGGGCGATGAGAAGGTGTGGCACCAGGAACAGTCAAATTTATATGTCGTGACATGCGTGTTGTGAAGAGGGGTGTAACCAGGACTGCTCCTGTCTGCATGGCACTGGGAGCAAACGGTGCTCTGCGGTCCCTTCAAGGCATACTGGGGTGCAACCGCGTTTGCCTGCCCGGCAACCGAGAGCATGACTATCATACATAGACCGACGACCCATGCTGCAACGATAAAGTTTTTTCTCATAATTACTCCTTTAGTTTTTTTTCTCATAATTTCTCCTTCCACCGATGCGGGGGGACGGACTCCCCAAAGTTAATAACAGCGAAACATTGATTTCTATTGACTTGGACACTGTCGCATTGAAAGGTATTCATCTACCTGGTTATCATTATTGTTAACAACGATAACAGCAATATATATGCCATCAAATTAATACGTGGGAATATAAATATGCATGATTCTCAAAACAGCTAAAGAAATACGTGGCATTTCATTAGGTTGATCGAATTTATTTTATTTCAGATGGGATGAATTGAATTATTTTTGAAGATAATTGATGTCGTATTGCACAGAAGAGAATTTTGCATTTCGCGAAAATGGCCATAGAGCTGGCAGTCGACAGCCGGGATCATGTCCATTTATTTCGATAATACTATGATTTCTGACAAAATGACGGGGAATACACCAAATCTACATGTGATTAATCAATGCGATTAATCACATGTAGATTTTTACTTTGCACCAAAACCCGGAAGTGCGATCTGGGTGTGCTCTTTTACTGATCGCATTATGCGAATCGAATTTGCAAGATGCAACCCGTAACCGTTATGGGTTTCCCATTTTTTGTTCACAGATCCGAAGGAGCAGATTCCCCGCAACCGCACGACGGTAGTCTGCTGTAGCCCGGATGTCCGTAATGGGGCAAACCGCTTTTTGAACGATGGCGGCAGCTTGGGTTAATCGATCCATGGAAAGCGGCTGGCCGATCAGCCAATCCGCTGCCTCAAGACAGGTGATGACTGTCGGCCCCACGCTGCCCCATGCCAGGGATGCGGCCATGACGATGCCGCCGTCCGACAACCGAAGAATGGCCGCCATACTGGCCAGGGAACAGGCCAGAGCGTTTCGGCGTCCGACCTTCTCGAAATGCTGGATGGCTTCCGGGTGCGGTTTTTCAACGTGAATCGCCGACAGAATCTCTCCGGTTTCAAGAAGCGTCTGGCCGGGCCCCAGGATAAACCGGCTGATGGGAAGACTCCGAACACTGGTCTCGGACGCCAGCTCGACCCGGGCATCCAGTGCGTAAAGCGGCGCAAGGGTGTCTCCGGCAGGAGATGCCGTACAGACGTTTCCGCCGATAGTACCCATGTTCCGAATCAGGGGGGAGCCCAGACATGTGATAGCTTTGGCAAGAACCGGAAGATGCCTGGTGATTGCAGGTTCCCGCAGCAGATGACTTAAAGGTGTGCCGGCAAGAATGACCATCCGGTCCCCGTGGACCATAACCCCCTTCAGTGCCTGTATTCTTTCCAGACAGATCAGGTCTTTCGGCGGGATCAATCCGCTTCGCATTTTTACCAAAAGATCGGTGCCGCCGGCATAGACCGCTGCATCCGGCAAATCGTGCATCATAGCCCATAGATCGTTCATCGATCGGGGCAGCAGGACCTGCTTCATGGCTTGCTTCCTTCAGCCATGGCTCTGGCGGCGGCTTCCACGGCATCCACAATTTTCACATATCCGGTGCACCGGCAGAGATTGCCGCTGAGCGCCCGGCGAATCCGGTTCCGGTCGGGCTCCGGATGAAGGCTTAGCAGATTAACGGCTGAAAGTACCATTCCGGGAGTACAGAATCCGCATTGCACGGCCCCATGTTCCACAAAGGCCTCCTGAACCGGGTGAAGCGCTTCGGATTCCCCGATACCTTCTATCGTGGTAACGGCTTTATCCTGAAGCTGGACAGCCATCATCAGGCAGGACAGCCGGGGTTCGCCATCCACCAGAATCGTGCATGCCCCGCACTCCCCGGCGCCGCAGCCTTCCTTGGTTCCGGTCAGTCCCAGATCTTCACGAAGAACGTCCACCACCCGCCGATCTGAAGCCCCCTGAATTTCCGTGTCGTTGCCGTTGATTTTGCAGATAATGCTCATAATTTCCTCCCCGCACCGGTGTTCAATCCCAGCGCTTCCAGTATCCGCTCAGCCGTGACAGGGGATCGCTTAACCCACACCCCCACCGCATCCAGAACCGCGCCCGCCACCACCGGCAGCGGTCCGTTCATGCCGACCTCACCCATGCCTTTCATGCCGAAAGGGCCGGTCGATTCAACGGTCTCAACGGTCAGCGATGCAACATCCGGAACATCCAGGGCCGTTGGAACGATATAATCGGTAAGCGATGGATTCAGGATCTTGCCGTCCCGAAGCAGAATGTCCTCACACAAGGCGTATCCCAGGCCCTGAGCCACACCACCCTGAACCTGCTGCTCCACCCCCTGGGGATTGATGATCCTTCCGGCATCGGTTACGGCCAGATAAAACCGGACCGAAACGCCGCCCGTCAGCTCATCGATTTCAATCCCGGCCAGATGGGCGGCATAGGAAAAGAGCACATGGGGAAATCCCAGGATAAAGCCGCTGGCGTTCAGATTCCCGTCCGAAGCCACAGTCATGACATGCTGATCGATGGCCGTCCGGTCCGATTCCGGAAGCATGGCCGCCAGGGTTGAAAAGGACACTTCACGGCCCGAAGGCAGATGCCGGACCCGGCCGGGCAAAAGCACCAGTCCCACGGGTTCATCCAGAAACAGGACCAGAGAGGCCCGATGAATCAGCTTTTCTTTCAATTGGAGACAGGACCTGACTAGGGCATTTCCATAGGTATAGGTGGTACGGCCCGCCGATGAAGACCCGGAAGGGTGGGTTCTGTCCGTATCGGGCAGAATCAGCTCCAGATGTCCGGTATCCTGGCACAGCATATCGCCGGCGATCTGAACAAATGCACTGGCATTGCCCTGCCCCATGTCCGATACTCCGCAGTATACCCGTATCCGGCCTTCCTGCGTCAGCTCGACCTTGGCAATGGCCGAATCCGGCAGCCCCCTGCCGTATCCCATGGCATTGAACACGGCACAAACGCCCACCCCCCGGCGTTTAAAGCGGCCGGCCCGAGCCTTCCAGTCCGCTCGGTTGCGCCACAGCGGATGCCGTTCGATGGTTTTCAGGCAGGAAACGATCCCCGTGGAATGCATCAGGGTAACGCCAGAGCTGTTCCGGTCTCCGCGCCTAAGCGCGTTTTTCAGCCGCAGTTCCAGCGGATCCATGCAAAGTTTTTCCGCAAGGCGATTCATCATCTGTTCGATGGCAAAAGCTACTTGGGATACGCCGAACCCGCGCATGGCTCCGCTAACCGGATTGTTGGTATAGACGCACCAGCCCTGAATCGACACATGGGGAATGCGATACGGCCCGCCCGCGTGCTCCATGCCCAGTTCAAGGACTTCTCCGCCCAGATGGGCATAGGCGCCGGTATCATAATACAGCCTGCATTCCAGACTTTTGAGCGTTCCGTCAGCCCCTGCGCCCAGTTTATAGTACAACCTCGCCGCGTGCCGTTTGTATCCGGCAATAAAGCTTTCTTCCCGATCCCACCACATTTTTACGGGTCGGCCATTGGCGTTCATCGCGGCAAGGGCCAGCAGGCACTGAACCGTGGCACCATCCTTGCCCCCGAACCCACCTCCGAGATAGGGACTGATGACACGGATAGAGGAAAAATCAAGCCCCAGTGCGTGACCGATCTCCATCCGATCCCGAAACGGCGCCTGGGTGGAAACGGTCATGACCAGGGACCCGTCCGGTTTCTGTTGCGCAAAACCGTTTTCGGTTTCCAGGAATGCGTGTTCCTGAAACGGGACCTCGAAGCAGTCTTCCAGAATGACATCGCAATCCGAAAATGCCTTGGCCGCATCGCCTTTTTGGATCACCGCGGAAAGCAGCGTGTTTCCGGCCGCATGGACCATGGGGGCGCCGGGATTCAGCGCCGTTTCCGGATCAAACACCCCGGGCAAGGGTTCCACATCCAGCCGTATCCGGGACAAAGCCAGTTTCAGGGCCTCCCGGTTTTCGGCCAGAACCAGGGCAACCGGTTCTCCGCAGTGCCGGATTTTTTGGCCCGCCAGAACCGGCTGATCCTTGTGAACGATTCCCTGGCGGTTAGTTCCGGGAACGTCCTTGCGGGTCAGCACGCGAAAAACGCCTGGAACGCTTTCGGCATCATTCGTGTGAACCGCCAGGATTCTCCCATGCGCCAGTCCGGCCCGCCTGGCACCAGCCCACAGCATATCCGGTGCATACTCGTCCGTAGCGTATTTTTCCGCGCCACTCACCTTGGACCGGGCATCAAAGCGAGGAAAGGGACATCCCACCGCAGGAATATCGTGTGTCATCTTTAACCTTTCTCGTCGGGCAGATCCGCATGGACTGATTGCCATCGGCTCAGGCCGGCCAGAAGCCCCATCAGGACCAGCGTTGTTCCCGAACAGATCAGAAACAGCAGCGTGAATGATCCGCCGGATGCCAGGATTGTCCCCATGATCACCGGACATAAAAAAAATCCGGCATCCATCATGAACAGCATGAGATTGCTGTTGATTCCCTGAAACTGCCTGGAAGAGAATTCGAACATGACTGAATTGAGCAGGGGAAGGATGCCACCCATCGCCATGCCGTAACAACCGGCTACCAGAAACAATTTGAGGAGTGAATCGACCCAGGGCAACAGCGCACAAACCGCCGCCAGAAAAAGCGCCATCCCCCCGAGCGTCCGAAATTTGTTCCCCGAATCCATCAATCGCCCGAACCCCGTCCGGATGACGATCATGACACCCATTGATACCGCAAAGAAAATCCCGACATCCTGTCCAATGCCCTGAGCCACCAGAAACGATTTGATGAAATAGAATACCGTGGCGTAGGTGAAGAATATGAGCAGATTCATGGTCAGAATCAGAATTACCGGTACCTGACGTATATTTTGCCACAACTGCCCGATTGCCGGACGCTGCAAATAGCCCGGATCCATTTTGACAAGCATGTTCCGGATCCGGGGACCCACAGCAAAAATCAGGATGATTCCGGGGATGGCCATAATTGAAACCAGGGCATAGATGAGAGCCTCATTGCGGAAATGGCGGAGCGCGATTTCGGTCAGCATCGGCGCTACGGCATAGGGGATGAGGCTGGCCAGACTCATGACGCCAAACCCCTGAGCGCTTTTCTCGCGCGGGATAAAGTGAACCAGCAGCGCCACACCGGCCGAAACCAGCGTGACGAAAGCGGCCCCATGACAGATTCTGAGCAGAATCAGACCCGGCAGCGAGTCCGTCACCGTGTAGGCGCACAAAATCATGGCCAAGAGGATCATCGAAAACCGCAGAAATCCCATCGCGTTTCCGGCATGGATGAAGACACCGACTGCCGGACGCAGAAAAAAAGCGGTCATGGGTTCGAGTCCGACAACGATACCCCGCCATTCTGCGGAAATGCCCAGGTGTTCCAGATAGCTATAAAAGCTGTAGAACACGGACATGTTGCAGAAACCGAAAAACAGAATAAAGATCAGGGATACAAATTCGGCTGAATACAATTTTTGGGGTTGGGTTGTCATGTCAGAATGCTTTCCAGGCCCGTCATAAACGCATCCATGGCATCCGGCAAGGCCATTGTCACCCGGATCCAGTTCGGGAACCTGAATCCGGTCATGGTACGGATCATGACCCCCTGCATCATGAGCCTGCGATAGGCCAGGCTGTCGCTCATGGGAAGCCGGATCATAACGAAATTGCCCTCACCGCTCAGAAACGGGAGCCCCTGGCCGACAAGATATTCGGTCAGCACCTGCTTCTGCCGCCGAACCAGGTTCCGGGTATGCTGAACATGTTCCCCGTTGTCGTTCAGAACTGCAAAGGCTGCGGCCTGAGCCAGCGTATTGACCGAATAAACCACACAGGTGCGGCGGATGATATCAACGGCCTCGCGGGACCCGGCCAGGTAACCGATCCGCAGCCCGGCCAAGGCATGCATCTTGGAAAAGGTGCGAAACACCACCAGATTGGGATACTCGGTAATCATCGCCATGCTGTCCGGGAAATCCGGATTTTCAACATACTCGCAGTAGGCTTCGTCCACCACGACAATCTGTCTGCCGTTGACGCGATTTAAAAACCCCCTTAGTGTCCCGGCATCCCAGTAGGTTCCGGTGGGGTTGTTGGGGTTGCAGACAAACAGAATTTTCGTGCGGTCATCGATGCTTCGAATCATTTCATCGTCATCGAATCCATAATCTTTCAGCGGAACCCGGCGGGCTTCGATTCCCGAAAATTCCGCCACCCATTCATATACCGCAAACGTCTTGTCCGCGGTAATAATGTTATCCCCCTTCTGGCAGAAGGCCTTGATGACAAATGCAATGACTTCATTGGCCCCGTTTCCGAACAGAAACTGGTCCGGCTCCATGCCGTGCTGTTCGGCCAGTTTTTGCCTCAGATGCCAGCAGTCGCCGCTGGGGTAGACGGATGCCTGGGAGGGTACGAAGTCTCGGATCACCTGGACCGCCGACGGACAAGGTCCCAACGGGTTTTCATTGTTGTTCAGCCGGAAAAGGTGGGAACAGCCAAAGAGTTTTTTCAGCTCATCATCCGGCTTGCTGGGAACATAGGCCTCAAACCGCTGAACATACTCCGGGGCCAGATGCTGAAATGAAACGGACCGGCTCATGGTGTGCACGGAAATGATTGAAACAGAATGATATCGCCTTCACCGGCATAGGGCAAAATCTGAACCGGTTGAAAGCCGTTTCTCAAAAGGCAGGGAATGGCCGCCGACTTCCAGGCAGACCCCACGTCGATCTCAAACACCACATTGCGGAGTCCTTCTTTTCGAAAGAGCTGAAGATGCCGCTGCAGATTGTCCTCCATGTCCGCACCCGGCCACAGGATATCCAGATCGACCCGCGATCCGGGGCGGTCAATCTGCGTTGACAACACCGAGTGCGCGGGCTGGGCTTCACCATCATCGGTAACCATGCGGATTTCACGGGGCAAAAACAACCGGCTGTAAGTCTGACGCAGATACGCTTCAAATTCCGCCGGCGCCCAAGCCACGCTGCCCATGTCCTCATGCATCAGGCGGAACCACGAAGATTGCCGGATCAGGGCGCCGCCGGCCGAACACTGATCCATATCACCTAAAAATTCAAAATATTCATGGTATTGTCCGGTTGCCGGCGGATGACAGATCATGGCAATGGCGGATGTTCTTCCCGCCTCGCTGATGCAGGCTTCAATCAGGGAACCGGCAATCCGATCCGATCCGGAATCGCCAAAAACGTATGGACCGATGGCTTCAATGGTTCGGTCACTGAGCGAATGCCAGAGCATGCCGCCGCCGATTTCACCGGCCGGTCCGGCAGCGATAAGGGCATGGTATTCGCCGCTTTGCATCATATCGACCAGCATGCCCGGATATTGAAAAAACACCGGCAAGCTAAGCTCGGGATAAAATGCCCGGGTTAACGGGGCCATGAATTTCAATTCATCCGCACTGGGGCAACGAATCGCAAAGTCATTGCCGGCAAAAGGAAATAGCGGTTTGGCCAGCTCCGATGCCCGGGGATATTTCTTCTCTTTGATCAGGGAAATTCGCAGTTGATTCCCGTTTCTACGGATTTTAAGCCGGTCCACGCTTCGGGAAGCCAAAATCAGCCGCATATCGTCAAAATCAGACGGGTCCTGAGTCCCGGGTGTCGCAGTCAGATTAAATGCCTGCATGTTGAAGCCGGTTCCGGGAAACGAGAAATCGGTCTGAATGAAGTACCCTTTGTTGATGCAACGAATTCTGATCTGGTGTTCGCACGGAATGATCCCGCCGCACAGGTGCAGAAGAAGCTCTTCCGTAGCCAGGGTCATCCTGAGGGCTTCGGTTTTTTTCAGGCCCAGCACCAGGGATGATTGTTCGACAAAAGCCATGACAACCGGCAGAAATCTGTCGTCGGCAGGAATTCGAATGGCTGTCTGTTGCAAAGGAATCGATGCAATCTCGGACAATTTGTTTACCGGCATAAATCAGAATACCTTCTCAATGGGAATGATCGTGCGCTTCCGCCTCATGACCGGTGTGATCGTGCTCGTGGGGTCCATGATCGCCCGGATGGTCATGAGAATGATCCGAAGCGGCGGCGCCATGCACATGGTCATGATTGTGCCCATGCGTATGGTCGTGGGCATGTTCATGGCCGTGTTCATGTCCGTGTTTCACGTCTCCGTGAGAATGCTCATGTGCGTGGGCATGCGCATGGTCGTGTTCATGCTGGTGCTGATGATCGTGTTTTCCTTCCATGGTAATTCCTCCTGTTCAGCCGGTTGTAAAATTATGAATCGATATATGATGTGGAAGTTTTATGTATTTTAATGCTGTTTGTCAACGGGTCATGTGATTTCCGCATTAAATGCCGGCTTGGGTGTTTTTATCCGATTGATAAAAATGGCTTTTTGTATTAGCTTTCCCGGATAATGGGCGATTTGTCCCATGAAAACCATCCGGTTGCACTTGCTCACTCGATACAAGAGAAACTATGGCACTGAAAAAATCCGAACTCTACTCCTCCCTCTGGTCCAGTTGCGACGAACTGCGCGGCGGGATGGATGCCAGCCAGTACAAGGACTATGTTCTCGTTCTGCTTTTCATCAAATACGTCAGCGACAAATACGTTGGGGTACCTTTTGCCCCCATCACCATCCCCGATGGCGCGAGCTTCATGGATATGGTGGCTCTCAAGGGCAAGCCGGATATCGGCGATCAGATCAACAAAAAGATCATCGCCCCGCTGGCCAATGCCAACAAACTGTCCGACCTTCCGGATTTCAACGATGCCACCAAGCTCGGCACCGGCAAGGAACTGCTCACGCACCTGAACTTGCTGGATGACGGCCGGCCAACCCATGCCGCGGTGCTGCTCTTCGGCAGGGAACCGCAACGGTTCCTGCCCACATCGGAGATCAAGTGCGCCCACTTTCACGGCACAGAGGTGGCCAAACCGATTCCCTCCTATCAGGTTTATAAGGGCACGGTTTTCACCCTGGTGGATCAGGCAGTGGATTTTGTGATGTCCAAACTGGCTCTCAGCGTCGGTACCCGTGCACAAAGCACCCAGGCCCCGGTCTCTTACGAAATCCCGCGCGAAGTCGTTGTCGAGGGAATTGTCAACGCCATCGCTCATCGCGACTACACGAGCAACAGCAGTGTGCAGGTGATGCTCTTTGCCGACCGGCTGGAAGTCTGGAATCCCGGTCGCCTGCCATCCTCTCTGACCCTGGAACGGTTGCGTGAATCACACGGCTCCGTGCCGCACAATCCGCTGCTGGCCGAATCGCTCTATCTGACAAAATATATTGAACGGATGGGCACCGGTACCGGAGATATGATCCGCCGCTGCCGGGAGGCGGGATTGCCCGAACCGGAATTTGCGGTAAAAGACGGGGTCGTACTCGATCTGGTTTATGAGGCGCGGGACATCGACCAGCGGCTTGGTTCCGAGGACAGGATTGATGCCTGGTTCGAAGCCAAGACCAGGGGTCTCAACGACTGGCAGAAGGACGAGCTGAAAAAACAATGGGGCACGATGCAGAAGGTGCTCAGCTCCCGGTCGCGAATGGATCGGGTCGTAAGCGACATCATCTTTGACTTCAGCGTGAAGCCGCGCCTTTCCAGCGAACGCGGCAACGCCATCCTGGTGGCATCAAGCATCTTTGATGCGTGCAAGTATTTTTCGCTGTTTCAAAAGACGCAGTTCAAAGGCAGGTGTGCCGTGGTGACCTCTTACAACCCCCAAGCGCAGGATGTAACAAAGGAGGACACCGGAGCCAACACGGAGACGGACAAGGAGTTTATCTACAATATTTACACCAAACTTCTCAAATACAGCGAGGCCGGGCCGAGCAAAACAAAAACAGAGACCTATGAGGAACGGGCAAAAGTCCTCTTTACAAAGGAGCCTGCCGGCATGAAGCTTCTCGTGGTGGTGGATAAGCTGCTCACCGGCTTCGATGCGCCGCCATGCACCTATCTCTATATCGATAAGTCCATGCAGGATCACGGCCTGTTCCAAGCCATTTGCCGAGTCAACCGGCTGGCGCGGCGTTAAGCCCAGCGAATGCCTCGAATACATCGTCGTCCATGAGATGCTTCATCTGATAGAGCCCACGCACAGCGCCCGCTTTGTTGCACTGATGGATCAATTCATGACGAAATGGCAGTTCTATCGGGAGCAATTAAACCGGCTGCCGGTCAATCATGAGGATTGGGTTTATTGAGGGAAACAGGGGTCACACGGCAAATGAGGACCGATAAAGAAAATCCATCCGGAGACGTCGTTTTTCAGGTACAGGAACTGACCAAAACATATAAAATGGGAGAGGTGGAGGTTCATGCGCTGCGGGGGGCAAATCTGGAACTCTTTTCCGGCGAGTTGGTTGTGCTGCTCGGACCGTCCGGAAGCGGCAAATCCACATTGCTGAATATTCTCGGCGGTCTGGATACGGCGACCAGCGGCTTTGTTTCATATTGCGGCAAAGACCTGACCCATGCCAGCGAACAGGAACTGACGGAATACCGCCGTTTTCATGTGGGATTCGTCTTTCAGTTTTACAATCTGATTCCCAGTCTCACCGCAAAAGAGAATGTGGCGGTGGTCACTGAGATCGCCAGAAACCCCATGATTCCCGAAGATGCCCTGGCCATGGTTGGACTGACCGAGCGCATGGATCATTTTCCCGCTCAACTGTCCGGCGGGGAGCAGCAGCGGGTGGCCATCGCCCGCGCGATCTCGAAAAATCCCGCGGTGCTGCTCTGTGACGAACCCACCGGGGCGCTGGATTCCAAAACCGGCATCGTGGTGCTGGAAGCGCTGGAGCGGATCAATCGCGAACTCGGCACGGCAACGGCCATCATCACCCATAATGCGGATATTGCCGGCATGGCCGACCGGGTCATTTATCTCAGCAACGGCAGAATTTCGGAAGTCAGGACGCAGACGCTAAAAAAATCGCCCGGCGAGTTGCAATGGTGAGGCTATGAAGACGCTCAACCGGAAACTGTGGCGGGATATCCGGCGCATGAAAGGCCAGGTCTTTGCGATTACACTGGTCGTCATGAGCGGGGTTGCGACCTTTATCATGTTCATCAGCACCATGGATTCCCTGAATCTGACCCGGAACACGTTCTATCGGGACTACAGTTTTGCCGATGTCTTTGTCAACCTGAAGCGGGCGCCGGAAAGCCTGAAAGAGAAGATTCAAAATATTCCCGGCGTCAACCAGGTTGAAACCCGGGTCTCTGTCCGTGTCAAGCTGGATATTACCGGTTTTAACGAGCCGGTAACCGCAAAAATCATGTCCATCCCCGATACCGGCAGCCCGCTCTTGAACCGTCTGTATATCCGAAATGGCAGGCTTCCCGATCCGGCCAGGGATCACGAAGTCGTAATCAACGAAAACTTTGCCAAGGCCCATGATTTTAACCCCGGCGATCAATTTGCCGCGATTATTAACGGAAAATGGACCCGGCTGACGATTGCCGGGATTGCCCTGTCTCCGGAATTTGTTTTTCTGCTGCGTCCGGATGCCATCAGTCCGGATTTCAAACGCTACGGCGTCTTGTGGATGGGCAGAAAGGCGCTCGGCACCGCTTATGATATGGATGGCGCGTTTAACGACGTGGTATTGACCCTGTATCCAAATGCTGTATTAAACGATGTTCTTGCGGAACTGGATCGGATCGTGGCGCCATATGGCGGATTTGGCGCCCATGGGCGTAAGGAGCAGTTCTCTCATCGCATGCTGAGCGAGGAATTCCGGCAATTGCAAAGAAGTTCGGAAATATTTCCCACCATCTTCATCTGTGTCGCCGCCTTTTTGCTGAATGTGGTGATGAGCCGGACCATTCACACCCAGCGCGAACAGATCGCCGCCCTGAAGGCATTCGGGTACAACAATCTGGATGTCGGCATTCATTATGCCAAACTGGTTCTGCTGATCGTCTTGATCGGCCTCATCGCCGGCATTGCCGGCGGGATCTGGTGCGGAAAACTGCTGGGCGGCATTTATATGGAAATCTATCGTTTCCCGGACCTCATCTATGAAATGCATCCCGGAGTGATCATTTCCGCGGTCCTGGTCACCGTCTTTTCAGCGCTGGCAGGGACCCTGCACTCACTTTGGAGGGCGGCCAAACTACCGCCGGCCGAGGCCATGCGGCCCGAACCCCCTGCAAAGTACGGTATGGCGCTGATTGAAAAAATGGGGCTGGGCCGCCGGCTGACCCAGCCATCGCGGATTATTTTGCGAAATATCGAGCGCAAGCCGATCCGAGCGTTTCTATCCATTGCGGGCATTGCCGTTGCCTGCGCCACGATGGTCTCCAGCGGATTTTTCAAGGATTCGGTTTCGTATATGGTGAATGTTCAGTTTGTTCTTTCCCGCAAGGAAGACATGTCCATCGCATTTATTGAACCGACTTCCCGAAGGGCCATATATGAGCTGAAAGGGCTCCCCGGCGTTCATGCCGCAGAGCCCTTTCGGACGGTTCCGGCAAAGTTCCGGCATGGTCACCGCAGTTATCAGACGGTTATCAGCGGCATCGAACCGGACAGCCGCCTTCATCAATTGCTGGATGCCGATCTGAAGCGCGTGTCTCTGCCGCCTTTTGGGATCGTTCTCACGGATTATCTGGGCAAGATTCTGGGGGTCAACCCCGGCGACATGCTGACCATAGAAGTCCTCGAGGGGTCAAAAGCGATTCGTCAGGTACCGGTTGCAGCTTTGGTCAAACAATATCTTGGCGTGACGGGATACATGGATATTGCGGCGCTCAACCGGTTGATGCGTGAAGGCAGCGCCATCTCCGGGGCTTACCTGGTAACGGATTCACATTACCGGGAGAGCCTCTACCGGCTTTTTATTGAAATGCCGCGTGTTTCCGGAACCGTGGTCAGAATTAATGACATCCACAATTTTCATGAGGTTCAGGCCAAGGCGCTGCTGTTTTTCACGTATATCGCCACGCTGATGGCTTGTTTCATTGCTTTTGGAGTGGTTTACAACAGCGCCAGAATTGCGCTGTCGGAACGGAGCCGGGAGCTCTCCAGCCTCCGGGTGCTGGGCTACACGCGGGGTGAAATATCTTACATTCTCCTGGGGGAATTGGGAATCCTGACGCTGATTGCCCTACCCTTCGGATTTGTCATCGGATACTGGCTTTGCGCATATATTGCGCAGGCCCTGGCATCGGATCTTTTCCGGGTGCCGCTGATCATAGAGATTAAAACTTTCGCAGCGTCGGCAGCCGTGGTTCTGGTTTCGGCCGCGATATCGGGGTTGATCGTGCGCCACAAACTGGATCATCTGGATCTTGTCGAAGTCTTGAAAACCAGGGAATAGCTCGTGGCCAGGGAATCCCCAAGGAGTATCGGATGGAAATTGCCAAACGCAGAACCTTGTCGGTAAGCATCATTATCGTTGCGGTCGTCCTTGCAACGGGTTACGGCCTCATTCCCAGAGCGATGGATGTCGATCTGGTGAACGTCTTCCGGGGACCGCTTCAAGTCACCATCGAAGAAGAGGGCCGGACCCGCCTGAAGGAGCGTTTTGTAATATCCGCGCCCACATCCGGAGTGATGCAGCGGATTGACGCAAAAGTGGGAGATCCGGTGCAAAAGGGGCAGACCGTCGCTGCCCTGGAACCCTTACGGTCACAGGCCCTGGATCCCCGAAGCCGCGCCGAAGCCGAAGCCAATGTTTCGGCGGCAATGGCTGCGCTGAAAGCCGCGCTGGAAAAAGAGCGCGCTACGGAAGCGGATGCGGAGTACCTTGAGAAGAAACTGGAAAGGATTACAAATCTTCACGACAACGGGTATGTGGCAAAGGATCAATTTGATCAGGCAGTGTCCGAGGCCAAAAAGGCGCAGGCTGTCCGGCATTCCGCCGAAGCTGCGGTGAATGTCGCGCGTTTTGAACTTGACCGGACCCGGGTGGCGCTGCAAAGCTTTACTTCCAGAAAAAGCACCGAATCGGATCATACGGTTTATATTCCGTCACCCATCACCGGCGCCATCTTCAAAATTTACCGGGAAAGTGAGGGGACGATCGGTGCGGGGGAGCCACTGATGGATGTCGGCAATGTCGAAAATCTTGAAGTCCGTGTGGAAGTCCTGTCTTCGGATGCGGTCAGAATTAAAAAAGGCACTCCGGTTTTGTTCAAACGATGGGGTGGCGATGCGCCGCTTTCGGGGGTCGTTCGAATTGTCGAGCCGGCGGGGTTTACAAAGATATCCAGCCTTGGCGTAGAGGAACAACGGGTTCTGGTTATTGCCGATATCTTGTCGCCGCCGGATACATGGCGCGTTCTGGGAGATGGATACAGACTGGAAGCACACTTTGTGATCCTGGAAGCAAAGGATGTTCTCCAGGTCCCCAATAGCGCTCTTTTCCGTTCGGGAAAGGACTGGGCTGTTTTTGTCAGTGATAAGGGGAAGGCGCGAAAGCGTTTGGTTGAAGTCGGACAACGCAATGGGTTCACGGCACAGATCCTCTCCGGAATTCATGAGAACGACAAGGTGATTGCCCATCCCGATGAGGCCATCGGCGATGGGTCCCGCATCCAATCCAGGAAATGATCGGGCTCTCCTGTATTCCCGACCGAATAAGCGATCAAGCGCAAAAGTCGGGGACAAAATTCGCCATAACGGGTGGCAGGCGGGGATTCTTATTGACTCCGGAAAGAGGTTCTCCTAATAGAAGCAGTCAGGGACTTTTTCTGGGATTTAGCAGGTAACGACAGAAAAGGGATCAACAGACAAAACACTCTGTGAAAGGACTAACCATGAGCGGCATAACCTTTGGCCTTGAAGACAAAATCGTGATGGTTACCGGCGGCAGCCGGGGAATCGGACTGGAAATGGTGAAAATGCTTCTGGAGCAGGGGGCGAAAGTGTCCCTCTGCGGCAGAAAACAGGAAGGGCTGGATGCCGCGGTCGCTCTGCTGAACGCCGGCGACCGGCTGCTGGCGGTTCAGGCACACGCGGCCAAACCCGAAGATGTGGAGATGCTGTTCCAGCGTACCCTGGATGTTTTTGGAAAAATCGACGTCCTGATCAACAATGTGGGTATGAATCTGATTACCACCGTGGTTGATGCTGACCCTGTCGTGTGGCAGAAAATCATCGACTCCAATCTGAATGCCGCGTTTTTATGCTCCCGCAAAGCCGGACAGATCATGAGAAGTCAGAAAAGCGGTAAAATCGTCAATATTTCTTCCCTCGCAGCCAGAAGATCCGCCCCCGCCATGGGCGTCTACGGCATCGCCAAGGCCGGCATTGAAATGTTGACACGGGTTCTGGCCCAGGAACTGGCGCCAGATGTTCAGGTCAATGCCGTTTCCCCCTGCATGGTGAAAACCCGGTTCAGCCAGGCGTTCTGGTCGGATTCCAACCTTCATGACCAGATTGTCAAAACCATTCCCATGGGTAGGCTTGCCGAGCCCCTGGATGTGGTCTATCCCGTGCTCTTTTTATGTTCCGATGCGGCGCGGTTCATCACCGGCCAGGTCCTGATGGTGGATGGCGGCGCCAGCGCCATTTAAACAAGTAAAGGAGGGAGCCGTGGAATCTTTCAGCAGAGCGCACAAGAGCAGGCTGGCCATTCGGGCATTTAAAGTCATTGCCGATGCCATGATCATACGCGGAAATTACAAGCCATCCGGCATATCCGGGCAAACGCTTGAGGCGGCGCTTCGGGATCTGAGCCCGGAAATCTATGGCACCATAAATGATCCGCGCAGCATTGAGATCAAAGGCCTGGAATACATTCTGGACCGCCTTCCCAGGGGAATTGAAGACTGCACCCGGATCGTCCTGACCGCTCATGAAGCCTTTGAACATACTTCCTTTGAAAAAATTCAGCCGAACAAACGCCGCCGGCTGTCCTACCGGGTCAGCGATAATGAAATGTGTTTTGTGATTACCACCGGGCTCAGCGAGATATACGATGTTCTGACCCATATTACTTTTTTGAACATCGAGGCGTGTAAGATATTCCATCAGATGAAGGAACCCGGCGGAGAATACACCAGCGGCTGGAAGGATTTGGAGCGCATTGCTTCCCGGGAAGACACGCTTACCGACCGTCAGTTGGATCAGGCCATCTGGAACCTGAGTATTTTTCTGGGAAGAACCTATCAGGAGACCAAGGATACCTATGTGTATCTGGATGAAAACCGGAAGTCCTGCGCATGCAACAACAGCCTGTTTCAGATCATCTACCGCCTGGGAAAACGCGTTGAACGGGAAAACGCCTGCCGGGACGATGAGCTTCTGATTTATTTTACGCCGGCCCTTCAGAGCATGATCGGCCATCATCGCTACGGGCCCGAGTGGGCTTCCCACATCAAGAACAAACTCTGCGAAATCGGTCTGCAGAACCGGCCCCTGCACATTATCAGCGCCAACATGCACAGCGTGGTCAATTTGCTATATGGATATGATGCGATCTGCAGCAATAGCCAAGAGAAACCCGACGGAGATCTTTACCGCTTTCTGCAATCTTCTCGGGACAAAAGCCAAATGATCCGGGCGCATGCGGCTGCAAAGGGGTTTCATGATGTGCCGGACACATCCGAAATGCTGATTCATGCCCAGATTATCGATATGGCTCAGCTCGACCCGTTAATGTTCCATCCCGAACTTCATTTGGAGCGCCAGAACCTGAAAAGCACCCAGCCGGTTCTTATTGTCATCGATTATGCCTTTGGCACCCAGGCTTATGAAGTCATGGATGAGCTCCTGTCGCAGTTTCACGAGAAGCCCTGCATTCAGGTTTGCTCCGTATCCATCATGGGTAAAGCCGGCATTCTTCCGGGCAGCAAAGGCGATATCATGCTGCCGACAGCCCACGTGATGGAAGGAACCCCCCACAACTACCTGGTGGAAAACGACCTGAAAAAAACCGATTTCGATGATTCCGTGGATGTCTATGTCGGGCCCATCGTCACGGTTCTGGGCACGTCCCTTCAGAACCGGGATGTCCTGGAAAAATTTCAGACCTCCAGTTGGAAAGCGATCGGTCTTGAAATGGAGGGGGGGCACTATCAGCGCGCCATCAGCGCAGCCATCATCCGGGGACATATCTCCCCCGATATCAAACTTCGGTATGCCTATTACGCCTCGGACAATCCCCTGCTCAGCGGCCAGACCCTGGCATCCGGCAGCATGGGAGACGAAGGAATCAGGCCAACCTACATGATTACCAAGGTGATTGTCGAGAAAATCGTCAATTCATCAAGCGTCCTGTAACGGTTTCTGTCTTGTTCGGAAGGGGCCGCTTGCGTGCTTTCACCTGTCCATCGGAGAGCATCTCCGTTGGAACCCACAGTATATATCATGGATTGTCCATTTCCATCGGTCCGATAACGCCTATTCGCTGTAATTTTTAATCAGCCGTGACCCATAAAAAAAGAATGCCGCTGCATAGAGTATCAGAACCCCAAGCGAGATCAATCCATCTGAATCAAATTGAGGTTTTCGTATCAAAATATTGGTGTGCGTCAGCGGCATCATGTAAATAACCGATTTGATTAAAATCGGCATTTTATCCACAGGAAAAAAAGTCCCGCTGAAAAAAGCCATCGGCATGATGAAAAAATTAGAATAGGTTGCCGTATCTTCATGAGATTTTGTACACATGCCCGTAATGACGCCAAGACTGGCAAACAGAAAGCAGTTTAAAATCAGGGCGGTCACAAACAGCATATTGATGGAAAAATCGGGTGATGATGCAAAACCAACGACGATGATCAGAGATGAGGCAAAAAGACCTTTAACCATGCCGGCCATGACCTCGCCGATCATGATGGATGAAGGACTTATCGGTGACTGAATGAAAACCTGGAACGTTTTAAAATAAAGCCTGTTGAGGTTCAGGGCGGATGAAACCCAGGTATAGGAGTTGTTCATGGAACTCATTGCAACCAGACCCGGAATCAGAAAACCCAAGTATCCGGTCCCGCTTATCTGCACGCTCTTGCCAAGGCCAAATCCGAATGCGATCAGGTAGATAACCGGCGAGATCATCGCGGAAAAAAGATAGCCGAGCTTTAACAGTTTTCTACGAAAAAGCAGCATCTCGCGGAGAAATATGGGATACCATCCTGGCTGTTTCATTCGATGCGTCCTCCGGTGAGTTGGATAAAGACATCCTCAAGATTTGATTTTCGAATGGTCACGCTGCTTTTTTTCTGTTTGGCGATTTCGTGAGCTTCATCGCGGCTTTTGCAGATATCCTGAACCAGCCTGCCTTCCGCATCAATGAACTCGACAATATATTCTCCGACGCTGCTTTTGAGATCGGCAGGCGTATCCAGTGCGATCAGTTTTCCTTTGAAAAGAATGCAGACCCTGTCACACAAGGCTTCGGCTTCTTCAATGTAATGGGTGGTGATAACAACCGTCCTGCCGTCTATTCGCGTTTTCCGGATAACCTCCCACATCTGTCGCCTGATCTGAGGATCAAGGCCGATGGACGGCTCATCCAGAAAGAGAATGGAAGGCTCGGGCAACAACGCTCTGGCGATGAGTAGCCTTCGCTTCATGCCGCCTGAAAAGCCGGATACAACGGAATCTTTACGGTCCCAAAGACCCACCATCTTTAACGCCTCGCTTATTTTTCTTTCCCTGTCCGAAACACGATGGAGCATCCCGTAGATCAGCAGGTTCTCCTGGGCCGTCAGCTCCCTGTCGAGATTGTTTTCCTGGGGAACGACACCGATTTTCTCTTTTATCTCAAGGGGATTCTTTACCACATCCACAGCATCGATGCTGCAACTGCCAGAATCCGGCCTGCTTAATGTGGTCAGAAGCTTAATGGTTGTGGTCTTGCCCGCACCGTTCGGCCCCAAAAGCCCGAACACCTCTCCACTCTTTATCGAAAGCGAAAGATTGTCCACGGCCCTTATCTTCCCGTAGTTTTTCGTCAGTCCGGAAATCTCGATCATGAATCCACTTTCGGACAAATCATCCTTGTCCCGTTATGACGGATAACGTTCATATCAATCCCGTACATCCGTTTCAGATTATCTTCGTTCAGCACGCCCATTTAACACTCAGAAATCAAGAAGAGGATAGCACAGCCACGCTGCATTAACGAAAATATTTTACAGCATTATCGTCGTGAGAGCAATTGTGAATAATTCCGATAACGCATCGCACCCCCTTCCCATCAATTATATGAATTTTCCCCGAATCATACGACACTTTTATTAATAATTACATTTATGTTGTTTATTGAAATCATAAAACATAAATGTAATATGATATCCCGTAAATAAATGTATATCTATTGAATATACAGCATGTTATTTGTTGGCACTATAATTGCTTATCTAAAATTCAACAGAGTACACATTCCCACATTAATCATTAAAGGAGAATCGCATGAAAAGAAGAAATGGTTTTAAAACAGTATTCATTATGATTTTACTTGTTTTTGTCGGTTTTTGCAGCACCCCGTCATTTCTATTCGCGGAAGAGACGGCCCAGACTGTTCAGGCGCCGGATCCGGTTCCGGATCCTTCAGGTACGAGCACAGGAGGCGTAGCCGATGTGATCGGCGCAACCACCGGCGCCCCAACTGCCGATGACATGAAAAATATGGCGGCTGCCGAGCCCCTTGCCGTTAAACTGGCAGATGTGGTCGGCCATAACCGGATCGCCACCAATATCGTCTGGACGCTTGTCTGCGGGTTTCTGGTCATGTTCATGCAACTGGGTTTTGCCTTTGCGGAAACAGGCTTTACGCAGGCAAAAAATGCCGGTCATACCATGGCGATGAATTTCATGGTCTATGCCCTCGGGCTACTGGGGTATTGGATCTGCGGATTTGCCATCCAGATGGGAGGGGTTGGCGGCGTGGCTTCCCTTGGAGGGGGAACGGTTCTAAACAGTGAGTTTGCGATCAATCTTTTCGGAAAGGAATTCGGATTGTTCGGAACCAAGGGCTTTTTCCTTTCCGGCGGCACTTACGATGTCGTGGTTTTTACGCTGTTTCTCTTCCAAATGGTGTTTATGGACACCACCGCCACGATACCGACCGGAGCAATGGCCGAGCGCTGGACATTCAAGTCGTTTGTGATTTACGCACTATTTATCTCGGGCATCGTTTATCCCTTATATGCCAACTGGGTATGGGGCGGCGGCTGGTTGTCACAGCTTGGTAAACTGTTTGCTCTCGGTCATGGCCATGTGGACTTTGCCGGTTCATCGGTCGTTCACATGACAGGCGGCGTGGCCGCGCTTGCCGGTGCCATGGTTCTGGGGCCCCGGCTGGGCAAGTTCAAAGCCGACGGCACCCCCAACGCCCTGCCGGGGCATCACATCCCCATGGCGCTTGCCGGGTGTTTCATCCTGGCTTTCGGCTGGTTCGGATTCAATGCGGGTTCATCTCTTGCCGGAGGTGACTTAAGAATCGGTGTCGTTGCCACCAACACCATGCTCGCATCCGCGGCGGCAGCTTTTTCATCCATGATTTATATGTGGGTACGCTTTGGCAAGCCGGATATTTCCATGATTGCCAACGGCTTTCTGGCCGGTCTTGTTGCGATCACAGCACCTTGCGCTTTTGTGGATTCGGTTTCAGCAGTGATTATCGGCGCCATCGCAGGCCTTATCCTTTGTGTCAGCGTGTTCTTTGTGGAGCGGGTGCTGAAAGTTGATGATCCGGTCGGCGCAATCTCCGTGCACGGCGTCAATGGCGCCTGGGGCGTGCTGGCGCTGGGTCTTTTTGCGGACGGAACCTACGGAGATAACCTAAATGGCGTAACCGGCACGGTCAAGGGCTTATTTTACGGAGATGCATCCCAGTTTATCGCCCAGCTTATCGGTACGGCCGTCAACATCGGCTTTGTCTTTATCGTCATGTATGCCTTCTTTAAAATTCTTGACAAGATCGTCCCGTTGAGAGTTTCCGTGGAAATGGAACAAGAAGGGCTCGATATGAGCGAAGTGGCGGTTACTGCATATCCGGATTTTACCATACGCAACAGATCGCATAGATAAGAATAGTTAATGTGACGGGTAAATCGCAGATGGCAACGAATCGGCGAAACACACGCATAATATGAAGCCATCAAACTTTAGACAAAAGGATACTAAAATAATTGGAGAATTATATGAAAAAAGTAGAGGCCATTATAAAGCCTTTCAAATTGGACGACGTCAAAAAAGCGCTGAACGACATAGGGATTCAGGGGATGACCATATCAGAGGTAAAAGGCTACGGTCGTCAAAAAGGTCACAAGGAAATCTATCGTGGCGCGGAGTATGTGGTGGATTTTGTACCTAAAATCAGGGTTGAGGTCATTGTTATGTCCGAGCAGGTGGACTTGGTCATAGAAAATATTCGAGATTCCGCAAACAGTGGGAAAATTGGAGATGGAAAAATATTTGTGAGCCCAATTGAGCAGGTTGTTCGGATCAGAACAGGTGAAAAGGGGAGGGAAGCACTTTAACTCAATCCATTACCAGTAGCCTTTTATTCAGTTGTCCCCAAAAAGACAAACTGAATAAAAGGCTACTGGCAGACGGATGAGCTCTGGTAAGCGGGGGATTTAATGAAAAGAGTAGAAACCATAATAAATCCATTTTTTTATGGTTCTGATCATTCATCGCGGCACTGCGCACTGAATCTGTATAAAGAGATGAGACAATCATGACACCTGTTGCATGGCTTGTTTTTATAGGAGCAGCGCTTCTGGAAGTCGGCGGAGACGCCATGATTCGGAAGGGACTGCATAAAACCAGTCTTCTTTTTATCGTTATGGGCTTTGTGATTTTGGGATGCTATGGGTTGACCGTCAATATGGTAAGATGGGATTTTTCCAGATTGTTGGGAGTTTATGTCGCAGTTTTTGCGTTTATCAGCGTATTGTTCGGTTTGTTGATATTCAAAGAAACCATACCGGTATCCACCTGGGCAGGCCTTGCGATTATTATGGTCGGCGGCATGGTCATTCAGTTCGGTGGATAATCAATGATGGTGCACTTGTAAAAAGTCTTATATTTGCATTAGGCTTTATTCTTTGGCGTCGAGGCGTACTGCATTTAAGCACCTCGGACAATCCCCTGATCAGCAGCCGTTTTCTTCCTTTTTCCCATCCAATCCATAAGGATTTTTCTGATTATAACGGATTTGGGGGGATCGTTTTGTATCCTCCCAAAGAAGCTGATATCATCAGGTTATGCAGCCAATTTTCATGATAACGAAACTTGTTCAGTCTTTCAGCAGGACTTTGAAAATTTTG
>Ga0268283_1000568_pt1 | contig 22941 bp, 23 predicted proteins | sample saktaG_13_FD_190140 | JGI IMG/M metagenome (GOLD analysis project Ga0268283, IMG submission 190140) | Saline water microbial communities from Sakinaw Lake, British Columbia, Canada - sak_2013_06_06_36m | ecosystem: Environmental > Aquatic > Non-marine Saline and Alkaline > Saline ... | reverse complement strand
GACAAAGACGTGGAATTTAACTGGTTGATCGTGAAATAATTTGTCAATTTATTTTTAATTCCACCTCACGATTTGCTCGAAAAACGCCAATTCATTCTGAAATCGTGAGGTATGGGCACCGAGAAATCGTGAGGTGAGCAACGGGGCATTGACGAGCGTTAATTAATATTATATATTAGTAATGTATATTATAATAACAATTTAGACATTAGCAATGGATAAAAATTTAATCAAAGAAATTATCATTGATCAAAGAGCGCTTTTTGAAAAGAAGCAATTTGTGGCGCGTGATTTCCCCGCCAACTTTTTGACTACCAAGAAAATCAGTGTTATTTCTGGCATCCGGCGCTGTGGAAAGTCAACCCTGCTCCGGCAGATTTCGAAAAACTTGCCTGCTTTTTGTTATTTGAACTTTGAAGATGAACGGATGTTGGATTTTAGTTATCGAGATTTTAATTCTATGCACGAAGCATTTTTGGAACTATATGGCGAACAAGAAGTTTATTTGTTTGATGAAATTCAAAATATTCCCGGTTGGGAAAAATTTGTCCGGCGCCTGTTTGAAAGTGGAAAAAAAATATTTGTGACCGGTTCCAATGCTAAGCTCCTCAGTTCCGAATTGGCAACAACCCTTTCTGGCCGGCATCTTAAATTTGAACTCTATCCTTTTAGTTTTCGTGAATTCTTGGAATTTCACAAATGCCCAATCAAAAAAAATCAAACTACCGAAGAAAAAAGTTTGCTCAAGCGAAAGCTTGACCAATATATGGAATATGGTGGTTTTCCGGAAATTATTATTAGTGGAGATAAGGAAGAATTAAAGCAGTTATATCAAGATGTGCTGATCAAAGATTTGCTTGTGCGGTTTAAAATTAGGGAAACTAAAGGTTTTCGTGACATCGCACTCTATTTGCTTTCTAATATTTCTTTGCCGGTGAGCTATAATGGAATTAGGAATTTATTGGGAATAAAAAGCGTTACCAGTGTTAAGAATTATGTGGATTTTTTTGAGGAAGCCTATTTATTCTACAGTTTATTCAAATTTGATTATTCAGTCAGAAAACAAATTATCAATGATCGGAAAATTTATTGCGTTGACAGTGGAATTGTGAATGCTGTGGCTTTTCGTTTTTCCGAAAATTTGGGACGGATTATGGAAAATTTGGTATTTATCGAGCTAAAGCGTCGAGGTGCGGATATGTTCTATTATAGAGAGAGAAAAGAATGCGATTTTCTTTTGCGGCGTGGAATAAAAGTTACTGAGGCAATTCAGGTTGCGTATAGTCTTTCTGATTCAGCCACGGAAGAAAGAGAAGTTGAAGGACTCTTGGAAGCGATGGAAAAATTCAAACTCAAAACCGGATTGATTATAACCAGTGACAAAGAAGAAGAAAAAAGAATTGATGGAAAATCAATTAAAATTGTTCCACTTTGGAGATGGCTATTGGAAAATTAGGTTGCATCCAAAAAAATATAACCCTATTGTTTGGTTATAACCAAACTTCCAAGAAGGCGCACGCGCCTCCGAAACCCCTCTCATGTTTTCCAAAACGGAAATGATTGTGCGGGGAAAGCATAATTTTGCCAATAAAATGGCCAAATTTGTCTTGGAATCAGTGGAAAATTCCAATGCGCCTGGTTTGACGAAAAAGACTATTTTGAATTTTTCCCCCTTCATGTGGTCCATAAACCAGGAAAAAAACGCAAAAGCAGAAAGATTACCACGATTGAAGGCAATTACAAATTAAATGATAATCCGAAGAAGGTTGAAAATATTCGTCCGGTATGTAGGGGTTTGATGAATCTTGCCCAATGACACACCAGGGTTTGATAAATCAAACCCCTACGGGTAATGAATAATAATAAAATGTACCAAAAAAAATTATCTTTTACGCCCATATCCCAGAACGTAAAAAAAAGAGACAAAGACCGCACCTACCTTTCCTTGGCAGAATAAAATTTTTCATGCTAGACTTAAACGGTTGCTAATTAAATAATTTTAAACATATGAACTTAGAAGGAAAGGTTTATGGGTATAGCAAAAAAATGCTTGCTCTCATTGTGCTCTTCGTTTTTGTCTCTGGTGTGATGTTTTATGCCGGAGCAAAATATGAAAAAAGAAAACTCAGTAATTTAGGCCTACTGAAAAGTTCCCAGACTGGAAAGACGAAAAAGAAAACTCCTGAGACGCCGACTGCTGAAAACGCCCCTGCTCCGGATAATCAGACCGAGACCATAATAAATACTCCGGCTGATCCCAACGCAGTCCCAACATCAACAACGAAACCAACAGCCATTCCATCAAATTTGCAAAATTAGTAATCGCCACAAAAAATCAGAAAGACTCCGACATTATGTCGGAGTTTTTTAATACTTCCGGTTGCGCAAAAAGAGTTGCCTTGACAAATTCACTAGGGGGGGGCTATGCTGAAATAACTTTGCTCAAACTTGAGCATAATGAAGTGCTATTTAACAATTTGAAACTGAAAAAAGGAGGTGGTGAAAATTGCTTGTAAAAAACGAAATGACAAAAAATCTGATACACTAAAAACCCAAAAAAACAAAGAAAGGAATACGCGTCATGAAAAAACTACTGTTGAGCCTCGTTATAGCTTTCACTTGTTTTTTACTTTCCAATAATGCGCTCGCAACTGTCTTGAAATCTCAAACTGATCATAGCGTTAGAATTACTACTCGACCTTACAAGAGAGTTTTTGGCACTGGCACAGGTATGGTTTCCGGAGTTAGCTCACCATACTCCGTCAAGTTTTGGGTTGATAATTCTACGGGGTCGGATATTGTCATAAACTCACAAACTTATGGCAGGGGGATTTTTGAGTCTGATAACTACGCATACGCTAAATATTTCAATTGGTATCCCATCACAGTCCCTGCTAATACAAATGATTTTGAAATTGTGTATAATGGCTTTACTAATACTGGCTCTTGGATGAGCAGTGCTGTTTCTTGGCACCTATATCCTTTTCAAGGAAACAATCCTCCTACGGGACTTTATACTAAAGGCTCTTCAAATGCTGACACTGGCTTTGCCTATATCTTGGATAGCGGTAGCCAGTCATCCGCTTCTACCCCGCTACTCACAGTCACCCGCAATCCTGAAGCCGGTGGTGGAGTGGCTAGTTCTGATGATGAAATTCAATGTGGCGTGAATCAGCTCAACTATTGCCAAGCTACTTTTCTCCTGAACAGTGAGGTTGAGTTGGAGGCATTTCCGAATACCGGCTACGCTTTTACCTATTGGGATGATGGGACGAATCAATACACCGATAATCCACATACTTTTACGATGGATGGGGCAAAGGAGGTGACGGCAGCATTTTCTCCACCAGTTCGATGCGCTACGGGAGATTTCAGATTTAATATCGATGATACTGGTGGCGAATGTGTGGCATACGTACGCGACGAAACTGATATTGAGATATATGGAAATGCCTATACTTGGTATCAGACGGCAATTGATGATGGTTATTGGGTTGGCTCCACACCAGAAGTCTCAGCTATCATCGTTTTTGCATCTCAAGATGGAATGTCGAATGGCCATGTTGGAATTGTGAAAGAAAAATTGGATGCCACACATCTGAGACTTCGCGATTCTAATTGGGGACTCGATGGATTAGTCGATGAACACACGATAGACCTTAGTAATTTCACTATTCTTGGCTATATCTACTGTACGCCATAACACCGACCAATTAACATGTCGGCAAACGAAAGGGCAGAACTCATTGAGTTCTGCCCTGTTTTTAATATATTTCGAGCACTAAAGATTCTCCCTTTCTTTCTTATTCACATCGTCATAACACCTACCTATTATTTCATATGGAAACTTGTAAGGATCAATAACACTGCAATTAGGAATATCTTGGCCATTATGGACAACAATCCATTTGCTATTCTTTTTTACTGCTAAAAAATATGGCGTACTAATATTTTGGTTCCCACCAACCAACATTGCTCCGTAAATATAGTTGGCAACTTTTTTATCAACTTTAACATATAAATCTTTTTGCAAATAATTATCCGGCACCCATTTTCCGGAATTTTTTTGTTTCTTTATGAAAGAAATAAACGCTTGAACCAATTCTTTTTTATCTGTCTTTGCAAAACCATCGGGATAGAACCTCTTTGGATTGGAAGTATCAATCAAAATATTTTTTTCTGTATCCCAGCAATCAGGAGTCATGTCTAAAGGAAAGTTATATTTTTTAAAATTTTGACACGCCCCCCAATATCCAGCGCCACTAACCTCTGTCAGTGTCCAACTTTCATCAGACTTCGCTGCAAACCAAACCTGTTCTCCTGTATTGTGATATTTTCCGTCCCTTGTAATATTATAACCATCATAGACAAATCTCCCAATAGCATGATTTTCCTTATTCGTTTCAACGGTTACTGTTATATTATAATTTTTATTTTTCCAATCTGGGGATTTTTTGTACAACGCTTCTTTTATAATATCCTCCAAACTCATACCTGGTTGCGCGACTATTATCGGAAATTCTTCTGGCTGTTGTTTCTTGCTATCATCAAGTACCTTCGACTTTGAAATGGCATTAGAAAAACCAACATCTTCTGTTTTTTGCGTCTGAGCATACTTCCACACCCCACCAAAAACCGTGATTGCGATAATTATGAGCACGATTGTTCCAATGCTGGTTGGGATTTTTTTGTTATTCATCTTTTGTTTTTTATTAGTTGCTTATACTCATATTATGTCAAAAAATATTAAAAATGTAAAACTTACGATTCGAAGTTTCAAAATTCAAAGTTTTGATATTTGCTTTTTACCTTCCACCTCTTTTACTTTCCACCTCTTCCCTTTTTTCAAAATATGATATAGAATAAAAACTCGAGTATTATGAGTTAATTTTATCCTCTATGTCAGCAAACGAGCTAGCTATTAGGTTTAATGAGGTAACTTTCGAATATTCCAAAAACAAAGTCATCCTAGATGATGCCTCTTTTTCTTTGCGCCAAGGGGCAAAAATCACTCTGATGGGTCAAAATGGGGCAGGAAAAACAACGCTCCTGGAGCTAATCACGGGAGCGCTGAAGCCCAAATCCGGCACGATTCACATCGCCAAAAATCTCACGATTGCCTACGCCAAACAAGTCATTCCTCGCGAAGAACTGGAACTGACTGTTTCGGATTTTTTTGCTAAACGTTTTTCCGAAAAAATCTACAACCTTACTCCGCGCATTGATAAGGTCCTGGGCGTGGTCAATCTGAAAGCTCCGCATGACCGAATCGTTAAATCTTTTTCCGGCGGACAACAAGCTAGATTACTCTTGGCGTCAGCCTTGATTACAGATCCGGATCTTTTAATTTTAGACGAGCCAACTAACAATCTTGACCCAGCCGGTATCGCCCACCTAACGCAATTTCTGATTGACTATGGCAAAACTTGCCTGGTCATTTCGCATGACGCCGATTTTCTCAACTCCTTCACAGATGGCGTGCTCTATTTGGACATCTTCAATCATAAAACGCAACAATATTTGGGCGACTACTACACGGTAGTGGAAGAAATTGCCGCGCAGATTGAAAAAGAAAAACGCAAGAATGCCCAATACGAAAAAGAAATCATCGCCAACAAAGAAAAAGCCAACTTCTTTGCCAATAAAGGTGGCAAGATGCGCTTGGTTGCTAGACGCATGCGCGATAAAGCGGCTGAAATGGAAGAAGCTAAAGTTGACATTAAAAGAGAGGATAAGGCTATCCGCTCTTTTGAAATTCCTTGCCAAGAAAAGTTAGGCGGAGAAATCCTACATATTGATTCCGTCACGATTGTGAGAAATTATGAGCCAACCGAAAAGACAGTCAATGTTTCTCTCCATAAAAATCAACATCTGCTTCTCTCCGGACCAAACGGCATCGGCAAAAGCACTTTGCTCGAATCAATCGCCAAACGAGAAACTCTGAGCGCCAAAATCGGAGAAGATGTCCGCGTTGGTTATTATCGCCAAGATTTTTCCACGCTTGATTTTGAAGCCACGGTTTATGATTCGCTCCTCGCTGTGATGCACCTAAAAGACGAAGAGAAAATGCGCTCTGTCGCCGCCGGATTTTTGCTCACAAAAGATTTGGTCTATTCTAAGATTGGTAGCCTCTCGGAAGGCCAAAAAGGCCTGGTCGCTTTCGCTCAACTAGTTCTTTTTGAACCGGGACTTTTGATCCTGGACGAACCGACCAATCACATCAACTTTCGCCATCTGCCTATCATTGCGAAAGCCTTAGATGAATACACAGGCGCGATGGTGCTGGTGAGTCACGTGCCGGATTTTGTGGCACAAATCCGGATTGATGAAGTGCTGGATTTGGAAAGATAGCTGTGAAAATAAACTCGACTAAGCTAATGTCTGAAATATTAACCCGTGAAAATATACTTGTCGATCAGGCCTTTTTTATTCAAGAGCTAAATAAAGGTAAGCTTTTTATCTACCCGACTGACACCTTGCACGGGCTAGGGGCAAATACTCAAAATACGGAGAGTATTGAAAAAATTATTCTACTCAAAAAAAGAGCTGGAAAAAATTTTCTTGTCATTGTCCCATCGCTTAGTTGGATTTTTGAAAATTGTGTCATTGCCAATGAAGCAATTAGGACATTGTTGAGTGAAAAATTACCCGGCCCCTATTCTTTTATTTTAAAATTAAAAAATCCCAAAGCAATCAATCCTTTATTAGTTGGGCCAGACGGAACTATTGGCGTTCGGTTGCCCGCCAATTGGTTCTCCGAAATTATCGCGGAAAGTGGCGTGCTTTTTGTTTCCACTTCCATAAATTATGCCGGCGAACCTTCCGCCAAGCACTTCGAAGATATTCCCACGAAGATTTTAGAATCCGTGGATTATGTCATTTGGGACAAGGCGTCTTCTTCCGGAAAAGCCAGCACGATCATTGATGTGACTTCTGGGACGCCAATAATACTTCGAAAATAAATTGCATTAATAATTGCAAGTAGCCTTTCCCTTTTGTGTCATTCCCGCCCCCGCTTTCACGAGGATAAACTCCGGCGGGAATCCAGGCTCCACTAGTTTTAGACTCCAGAAAACCAAATTATAAATCCTCTAACTTCTAATTTCAGAACAATATCTTCTGTTTTTTCTTATTTTATCGCCTGAGGTACCTGGATCCCCGACTTCTCGGGGATGACAAGGCAAAATCTTTGACAAGAGCATATTTTAGGGGTAGAATAAGGTTTATGTTTAATCTAGCTAAAAAATATGCGAATATTCGTACATTCGTACAAAATTCGTAATTCGTAGTAGTATGGAAATAAGAAATATCGCCATCATCGCTCACGTCGATCATGGAAAAACAACTTTAACTGACGCTATTATGCGTCAAACCGGAAACGCCCCTGAAGGCGATACGATGGACAGTAACGCTTTGGAAAAAGAGCGCGGGATCACGATTTATTCCAAAAATGCCGCTATCATCTACCGCGACACAAAAATTAATATCGTGGACACGCCGGGACACGCCGATTTCGGTTCAGAAGTGGAGCGTGTTTTGCGTTCGATTGACAGTGTGGTTTTGGTCGTTGATGCCCAGGAAGGTCCAATGCCTCAAACCAGATTTGTCCTCAAAAAATCCCTAGAATTAGGTTTAAAGCCAATTGTGGTGATCAACAAAATTGATAAACCAGCCGCTGACCCCGATATGGTCCAGGAACAAGTTTTTGAACTGTTTTTAGATTTGGGTGCCAGCGACGAACAGCTAGAATTCACTACCGTCTATGCTATTGCTCGCCAAGGGATTGCCAAAATGCATTTGGAAGATGAGTCCTCCGACCTCTCGCCATTGCTCGACACAATTCTCGATCGCATTCCAGCGACACCCTTGGAAAATAGTGCCAAGCCTTTGCGCATGCAATTTTTCAATCTTGGTTATGACAATTTTCTCGGACGTCTCGGCATTGGCCGGATCTATGAAGGAAAAATTAATCCCGGAGACACCGTCACAGTCAAAAAAAGTGACGGCACAATTGAAACAGGGAAAATTGTGAAACTGTTTTCCTTTTTGGGAACCCTAAGAAAAGAAGTAGCGCGAGCTATCGCTGGCGATATTGTGATGATTGCCGGAATTCCCAAGATTGACATCGGAGAAACTGTCTGTGCGACGCCTGAGCAAGAAGCGCTACCCTATATCAGCATCGACGAGCCAACCATTTCCCTCAGCTTTTTAGTTAATGACTCGCCTTTTGCCGGCAAGGAAGGCAAGTTAGTTACCAATAAACAAATCAGGGAGCGCCTGATGAAAGAACTGGAAATTAATGTCGGACTCAAAATTGATTTCTCCATGGCAGAATATTACACCGTTCTTGGTCGTGGCGAATTACATATTGCCATTCTTTTGGAAAATATGCGCCGCGAAGGATTTGAACTGCAAGTCTCAAAGCCAAAAGTTATCATCAAAGATATTGAGGGCGTAAAATCCGAACCATTCGAAGAACTGACGGTTGACGTGCCGGAAAAATCTTCCGGCGTAGTGATTGAAAAAATCGGAAAGCGTAAGGGTGTAATGATGAATATGAAGCAAGCCGGCACACAAATGCGCATGATTTTTGAAGTTCCGACTCGTGGAATTTTGGGATATCGTGGAGAATTTATGATTGACACCCGTGGTGAAGGCATTCTTTGTAGCCGTGTCATCGGCTTCCGCCCATTCGCCGGAGAAATTAAAAAGACCGATACGGGATCAATGATTTCCATGGCAACCGGTAAAGCCCTTGGTTTTTCTCTCGCCAATCTCCAGACACGTGGCACGCTTTTTATTGAGCCGGGAACGGAAGTCTATGAAGGCATGGTCATCGGCAACACATCAAAAGGCCAAGATATGACCGTCAATCCCACTAAGGGCAAGCAGATGAGCAATATGCGCTCCTCCGGCGCCGATGAAGCCATCCAGCTCTCTCCACCGATTAAAGTTACCCTTGAGCGCGGCTTGGAAATTATGGCCGATGATGAATACTTGGAAGTTACTCCACTTTCTGTGCGTCTGCGCAAGCAATACCTCAATGAAACAGAACGGATCAGACACTCAAGAAAAGCGTAAAAATATTTTTAGAAATTATCAAAATTAAAAAACTTTCCTATGATGGGAGAGTTTTTTTAATATTCCCTTCGCCCACCGGGAGAAGGTGGCCCCGCCACGGCGGGGATGAGGGCAAGGGCTTTTGGTAAAATTATTACTATCCTACGCAGAACATTTTTATTTTTTGCTATCGCCCTTGCCCTCACCTGTCCCGACGTAGCGTCGGGACATCCTCTCCCAAAGGGAGACGAGGGATTAAATTTAATTTTTTTAATATATTTAAAGTTAACTAATTTTTGTGGTTAGGGACAAATGCGAAATGGTTCTCGCATTTGTCCCCGAAATAGTCTACGCGGTAAGATTTACCCCGCACCAGTTCCTGTTGCATACTGTTTTTTAATCAATGTTGCGGAAAAAATTCCGCCCTCCGCATGAGCTCCAAAAGCCACATCCGTGTAACCCTCTTTCCGAAGAAGATCCATTCCTGCCAAAAAATATTCAGAACTTTTTGCCCAAACATAGGCAAAGTCCCCTTTTTCCTGAATCAGTAACGCCCGATCCTCAAGTTGCCGTGTTTTTATTCCGGCGATTGAGTTTTTAATAATTTGCTTAAAATCGGGTGCTTCCTCAGTCATAACCCTTTTCATCGTCACTACTTTTGCAGTTGGTACTGTTTGTACGTTTAGCATTTTTCCCTCCATTGATGATTGATGAAATTAATGATTGAATAAAAACTCTATTTTAAAAAATTTAAAATAAAACTCTTATGCCAACCATCAAAACTCCAAAAAACAGTTTTAAAGAACAAAAAAACCGGTCTCGCGTGAGATCGGCTTTGGTTTTCCTGAAATGAATAATGAAGCGTTATGCTCTGTTCATCTTAAGCAAACCAAAACCGATCTGGCTAAACCAGAAGCTAAAAGAATAAACACTATAGAAATTTTGGTTAATTTGTTTGCTCATTGTTTTTTACTTAATCATCTTAGCACTTCTTGGAATTCTGTCAATATTTGAAAATTTTACTTGATTTTTAAGTCTGGAGGGGAAGCGAACATTGCGCTCCACCCTCCGAAAAATTACACGAGACCGACCGCACAGACTGCCACACAATTACTCCTTTTTTCAAGAAGACGCCTCGCAGCTTCTCGAGATGTGTTAATGAAATCATCTGATCTCCTGAAAGAAACTTTCCGCCGATCATTTTCAACCGGCTCTTGGACTTTCCGACGCTCTCCGTTTTTTCTCTGACAATTTTCTCTCATTATTTTTTTCTCCTTTTTCTCGATTGCTTGTTTTTGGTGAATGGAGAGGAGAAAACAACGGTTTTTGCTTTTCCCCTCCATTTTTTCGGCAAAAGTTCGGTGAGAACTTTTTGTTTTTTAGCTTTTCTACCTGTTTAGCATAAAGCTACTGCCGAATTATGCATTAGTAGAGAAAATGATTTTCCCTTCTTGTCGAAGCAAGAATAGTCCCATCATCCCGATACAAACGCCTTCAAACCCATCCAAAAAGAAAAAGTCCTCCTCTATTCCTTTTTCTCTTCTAAGGCAGATTTGTGTAACGGGATATGTTCCGGGTGGAACATGCTCCCCATCATCCGTTTTTAAGGTGTCCAGTAGTGTCACTTCCCTGATTGAAATATCCATCTCTCCCACCTCCTTTTTTTAGGCTTTTTTTAATTTAATTTGCTAACAATCGAAGCACCGGTTTCGTTTCTACAAAACCACCACTTCGATTATTAGCTTTTTCAAAGAACTAAAAAACCGGCTCTTGCGAGACCGGTTATGGTTTTTGTAAAAATGTTTTTCTCTTACCCCTTGCACATTTTCCTTAAACCAAAACCGGCCTTGATAATAATCAAGACGCTAATAATAAACAATGTGTAGTTCTTCTGAGTTGTTTTGGTTAAGTTAAACATAGTAGTAATTTAGCAGGTGGTTGGATTTTTGTCAAATTTCCGCATTACGGGTAGGGGTTTGATTTATCAAACCCTGGCACGATAAACCCAATTGTGATTGGATTACCCCTGGGTTCGATGAATCGAACCCCTACTAAAAAATCTAATAATCTCTTAGCTTCTTAATCGTCTTATGATCGCGAATTTTTTCCAAGGCTTTGGCTTCGATTTGGCGGATGCGTTCGCGGGTGACGCCGAATTCTTGACCGACTTCTTCGAGCGTGTGCGTGACGCCGTCTTCGAGGCCGAAACGAATTTTTAAGATTTTTTGTTCGCGCGGGGTGAGGTCTTTTAGGATTTCTTCGACGTGTTCTTTGAGCATTTTTCGGGATGCCAATTGATTGGGCATTACCGTTTCCGTGTCTTCCACGAAATCTCCCAGCACGCTATCATCATCGCTGTCCCCGACTGTTGTTTCGAGAGACACTGTTTCTTGGGAAATTTTTTGGATGTGGCGGATTTTTTCCACTTCCACTCCCATTTCCACCGCGATTTCTTCGGGAAGAGGCTCGCGTCCGAGGTCTTGCACGAGCCGACGGGTAATTTGCGTGTATTTATTAATCGTCTCAACCATATGCACTGGAATTCTGATTGTTCTTGATTGATCGGCCAATGCGCGTGTCACGGCTTGGCGAATCCACCAAGTGGCATACGTGGAAAACTTGTAGCCTTTGCGATAGTCGAATTTTTCCACCGCGCGGAAAAGGCCGATATTCCCTTCTTGAATGAGATCGAGTAGCGATAGGTTGTGTGAACGTCCGACATATTTTTTGGCGATACTGACAACAAGCCGCAAATTGGCCTCGGTCATTTTTTGCTTGGCGGCCAAATCATCTTTTTCAATCCTTTTGGCCAGCGCCACTTCCTCATCAGTGGAAAGCAGATCAACGCGTCCAATTTCTCGCAAATACATCTGCACGAGATCCGAAGAAACGTCATCGGAAATTCCCGCCGTGAGCGTATCCTTGCGCGGAGCCCGGCTCTTTTTAGTTTGCTTTTCCTTTTCAAATTCTTCGGAAACCTTATCCGTTTCAAATTTAATCATCTCATCTGAACTAATCACTTTGATGCTACTTTTTTCCAAATTATCATACAACTCTTCCAACTTTTCAATATCCCTTTCGGCATCAGGAAAGGCGTGCAAAATTTCATCTTCCGTGATAAACCCGCGCTGCTTGGAACGATAAACCAAATCTTCAATCTGATTTTTTTTCTTCGCTTCTGTTTCGACTTTTTTTTCGCTTTGTGCATGTGGAGCCTTATTTTCTTTTTTGCCTCCCTTGCCGGCTTTTCCAGACTCCTTTGGTTTATTTCTAGGCTTAATTTTAATCGTAAAACGCCCGGCTGTTTTTTTGGATATCGGTTTTTTTTCATCTTTGCGCACAACTTTTTTTTTCAGCAATTCTAGCTTCACTTTATTCACCTTGAGCCGGCGACTGATTGTTTTTTTTGGTACGCGTTTGATCAGCTTTTTCTTCGCGATCTTTTTTTTGACCGGTGTTAGTTTCTTTTTTATGGGCATAATTTTCTTTATTTTTTTAGTTTTCTTCCCGCTCGCTGGCGAATTATTTTTTTTGAATAATTTCTTTTTTATTTTTTCCACTTTTTTCTTCTTAACCATAAAAATTAAAAGTTTAAAAATTTACAACGCTAAAATTCGATTAAGCTCTTCTAATAAAAATTTCTCCACTGTCTTATCTCCGATTTTTTTCGCCAATTTCAAATCCCTTACTACCTTCGTCTGCTTATCTTTTTTAATCTCTTTCTTGACTTCTTCAAAAACTCCGTTAACTTCTTTTAGTAAGTCTTCTTGTGAGATTTCCTCTGAATTATTATTCAATCCCAAGCGAAATTTCTTCCGCATAAAAATATTTTTCGCCTCAAGCTCAAGTTCTCGGTTAATCGCGCTGGTGAATTTGTTAAAATCAAAATCAAAATCAACTCCCTTCTCGAGCATTAATTTGAGAAGTCTGTTGTGAAAAAAGTAATCGTAATACTCTTTTTTTAGCGCCATACTCCTCCAGGCATCTGGAAGAATAAGCATAAGTCCGGCAAGTTCTTCAAGCAATAGATCAATTTTTTGACGATCGTCAGAGACGAATTCGTCAGCTTGAGTTTTTTGAATCACCGATATTCTACTTATTAGCTTAGCTTTTTTCAGCTCCGCCGTCAATGCCGCTTCGGTCACATCCAGTCCCTGGGCAAGTTTCTTGATCCAATGACTTTTTTCCACTTCACTGGAAAAACCGGAAAGCATTTCTAAAAGCGCTTCACTGATCTTTTTTTTGCCTTCGGCGGTATTGCCATCAAACATACTAAAAGCCTTGTCATAGAGATATTGCATCGCGCTCTTAGCTCTCTCAATCGCTTCGCGCAATTTTTCCGGATTATTCTTTGCCACATCCGCCGCGTCCTTTCCAAATGGTAACTCTACGATTTGCACGGCGATATTTTTTTCCAATGCTAGTTTGATACTCTTTTTCGTCGCCACCTCTCCTGCCACATCCATATCAAAAAGCATCCTGAGATTTTTCGTGTAGCGCTTCAGTGTGTCGAGTTGCGTTGGCGTGAGCGCCGTGCCGGAAACCGCCACCACATTTTTGATGCCCGCCTGACTCGTCGCAATCACATCCATATTCCCCTCAACCAAAAGTGCAAAATCTTTTTGTTTAATTTCACCCTTAGCCTTGTCAATTCCATAGAGCACCTTGCTTTTGTGATAGACTTCCGTTTCCGGCGAATTAACATATTTCGCTTGCGATTCGTCTCCACCGGGCGCAACTCGTGCGCTATAGCCTAAAACTCTGCCGGAATAATCACAAATCGGAAAAATAATCCGGTCACGAAAACGATCATAGCAAGTATTTTGTATCTTGTATTTTGTATCTTGTATCTTATCTCCTGACTCTTGGTTTGCTTTTTGCACCAATAGTCCTGTTTGTATAATTTCCTCTACGCCATACCCTCGACTTAATAAAAATGATAACACATTTCGCCATCCGCTAGGCGCATACCCAAGGCGAAAAAGTTTGATCGTTTCTTCGGTTAGTCCCCGCTCTTTCAAATAATTCACAATCTTTTCTTTGCCCGCCCCTTTCCAAAGTTGAATTTCATAGAACTTGGTCGCCAGTTCCAAAATTTCCAGTGTCCGATTTTTTTTCTCTATCGTTCCCGGCGCCACTTTTTTCAGTTCCACTCCGGCTTTTTCCGCGAGTTGTCGCAGAGCATCGCGAAATTCCAAACCCTCCATTTCCATCACAAAAGAAAAAATATCCCCACCCTTTTGACAACCAAAACAATGCCAAATCTGCTTCTCTTCACTGACCATGAAAGACGGACTTTTCTCATTATGAAAAGGACAGAGCGCCCGGTAATTGGTCCCTGTCTTGTCTAAGCGCAAATATTCACCCAAAACATCCACGATGTTCAGGCGGTTTTTGATCTCTTCGAGGTCTGTTCCCATACGCCTATCCTACTATAATACGAAAAAATAAGCAAAATTAGCTCAGACGCTTTTTGGCAATCATTTTTAACTCCAGATTAAATTGAGCAATCGCTTGATCAATGGCCGGATCAAAATTTTTGTAGATTCCTTTTTTCTTGACGACCGTGCTCGCTTCCAAAAGTGAATCATAAGTCCCAGCATCCAGCCAAGCACCACGAATTTTTTCCACTTTCAATTCACCCATTTTCATATATTTTCGGTTGACATCCGTGATTTCAATTTCTCCACGCACGGAGGGCTTCAGGCTCTTGGCAATTTTCACCACTTGATTGTCATAAACATAGAATCCAGTCACGGCAAAATCACTTTTCGGTTTTTTCGGTTTTTCTTCAATTGAAATTGCCCGATCATTTTCGTCAAATTCCACCACGCCAAAGCGTTCTGGATCGCTTACCTTTTTAGCAAAAACTAATCCGCCATGCTCGAATTTTTTAATTTTATTGCTCAAATCATCTTCAAAAATATTATCCCCCAGCGCCATCGCCACGGAGTCGCCACCAATAAAAGTCTCACCCAAAATGAAAGCATCGGCAAGACCTCTGGGAATTTTTTGCACGCGAAATTCCAAATGAATTCCCGCGCCTTCAAAAATTGAACCCAAAAGATTGATAAATTGCCCAGAATGTTCTGGAGCAACAATGATCAAAATTTCCTTTATCCCAGCTTTAATCAGCACGTTGAGCGGATAGAAGATCATCTGCCGATCATAGACGGGAAGCAATTGCTTGGAAGTTGTGGCTGTTAGCGGAAAAAGTCTCGTTGCCGTTCCGCCGGCCAAAATTATGCCTTTCATAGATTTTTTATAATTTATTAACTATTACATCACTCACTGACGGCTTTCGATGGAACTTTCATCATCTGCGCCGGATCGATGAAGTTGATATCGGAAGGAACTTGAAATTTGGAAAGATCCATCTCCCATTTTTGACAATGATAATCAAACTCAGAATTAAAGTCTCCCCCTATATTTTTAATTTTCTGCTCTTCAGTCATTTTTTCAGTATTTTTTTGTTTAGCTTCCTCGGCTATTTTTTTTACCTCCGCCATATTCACCTTCATTCCCATTTTGAGAGACGAACCCCAACTATACATCCAGTCGCCATCACCTAGCATATAGCTCTTTTTTTCTTCATCGGCTCGCGCTGACTCGCCTGCATTATTGGCAGAACCGGTTTGAAGCTCAGCCTTTTGAATCGAAAAAAACTCCTGAAAAAATTTATTCCCGCTTACATAGATTGTACCACCGGATTTTGACGAACCGATACCGCTTGACCAAGTGCATTGCACGTTTTCTCCTTTTGCCATTAAATCTTGGATCGATCCGGAAAAGAGTTCGCCCTCCGCTTCCTCTTTTGTCTCAACAGCCGGAGGATTTTCCCCGGTTGGTTTATTGGGATTATTTGTCTGTGTCGCTTTTTTGCCACAACCGGAAAGCACCAGAACCGCAAACAGAGCGCTCAGCCAAATAATTTGTTTTTTCATTTGATTGAATCTTTAAAAAAATTATACTCCCAGTTTAACACTACTTTTTCATTCTTCAAAATGCTCGCAAAAAATAGCTTGTCTCTTTGTTTGTGGTCAAAAATCAAAAAAAGCACTATACTTGAGATATGCCAAATAATCTTTCGGAGAAAAAAATGGGCAATCACAAATCTTATTTGGAAAAGATCGCCTTAACGACAACACAACAAATTGGATCGGTCACCTCGCTCATCATCCACTCAATTTTATTTGTGGGAATTTTTGCCTTGCAATGGCTCAATTTCAACTTCGATCAAATCATGCTGATCCTCACGACGGCCGTATCTTTAGAAGCAATTTATTTGGCCATCTTTATCCAAATGACCATCAACCGTCAATCCCGCCGATTGGCAAGGGTCAGCGAAAGCGTGGAAGATATTTCCGAAGATGTGGAGGAAATTTCCAAAGATATTGATGATATCCAGGAAGATATGGAAGATATCGGTGAAGAAATGGAAAAGGATGAAGAGGAGCTAGCAATCAAACATACGCGCGAGCAAGAAAAAGTTCTGCATATTGAAGGCATCCTCAAAGAACTGCTCAGAGAAGTTCGTGAGTTGAAAGATAAACATGGATAATTTCAAGTCAAAATAAAATCCTTAAAAGACCCTTGGCCTTTTTTATTTTTCTGTCCTCCGTCCGGCCTTTTGCGCTCCCACCTCATCTGAGCCAAAATGATGAGCAATTTCGTGCCGTACCGTGCTTGTAATTTGCTTTTTTAACTCTTCCTCCGTCCGCCACATACTTTCGATCGGTTTTTGAAAAAGCGTAATCCGATCGGGAAAAACCGGTCCGACATTGAGCCGTTTGGCTTGATGATAGCCTTCATAGAGTCCCAATAGCGTAACACCTCCCCTGCCGGAAAGATGCACTTTTCGCAATTGCTCAGGAGAAGGATAATCCTCAACAAAAAAAACTAGATTATTAATCCACGCTTTGAATTTTTCCGGCACGCCGTCAATCGCCTGCGCCACCAGTTTTTCGAATTGTTGTTTTGAGATTTGCATTTTGATCTTTTAGTGAAGGTCGCCTTCGCATACTAAGTATGAGCGGCCTCACTGGATTTACTTAGGGCGGGCAAAACCCGCCTTCGCAGGCTCCTGGCGGACTGTGTCCGTGCTCCGACGCTGAAGCTTTGGCGCAAGAGTCCGTAGCCCGGGCGGGGCGAAGGCGGAGAGACAGGGATTCGAACCCTGGGTCACTTTTAAGGGCGACAACGGTTTTCGAAACCGTCCCATTCGACCACTCTGGCATCTCTCCAAAAAAGACACAATGTCAATCTAGCACGCCTAATCGGTTTTGTGTAGTCTAACACAAAAAAGATGGCCTGCCGGCTGGCAAACACATCTCTATAAATATGCTTAATTTCTGTTGCAACCACGGCAATCGACACCGGAACCAAAATTACCTCCCGGGGCAATATTTTTCATCATCCCGCGCATCGGTCCCCGCTGAAGCCAGATATTGTCCAATTCGGCGATATCAATAACCCAGCCGGTTATGAAAATAGCCAAGATAAAGCCCAAAACCAAAAACCAAAAGTTTTTTTTGTAGGAAAAATCAAATTTTCGCAACAGCATTGCCCCCAAGATTAGCGCTAAAGTTGCGATGATTGGCACCCACAGCGAAAAGCTGGAAAGCAACTGTTCAAGGCGAAATTGACCCATTGGTCCGTGTGTGCGAAGCACAAAGCGCATCAAGCTGACCAAGAAAATGGCTGTCACGCTGGATGCAATCAACCCGACAAAAACCAAAATTGAACCAAATATAAAATAGATTCGGGGACGCATCTTGATTTGACCTTTGTGGATTTTATCCATCACAACATTGGAAATGTTTTCTAGTTCTTTTGACATATTTTTTGCATTAATACTTTCGCGCGGCTAATCCGCGTTGCCACCGTCCCTCCGGGAAGTTTCAAGATATCCCCAATTTCTTCATACGTTTTTTCTTCGATGTAATATAGCACTAGCGGTTCAGAATAACTCAGAGGAATTTTTGCCAAACATTTTTCAACCATTTGGACAATTTCTTTTTGAGAAAAATCTTTTTCCAAATCCTCCGTGCTTTCAAAATCAAAATCGGGAAGCATCGGGAGTTCTTTGTGATATTTTTTCAAAACATTAAGCGCCTCATTATGCACAATGCGATAGATCCAGCTGGAAAATTTTTTCTTCGGATTGAAACTGTTGAGATTAATAAAGGCCTTAATGAAAGCTTCTTGCACGATGTCTTTGGCTCGATGCTCGTCTCTCACTAAATTATTGGCATAGCGCAAAAGTTTAGATTGATACCGCCCCATCAGATAGCCATAAAATTCCTGATTTTCCAATCGGACTTTTTCCACGATTTCTTCATCAGTCAGTTTTTCAAAAGCGCTTTTTTTAACTTCCTTGTTTGGCATAATATGATTATAGCTTAGAAAAATATTAAGCTCCAGTTAATACTGGGGCTTAATATTTTTCAGGACTTACGCGTTTGCCGAAGAAACAAAAAATTCTGTCATCCTGAGCGAAGCGGAGCGCAGTCGAAGGATCTACTTTCCATTATCGTAAGCTTTATTATCAAGTAGAAAACTATGGGTTACGGTTAGCAGATCCTTCGACTGCGTCCCGATTGCTATCGGGACTCCGCTCAGGATGACAAATTTAATTCAAACGCGTAAGTCTCATATCTATCATCATCGCAGACTAGCGATTTTGGCATCCGCCCATTCCTCGGACTGCGCCAGTGCCATTTCTGAATCCCAACCCGAGTTCTGCTCGAATTTTTTGCGCCTCAGCTGTCTTGTCTTCTAGCATCAATTGATGCGCCTCGGCAAACTTGGCAAAATTATCTTTGTTGATAACTTGCATTACCCGTCCTCGCCCGGCCATTAAATTTTTCCAAGCCTCGTAATCGTTAGTTTCAAATGCTTTTTGCATCGCATCATGACGTGCTTCGGAATAGTTCGGTCCTTTGACATTTAGATCGCCCCTATAAGCCTGCGAGCTATTCGCAAAAACAAGCGCTCCCCCCAAAATTATTGCCAACGCTCCCAGTCCTAAAATTGTTTTTTTCATGCTATTCATATGGTTAATTTGTTGTTATTTAGTTTAATTGAGCTTTAATCGACCCTTATACTATTAATACAACCTGGGATGAGATTTTCTTTCACTTTTGAAATCGAACAAAAAAACCGCCCTTGCAGGCGATAAATAATTTCTAAAAAGATAGCAAAAATTACCGCCTACAACGTGGTAGTAAATTCAATCAAACTAATCTTTTAATAATTTTATGGCGATAAATAGCAAGTGTGATAGCAATATTAATAACAACTAAGTATACCGGAAAAGCCAACGCCGAAAAATTCCAGATTTTTATTGCAGCAAAACTTGTCAGGGAGCTAAAGAGCCCCGCAGCAAATGGCCATGCATTTTCTGTTTCTGGATATCTATATGATTTCACTAGCGTTGGTATCGCGGCAAATCCATCACTTGCAATCGCAAATATGATTGCGACTTCAGACATTTTTGTAACACCCCAAAACACTAAAGCAAATACTGACAGAAGGCCACATAAATAGTCAAATTTTTCCAGCTTCCAATAAGATTTTTTATTTACGAAAGAAGCTACAAAAACTAATAAAGGACCAAATCCAGACATAAAGACAGGCAAAACCGCCCACTCCACACCATTCACAAGCGCTGCGGCCGTTCCAATAAGAGGAGCAATTGACCAAAGTAACCAACTAGCTCTGTTGGGCTTAACATCTCCCCTCACTGTATCTTTTATATACGAATATATGCCAATTAATTGGACTATTGCTCCTAAAAAAACTATGTATGACAAATATTGAAGCATAAAAAAAATATTTTAACAATTGGCGGACTGTGTCACGCCCTATCCGAGCTATAGCTTTTATACGAAGCCCGCCTTCGCGAACTACTTGCGGACTGCGTCCGTGCTCCGACGCTGAAGCTTTGGCGCAAGAGTCCGTAGCCCGCTTCGGCGGGCGAAGGCGGTGTTTTTTGATTGATGTTCGAACTTTTTTTGACGAAAATCCGAATTCCGAATTTTAAAATCCAATCGCTCGGGCGGGCAAAAAGGAAGGGGGTTGGGGGGAAGGAATTTTTGCCCGCCCTCGCTTTCCGATTCCAATTTTTTTCCGCCGCCGCCGAATTTCGTGCCAGTGAAACTGGCGCGTCGCCTATTTTAATTATACAAATTCTAAAACTCTTTTAATAATATTTTCTCCGTCTTCAACAGATTTTTTACATAACCAAAGAACATTTACATCACTACCTTCAAACAAAAATGACACCCAGTTTTCAACTTTCGTTTCGGCAATATTGTTTGGAACTGGCATTTGTGTTACGGGATCAATGGGAACACCCATAACACTAACACCGCCACCGAATGTTACGCCCGAACCCCAAGATACAGAACCACCACCACGAGAAACAGTTACCCTTTTCGTTTCAGTTTTTGTTTGAGGCGTTAGTCTAATATGTTTTTCTGAAGCATAGTTTGCTAAATGCTTTAACCACAAATAATCTTGATTGTATGGCTGAACGGAATCAATAAAATTATAAAAATTTTGGTGTTTTGTTTCAATATCGCCCATTTTTGCTCTACCAAAAACCGACCTTAAATCGTCATTTTTAGAAACTATCGGAAAATAAACTTTTGCAGATTTTTTATCTGTATCTGAAAGACTGGATAAATAATGTTTTTCAAAAAATTTATAAATGGATTGGTCTAGTAAATGTCTAACTTTAAGCAAAACTTCTTGCGATAAATTTTTTGTCTTTCCAGAAACATCTTTTGCTCGCAAGTCATCATCGCAAGCCTTTTCTAACGCCTGTAATAATTCTTTTGCTCGATCTAATTGTGATTGAATATCTTGATCCATAAATTTATATTTGCAGTTTGATGATAATTTTCTTTTAATCTTTTTTCCAATACTCAAGCCACCTGTCGTAAGCATCATAATTTATACTATCATCTCTGTTCCACTCTATTGTCACCATTTTTGTATTAGTATGCTGAACGAGTTTGTTTATTGCTTCAGCACTAATTTCAACACCCCTAGGGTTAGTGCCTCCTTTCGGTAATTTAAAATATATTTGTCTGCCCAATTTTTTTAATACTTCTTGCTGTGCTTCTTTTGGCAATAAATACATCGCACCTTTTCCGCCCCAATTTATATGAACCAATAATATATCGCAATCAGGATTATAGTTTTTTTGAAATTCTAGTGCTTTTAGTGCGTCAACTGTCCAGATAAGTTTAACCCCGACAATTTTTTTATTTGTAAATGTTTTTATTGAAATAGGTTTGTCAAAAACGATAACATCGGTTTCTTTTTCTGTTATTCGTATATCTGTTTTAACATTTTCTTCGCCATAATTATAAATCAACATTGCAATAACAATTCTTTCTCTTGCTGACCCAACCTCCATGCCAAGCTTTCCGTCACGAGAATTATCTATTTCCGCTAACTGAAAAAGATACGGCAATTTGCTTTTAATTTTTTGTATTATCTCTTTTTTCTCAAAAATTTCGTTGATTTTGTTATTCATAATTATTTCCAATACTTATTTAAAAAGTTTTCTACTGATTTCGCTAAATGCCACCCAAAAACAGGCGGGACTGCATTTCCAATTTGCTTATATGCAGATGATGTAGACGGCACAAAAACAAAATTATCTGGAAATGTTTGGATTCTCGCTGCTTCGCGTGCCGACAATCTTCTTTCACCATTCCAATGATATTCAATATTTCCATGATGTTCCGCTCTCATTGTAGGTGCAATTTTATCCTTTTTTATTTTACTATTTCCTTGTGTTCCTGGGAAGCATTTAGCTTTTGACCAAAAATGGTTTGCTACTTCTCCTTCATTTTTTTTCTCTAAATCCGAGATTGCCCTTCCTGCTGTTATCCACTCATCTTTTGAAAGTGTTGGTTTTGCAAATTCAAAAGGTGGCAATTTATTTTCTTTATTAAGACCAACTATTATAACTCTTTCTCTATTTTCAGGAACACCATAATTAGCGACATGGAAAAGCCTATACTCAACATCATAACCGATAGCTTCAAAATCTTTTTTAATAATTTCGATAGCCGTTCCGTCATTGATATTTAATAGTCCTTTTACATTCTCTGCTAAAAAAAGAGTGGGTTTTGTTTTTTTAATAACCTCAATCATACTCTTGTATAAATTGCCCCTTTTAGAGTTAAACCCTCTCCTTTTTCCCGCAACGCTGAAATCTTGGCACGGAAAACCACCCAAGACAATATCAACTTTTTTAGGTAATGGCTTGCTAAATAAATCTGGTAGTGTGCCAGCCACAATTTTAGTAATATCTCCACAAACTATTTTTTCATTAAAATTTTTCTCATATGTTAGGCAAGCATTTTTGTCAAAATCATTACTCCAAACAATATCAAAATTTCTTTTTGAATATTTTTTATCCAAGAAACTAAAATCACCAATGAAGCCTAAATCTAGACCTCCACAACCTGCAAATAATGAAATTACTGAATATTTTTTTATCATATTTTTATTTCATTAAATTATCAATTGTAATTCCTAATCCTTGTGCGATTTTTGAAACAGTTTGAATCGACGGCTTTGTAATAACATTTGTTTCTATTTTGGTCAGCGTTGTATAGGGAAGATCGGATTTTCTCGCCAATTCGTCCTGCGTTAAGCCTTGCTTATTTCTAAGCAATTTTATCTTATCCCCAATTGTTTCGTTTTCGTTATTGTTTTGACTTTTCATAGTTTCCTAAGTATGATAGTATTAGTATGGGTGCTTGTATAACCCTTCATAAATATGATAACAAATATAATGAATTTAATCAAACAAATTTCTTGGCGGCGCATTTCGCAAAGCGAAATACGAAATTCGGC
>Ga0268283_1000566_pt1 | contig 23056 bp, 23 predicted proteins | sample saktaG_13_FD_190140 | JGI IMG/M metagenome (GOLD analysis project Ga0268283, IMG submission 190140) | Saline water microbial communities from Sakinaw Lake, British Columbia, Canada - sak_2013_06_06_36m | ecosystem: Environmental > Aquatic > Non-marine Saline and Alkaline > Saline ... | reverse complement strand
TTTTTGACCAAAACCGTCGAAGATACGATACTTAAGCAAAACGACTGTTTTATCGAAATCAATCCCAAAACAGCTCAGTCAAACCAGTTGTCGGAAGGTGATGTCGTGGTGCTGCAAACTCCCCGAGGGCAGGCCAGGGTCAGGGTTCATCTGGAAGAAGGCATCATGCCGGGTGTGGTGGCGTTTCCCAGAGGACTTGGCCATACCGCTTATGATGGGTATATCGCGGACAAGGGAATTAATGTGAATCGTCTGATCGGCCCGGTTCAGGACCCTGTTTCCGGTCTGGATGCCGCCTGGGGAATCAGGGCAAAACTGAGTAAAGCCTAAATCTTAGCATGAGGTTCTGATGAAACAAGAACATGGTGGTAATGGTACCCTAAAATTTGGAATGGTCATTGATCTGGATTTGTGCACCGGGTGCGGCTCCTGCATGGTCGCCTGCATGGCTGAAAATAATGTGCCCTTCCGGGAAGACGAAACCGACAAGCTCAAAAGCATTACATGGATGCGCGTGTATAAACTGACCAACGGCAAGCCTTATCCTGAAACGGATATCTGCTATCTGCCCAGACCCTGTCAGCACTGTGAAGGGTCTCACGGACATTCTCCCTGCGTATCGGTCTGCCCGGCAACGGCAACCGACTACGACAATCAGACCGGAATCGTCAGCCAGATTTACACCCGGTGTTTCGGATGCCGGTACTGCATGGGCGCCTGCCCTTATCATGCCCGGTATTTCAACTGGTATGATCCGATCTGGCCGGAAGGCATGGAAAAATACCTGAATCCAAACGTATCACCCCGAATGCGGGGGGTGGTTGAAAAATGCAGCTTCTGTTTTCATCGGTACCAGGCGGCAAAAGACAAGGCGCATCTGGACGGGCAAAAAGAAATCGAAGAAGATGCCTATCAGACCGCCTGCACCCAGGCCTGTCCCGCCGGTGCCATTACGTTTGGGGATCTCAACAATCCCAACCATGCGGTCCATGAGCTCAAAAAACAGCCGGAGGCCTTTCGGCTCCTTGAAAGACTGGGGACCAACACCAAGGTCTATTATGTATCCAGTCGCGAATGGGTCCGGCGCGCCGGAGATAATTATCTGAAAACCGAGGGGCCTAAAAAAGCCGTTTAGACAAAGGTCAGGGTTTTCTGGACGAATGCCAAAAGATCTTCCGGCATTTCAAATCAACGAAGGGGTACGAAAATTATGGATTCTGCGTTAATACCCAACGGAGTCAAGCGCTGTTCGCTTGACAAGTTTCTGGTTGCGCTGGCCGTGGTCGGTGCCGTTCTGTTATGGGGCGTATATGCCATGCTGCTGTGCTGGTTCAAGGGCCTCAATCAGACCAACATGAACGACAACTACGGATTTGCCCTGTGGATATGGGCGGATCTGGCGGTGATCGCTCTGGGCGGCGGCGCTTTTTTTACCGGCTTTCTCAAATACATCATCGCAAAAGATGAGCTGAAGAATATCATCAACTATGCGGTCTTGATCGGCTTTATCTGTTACAGCTCGGCCCTTCTGATTCTGGCCATCGATATCGGGCAGCCGCTCCGTGGCTGGTTTATTTTCTGGCATGCCAACGTGCATTCCATGCTGACCGAAGTGGCCTTCTGCCTGTCCTGTTATTTCATGGTTCTGACCATTGAGTACATTCCGCTGATCCTGGAAAACCGGCAGATCGATAAAGTGCCGTTCTTTCATCACCTCAGTCATAACATGCACGGTACGATGGCGGTGTTTGCCGCAACCGGCGCTTTCTTATCTTTTTTCCACCAGGGGTCTCTGGGAGGGGTGGCCGGTGTTCTGTTCGGCCGGCCCTTTGCTTACCGGGAAGGCCTGTTTATCTGGCCCTGGACGTTTTTCTTGTTCACGTGGTCGGCGGCGGCGTATGGCCCCTGCTTTACCCTGCTGATCACCCGGATCACCGAGGCCGTTACCGGCAAAAAGCTGGTCAAGGATAATGTGGTGGAACTTCTGGCCAAAATATCGGGCTGGATGATGACAACCTACATTATCGCAAAAATCATCGATACCTTTTACTGGGCAAACGTCACCGCGCCTTCCAAGGGGTTTAACCTGATCGATTTTTACAGTAATAACGGTTTTTACGGAATCTGGATTTTGGTTCTGGAAATCGTTCTTGGCGGTCTCGTGCCCGCGGCGATTCTGATCACGGACAAAGGCCGTAAAAGTCCGGTTGCCAGAACCACCGCTTTTGTCTTGGCCGTGATCGGCGTCAGCGTCAACCGCTGGGTGATGGTCCTTCAGGTCATGGCCGTTCCCATCATGACGTTTGACACCTGGGCACTCTACTTTCCAAGCTGGCAGGAAGTCGCTACCACGATTCTTCCGGTTGCCTACGGCATCATATTGATCATGATTTCTTACCGGTATCTGCCGATTTTTCCACAAGAGGCGGAACTGAATCCGGTTGATTAACCACGGGAGGTAAATGATGTTTCCTTTTAATTTTGAATGGATTTGGGATATGTCTCACATGGTGTTCATGGGCGGGCTCTGGTATGCCTTGATCATTTTGGGCATCGGCATGACGTACTGCATTGTCAAAGCCGCCATCGATACGGCAAAAGGGGATGACGGTCACGGACACGGCCATCACTGATCCTTCAAGCGGTCTGAAGTGAGCCCATAAAAAAACACGGACGAATTCTTGCATTCAAAAGCGCTTTTCCATATCATGATGTGGAAAAGCGCTTTTATTTTTAATAATAACACGTTCACCATTTGCTCTGGAGAATTATGGATAAAATCATTGTCGAGGGCGGCCGCAGGCTTGCCGGAAACGTTGTCATCAGCGGTGCCAAAAATGCGGCCTTGCCCATCCTGGTATCCTCGCTGCTGACAGACGGCAGAAATACCTATACCAATGTTCCGAATCTGAAGGACATTCAAAGCACCTGCGTTTTGCTGCAGAATCATGGCGCCAGGGTGGAATCCGCTGAAAATTGTGTCACCATCGACGCCGGGAATCTGAGCAACAGTGAAGCCCCTTACGATCTGGTGCGGAAAATGCGGGCCTCGATTCTGGTATTGGGTCCCCTGATCGCGCGGCTGAAAAAAGCCCGCGTATCCCTTCCCGGCGGATGCGCCATCGGCGCCAGGCCCATCAATCTTCATTTGAAGGCCCTTGCCAGTCTTGGCGCAAAAATCGAGCTGAAGCATGGATATGTCGAGGCCGAAGCAGACAGGCTGATCGGCGCGGATATTTATTTTGATATCGTGACGGTTACCGGCACGGAAAACATCATGATGGCGGCTGCTCTGGCCGATGGCGTCACGATCCTCAGAAACGCAGCGCGCGAGCCGGAAGTGGTTGCCCTGGCCGATGTTTTGAATCAGATGGGTGCGGATATCCGCGGCGCCGGCACATCCGTGATCACCATTACGGGGGTGGAGAAACTTTGCCCGGTATCGGTTTCCATCATCCCCGATCGCATTGAAGCCGGGACATTCATGGTTGCCGCGGCACTGACCCGCGGAGACATTACCCTGGAAAACTGTGAACCCGAACATCTGGATGCCCTGATTCATAAGCTGCGGCTGGCGGGTGCAAGGATTCAGGTGTCCGGGAAAACCATCCGGGTGGAAGGCCCGGAGCTGATATCCAGCGTGGATGTCAAAACCCATCCCTATCCGGGGTTTCCCACCGATATGCAGGCCCAGTTCATGGTGTTGATGTCCGTGGCATCGGGCCTGAGCATCATTTCGGAAACGATTTTCGAAAACCGGTTCATCCATGTGGGTGAGCTCAGGCGAATGGGCGCGGACATCACCATTTCCGGCAATGCTGCGGTCATTCGGGGCGTGCCATATCTTTCCGCGGCTCCGGTGATGGCCTCGGATCTTCGGGCCAGCGCCTCGCTGATTCTGGCCGGGCTGGTTGCGCAGGGGCAGACCGAGGTCAACCGGGTCTATCATCTGGACAGGGGCTATGAAGCCATGGAAAAGAAATTTGAAAAATTGGGCGCTGCGGTGACGCGTGTGAAGTCATAGAAAATCCGCCATCCATAAAATCGCTTGACTTGCCTGTCGCGGTTCATTAATGATTGTCATGCTTCCTTGCCATTCTTTTTTTGGACGGAAAGCAGCGTGTTCATCACCTTAACAATAATGAAAGGAGGCGTTTATGGCAGAAAGTGTGTATAAGATCGTTGAACTTGTAGGAAGCAGCGAAGTCTCATGGGAAGATGCCGCAAAAAAAGCCGTTGAAACCGCATCCAAAAGCCTGAGAGAATTACGGATTGCCGAGATTGTCCAGCAGGATTTGAAGGTGGAAGACGGCAAGGTCACGGCCTTCCGCGTCCGTATCAAACTTTCATTCAAATACGAAAGCTGATTCATCAGCACATGCCGCCCGGAAAAGAATGGCTGATTTGCCCGCCGCCCTTTTCCGGGTGTTTTCCTGCCGCCCGCCATTCGTCCGATCAAAGCTATCAGCACTCCAATCAAAAGCGATTATTAAAACTGCGCCCTGCGGAGCATTTGTTTAAAGAACATAGCTATTAATTGACAAATAGCTCTACCATATGTAAGTTAGCAATATGAATATCGAACGAGATGTCACCTCTTCCATCCGTGCCATGATGGATTCACCGGAAGCCATTGTGGTCACCGGATTGCGGCGTACCGGCAAAACGACACTGCTCCGGTCGCTGATGGATGAAATACCCACGGACAATAAGCTTTTCCTCGATCTTGAAAATCCTGCCAATCGTAAACTGTTTGAAGAGTCCAACTATGACCGGATTGCCGATAATCTCCGTTTTCTCGGACTGGATCTGAAAAGAAAGGCATACCTGTTTCTGGATGAAGTGCAGTTCCTCCGCTCCATCCCTTCGGTTGTCAAATACTTGATAGACCACTACAGCTTGAAGTGCATCCTTACCGGTTCGGCTGTATTTTACTTGAAAAATCTGTTTAGCGAATCATTGGCCGGAAGAAAATACAGTTTTGACCTGTACCCGTTATCCTTCAAGGAATTTCTCCGTTTCAAGGGTAATCCCGTCAAACTGGATGCAATACCGAATATTGTTACCGAAGCCATGCATGAAAGCATAAGCAGATGGTACGACGAATATCTTTTGTATGGCGGCTTTCCGGGTGTTGTGCTGAAGGAATCGATCCGGGAGAAGGAGATGATGCTGGATGACATCTTCACATCCTATTATCAGATGGAAGTGGTGCAACTGGGCGATTTCCGGCGAACAAATGCAATCAGGGATCTGATTCTGCTGCTCATGGAGCGAAGCGGCTCACGCCTTGATGTGCAAAAGCTTGCCAAAGAGCTGGGAGTGGTGCGCGAAACAGTGAACAACTTCCTTTCGTTTCTGGAAGGAACATATTTCATCAGCCTTATCCGTCCATACTCCACCAACCGCGATACGGAAATCCGCAGCCAGCAGAAGGTCTATGTATGCGACACCGGACTGATGAATCGGTTTGCCCGCGTTGCGGGCGGATCTCTATTTGAAAATGCCGCTTTTATCGCGCTTCGTCAGAAAGGAGAAGTTTCATACTTCATGAAGAAGAGCGGGGTGGAGATAGATTTCGTCCTGGATGGGACGACTGCATTCGAGATCAAGCAGAAGGCTGAAACAAAGGATTTGTCCCGGTTGAAAAAAAGAGCAGCCGACATCAACATAACTGAAAGCCGTATTGTGTCCCGCCGTTTCTGCGGTGTTGGCGGCGTAATTTACGGGTATCAGTTATAATCCGGAAGCTGGACGCCTTCCCACTCTGGTGCAACACTGCGCCGCGACCGCTGGAAAAAACAAACATAAATCTGCAGTATCGGAAAAAACCGGTCTGCTCAATTTAAAAAAGAAAATCCATGACCCGTATCATCATCAGTGAAAAACCCAGCATGGGTCGCGCCATTGCTTCAGCTCTGGGCATTCAGGGTACTGGGCGCAGCTTCATCCAGGGCAGCGATGTCATCGTCACGTGGTGTGTTGGCCACCTGGTGACGGCGATAGGTCCCGAAGGATATGATCCGGGACTGAAGTCGTGGAAACTGGATACGGTGCCATTTTTTCCCGAACCGTTCCGTTACGCCCCCATCAAGGCCACCCGGGATCAATACGAAGTCGTGGCAAAACTCATAACGCGTGACGATGTGGTGGATGTCGTGAATGCGACGGACGCCGGCCGTGAAGGCGAGCTCATCTTTGATCTGGTCTATCGTTTGTCGGGATGCACCAAACCCGTGAAAAGGTTCTGGACATCGAGCCTTACGGATAACGCCATCCGGGAGGCTTATGCCCGGATGAAGCCGGGCGATGCTTACAGTGGTCTGCGGGATGCAGCGCGCAGCCGGCAGGAATCGGACTGGCTGGTCGGTATCAACTGTACACGCGCACAAACCTTGGTGATGCAACGCGCCGGCGGAGAGGGAGTTTATTCCATCGGCCGCGTACAGACACCGACGCTGGCCCTCCTTGTAAATCGCGAGCTGGAAATCAGGGACTTTGTGCCCAAAAACTTCTGGACTTTGATAGCGAAGTTTCAAGCAGACGGTGGAACTTACAAAGGCAAATGGTTCCGGAAAGTAGAGGGGAAAGATCAAGACCGGTTCGATCTGGAAGAGGATGCAAAGGAGCTGGCAGATAAGCTCGCCGGGCTGCCCGGTAAAGTTGCTTCCGTCACCTCCAGGACGGAAAAGAAAAAGCCGGAGCTGCTTTATGACCTCACCAATCTCCAAAAAGAATCGAACAAACGTTTCGGGTTCACGGCGGAGCACACGCTGGAAGTGGCTCAGGAACTCTATGAAGCCAAGCTCATCAGCTACCCGCGAACGAATTCCAGGTATTTGACACAAGCGGATGCCCAGAAGGCCGCAATCTGGATCAAGGCCATCGCTCAGGGCCAGATTGCGGATTTGCAGCCCTTTGTTGCAGACCTTCGGAAGCGCTGGCCCGTGGTGCTTGACAAACGCTTCGTGAACGATAAAGAGGTTGAAGATCACTCGGCGCTGGTACCCACGGAGAACCCCGCAAAGAATCTCCAGGGAGACCGGTTGAAGATCTACGAACTGATCGCACGCCGCTTCCTGGCCGCATACTTTCCCGATCGTATCGAAGGCAGGACCACCATCATCACCAAAATTGGAAAAGAAAGCTTCAAGACTACAGGAATAGTAGTGCAGGATTTGGGGTGGTCTGCCGTTGATCCCCCCCATGGCCGACCCAAAAAAGAAAAGGCAAATACGAAAGGCCCTGAAGAGGAAGAAGACTCCGGACTTCCTCCCGTTATCAAAGCAGAAGATGTCGATACAAAGGATCTCATTTGCAGGGCAGGAAAGACCTCGCCTCCCAAAAGCATGACCGAAGGGGATCTGCTGGGCGCCATGCAAAGCGCAGGCAAGGAATTGGCCGATGAAGAGCTGAAGGGCGCGATGAAGGACTGCGGCTTGGGCACACCTGCAACCCGTGCCAATATTATCGAAACCCTGTTAAAACGGGGTTATGTCGAGCGCGCCCGAAGCGTCCTGCAACCGACTACAAAAGGGATCGAGCTAATCCAATCCATCCGGGCGGAAAATCTGAAATCCCCCAAGATGACCGGAGAATGGGAAGCGGGCCTGGAGCGCATGCGCAGGGGTGAGACCAGGCGGGATGATTTCATGAACGGTATCCGGACCTTCGTGACGGAACTGGTGGAACAGATCAAACAGCATGCCCCCCAGGGCAACCGGCGCGTGTTCGGCCCAGTGGTGGGAACTTGCCCCAAGTGCGGATCGAATTTGCATCTGCGGGACTGGCAAGGCAAATACTACGTGAAGTGCGCCGCTTCCGCAGATCACGCATGCAAGGTGTCTTTTGATTCGGATTCAAAAGGCAACCCCCTGGAAAATTGCCGGTTCTGCCAGGGACCCGTCCGAACCAGCCGAAACGGTGGAAAGGTATGCGCTCAGTGTAACAAGTGGCAGACAGAAAAAACAGAAGATCCTCTCCGGCGCAACTCTGCGCCGCAATCGCTGGAGTAATTGTTCAGACGTATGCATAAATCGCTTCCCTGTCTCAGTTACGGTATTTCACTGCGAATCGTTTATCATCCCAATTTAGATTCCATTAAAAGTAATTGACAAGTGCTTCTATAATATCATACACGATTACTCGTTAAATAATTTAAATTCAGCTTCAGATATCAAGGATGGTGGCTTCGAAACAAGAAGGAATAGAGAATCGTGCCAGCAACGACAAACCATATCCTTCGAGAAAACACCCCACACAGGCGGGAAGCCGCCCTCACCCACCTTGCCGTGAAAGAGAGGGTCAGCGCCTTCATACAAAACCAGGCTCTTTCAGCCTTGCTATTTCTCTATCGACATGTGATCGGTCGCGAAAGACGGATTACCATGTTTTCTGAATCGCTCAAAACTTCGATTCAAGACCACCTTAAAAAGGTAAAAACCATTCATGAACGGGACGTTGTTGAAGGCTGGGGTCGCGTTGAGATGCCAGGTGCGCTGGATCGGAAATACCCCAACGCCCCCTACCGAGTGGCGATGGCAATGGGTCTTCCCTCAGGAAAATCGTTGGAAGAACACAAAGACCGGCACGGAGGGGCGACACCACGTTCATGAAACGATTCTCCAACGGACTGTTAAGGAAGCAGTCCGGAATGCCGGGAAAGTCAAACATGTCGGCTGTCACACCTTTCGACACGTATTTGCCACACATCTCCTTGAAGCGGGTTACGACATTCTTCGCACTATCCAGGAACTTCTTGGTCATAAAGATGTCAGCTCGACCATGATCTACGCATGTATTGAACAAAGGAGGCCATGGGGTGCGCAGCCCGTTTGACTGTATAATTATTGTTCGAGGAAACAACAGAATAGGATTCCAGGATGATACAAGACGCTACTATTCAGAGGGCTGTGTCGCGGATACTTCAACGCTCAGAACGGCAGATAGACCAGCAGAAACTCGTTGCCAGCTTTGTTGACGTTGGTATCCTTCCTCAATTGCTGAATTCAAACAATCAGATCTTCTATGGCAGGCGTGGTACTGGTAAGACCCACGTACTTAGGGTGCTCCAGACGCGCCTCAAGGAAGATGGCATTCCTATCGTTGTATATATTGATGCTAGAACTCTCGGCAGTACGTCGCAGTTTTCTGACTCATCAATCTCGATACCCACCCGGTGTCTTGCACTTTTCCGTGATATTCTCTGTCCAATTCACGATGCGCTCCATGAACATATTATCGAGAACCCGCCCAAGGATGCCAACAAAGCACTTGAGGCAACTGACAGGCTAATCGAAGCGATCATGGCACCCACAAGGAAATACCTGGAAAAGGAGGTCACGAGATCGACTTCAGAACAGAGCAAGGACTCGGTTGGGACCACTGCGGAGGTTGCAGCAAAGCCCAAGTTGGATATGAAGCTGGAGTCAAGCTCTGAGTCCAAGGCTGAGACCAAAACGATCTATGAAGTCTCGTCTCAGGACAAAGTTGTTTTCCCTGCTCTCCACGATGCCCTACGGGAGATACTTGAGCTCTCTGGAGTAGAGTTGTTTGTACTGCTGGACGAATGGTCATCCCTACCGACCGAACTCCAACCATATCTGGCCGAATTTTTGAAACGCGGTATTCTTCCAGTTCAGAGGGCAACCCTTAAGATCGCTGCATTGGAACACCGTTCCCGTTTCACAAACTTTAGCAATGGTGTGTCTTTCGGGTTTGAAGTAGGAGCGGACATTTCTACAGCTCCAGATCTAGATGACTACTATGTTTTCGATCGCAATCCGGAGCAACTTACGAATGTATACAGCGACATGCTGTTAAGACATCTTCAGATCGACCTACCCGATGGGTACCTCCAAGAGAAGTACAACATACTGACAGGTGCCAATCTATCGTCTCGCTTATTCACAGAACGAGCGACTTTCAAAGAACTTGCCAGAGCTGCTGAGGGTGTAGTTCGAGATCTCATCAATATCTTTACTCAAGCTTTCTTCCATGCCCATAGACGTGGACGAGAGACTATAGATTTAAAAGCGGTTGTTGAAGGTGCTCGACAATGGTTTGAGCAAGATAAGCAGACACATTTAGATGAAGAAATGCAGTTAGTCCTTAGAAAGATCGTTGACGAAGTCATCGGAAAGCGCAAAGCTCGGTCTTTCCTTCTTCCAAGAGAACTTCAACGGCACCCCATGATCCAGAAGCTGTTCGATAGCAGAGTGTTACACCCTATGCAGAGGGGCTATGCAGATAAAGACAACCCTGGAGTTCGTTATAATATTTACTCGCTTGATTATGGAACATATGTTGACTTGATGGGCACTTCACGTCAACCAGAAACAGAACTTCTCGTCGAGGTCGAGGATTCCGACACTGTAGTGCCTTTTGATGACAAACGGAGTATTCGCCGAATAGTCCTTAACCAAGATATATTGGGACCACCAGGAGAGGTTCGAACAACGCAATGAACCAGACGCGCGCTACACATTGGTTTTATTGAATTCAGTACTGCTACGCGCGCTGGTTATTGCCAATGTTCGCGTAACAAGATAGAAGACAAAAGAGGGATTTTCATGATGAGTGACAATGCTTCGATTTCCGGCCCTGCGAACGCCTCTGCATCGAGTGATTCGAATCCCCCAGTAGGGGGCTTATGGACACTCTTTCGGATACGCAGCGTAACGGGTCTATAACTGGAATTGGGATCGTCCTCGGCTTCTCGCTCACCTTTGCCAGCCGGTGGTCACTTGGGTCTGAATTTTGGCGTTATTTGTCGGTTCTTCCCCTTGCAGTTGCCTTACCCGGAATCGTTCTGCAGCTTATAGCTTTCTTCAGAGTTTTTTCGCTGCCGACTGTCACCGTGAATAGCCATAAATCGATAGGCAAGTTGTTCCTTTGGGGCGTAGCTCTGATTCTGCTGGGATACGTTTTGGGCGTTGCCGGCGACCTTGGAATGGACAAGAAATGGCTGCCATGCTTGTAGCTTATAATCTTACTTAAAGCTCACGAAACGATCGATGCGAACAACCGCTTACAGGCTGACACTCGCTAACGCTCGTGCCCCTGAAACGGGCAGTTCGGTGGGGTGGTCCCATTGACTCCCGAAAAACGGCATCGTTAAACTTTCGCAAAAGGGTGTGGCATATGACAGCGCAAATACCGACTTCTCCTGCCGAGTTTTCTCATACAATACTTCCGGTCGTGGGAAAAACTGTATTTCGTATGGGTGTCGCTGGCTCCTACGGCATTGATTCCAATGATATCAGATGGGCCGCTGAGCATGGGGCTAATTACTGGGTCTGGGGAAGAGGTTTCAGCAAGGTCACAGAAGGAATCAGGGAAGTCATTAGGCATGACCGGGCAAAACATGTGGTTGGCATGCTGGGGTGGGGCTTCTTCGGCTGGCAGGTGCGGCTGAGTGTGGAAAATGCTTTGAGGAAGCTGGGTACGGACTACCTGGATGTTTTCAAGCTGGGGTGGCTTGGGAGAACATCAATTTACAGCAAGGGAATAATCGACACCCTTTTGAAACTCAAACACGAGGGTAAGATATTAACCATCGGCACCAGTATCCATGATCGGAAGAGGGCGGGAAGGCTGGTGCTGGACTCGGAAATCGATCTATTTATGGTCCGTTACAACGCCAAGCACCCTGGCGCCGAACAGGAGATCTTCCCTCACCTGTCAAGGCGAAATCCAGCGGTGGTCAGCTATACGGCATTGGCTTGGGGGCAGTTGATCAGGCCGTTAAAAGGAATCGTTATGCCTCCGTGGCCCAGTGGGGAGAGCTTCAACGGCCCACCTCTTTCTCCGGAGCTCTGTTACCGGTTTGTTCTGACGAATCCAAAGGTACACGTCGTGTTGACCGGACCGTACAACCGGAAGCAACTCAGTCAGAATCTGGATGCAATAAAACAAGGGCCATTGGAGCTGGATGAAATGAACTGGATCAGGCAGTACGGTCAGTTGGTCAAATCAAAGAAAAGACTCGATTACGTGAAGTGATGTATCTTCCCTCTGCAACCTATCGGATCGACTTGAAAGTGTCATGATGCCGCCGTCACGAACGCTGCTGCTCATCACCGCCTCTTCCCCGGATATTCAACGCATCCGACGGTCTCGAGTCTTGAACTTCCAGCAAGTCACCATGCCCTATCTCGCCGCTTTCGTGCCATCCGACTGGACGGTGCTCCATGTCGATGAAGCAGTGGAGCCGGTCGATATCGATGCGGCCGTGGACCTGGTGGCGATCACCTTCCATACCCCCAGCGCCCCTCATGCGTATGGACTTGCATCTCGATTTCGCCAGCGCGGAATCCCTGTTGCGCTGGGCGGACCTCACGTCACCTTGCTGCCGGATGAAGCACGGGAGCATGCGGACGCTATCTTCGTCGGAGAGGCGGAAAAGACCTGGCCTCAGTTCCTCATTGACTTTGAGGTGGGAGAGTTCCGCGACCGTTATCGTTCCAGGCCCTGCGCCCTGGATGATGCCCCTATGCCACGGCAAGACTTGTTCCATCGTCGCGACCTCACCGCCGGCGTTCTGTTCGCCACCCGCGGCTGTGCGCATCGTTGTGATTTCTGCACGCTCGCGGTGATGTATCAGAGTTGTGTGCGCAAGCGATCCGTGAGGGCTGTCGCGCGGGAGTATGCCTCCTTTCAAGGCAAGGTAGTCATCTTGTGGGACGACAACATTGCGGGCGATATCGAGTACGCCAAATCCCTCTTCCGCGCACTTGTCCCGCATCGGAAATGGTGGGGCGCTCAGGCGGGCGTCGAGGCCGCCAAAGACGATGAGTTTCTGGAGTTGGCGGCTCGCAGCGGATGCAAACAGTTGTTCATCGGGTTCGAATCCATCTCGCAGACAAGCCTGAATGAGGTCTCCAAGGCATTCAACCGCGTGGATGAGTACGCGGTGGCCATCGAGCGCATCCACTCGCACGGGATATCGGTGCAGGCGGGGATCGTGTTCGGCTTCGACAACGATACCGAGGCGGTTTTCGGGGAGACGCTGGACTTCCTGGAGGCAACGGGCGTGCAAAACGCCACTTTCAACATACTGACGCCCTTTCCCGGGACTCGCCTGTATGAACGATTGGAGGCGGAAGACAGGATTCTCACGCGGGACTGGAGCAAGTACAACGGTAGGGCCGACGTTGTCTTTCAGCCGCGGCAGATGAGTCCAGAAGCTTTGTTGGCCGGATACCAATACGCGAATCGACGATTCTATTCATGGAGTAGCACATACAGGCGGTTGTCGCGTTCTCCCGTTCAACTGCCATGGACCTTGCCCCTGAATCTCGCCTATTCGCTGGCCCTTCGATATTGTCGGCCTAACATGACCGGACCTTTGGCTCGCATTTTAAGAAGCTAAATGAATTGGCGGGAACAGAGAACTGCAGTGTTGATGCTTTAGTAACAAAACTGATTTCACACTACAAACGTCAGAAAAATAAGTAACAGGGATGCGAATGCACCCTTCGATGGGCTTTGCCAGCTACTCTGCCGAAATCTTGCGCTTCGATGCGGCCTGAATATCGAGGAGTAATGTATGGACTGGAAATACGAAATGATCATTTACTGGAGTAATGAAGACCATGCATACATTGTGGAGGTTCCAGAACTTCCGTCGCTCAAAATAAGGCTGGAAAATTAATGCCCAGCCGAGCGCTTAACCGGTCGCGAGTCGGTTCTTGAACAACATCAAGGAAAGGAGAAGACGATGACAATCAACTATGTTTGTTTATCGGATATGCATCTCGGGCAGGACAACAGCCTGCTCACGAATCTGGTTCAGGCCGATGCGGCTTTGGATCATAGTGACGCCAGCCCGGTGCTGAAGGCCTTGTGTAAGGGCTTGCGTGAATTAATCAACCTCGCTAATGCAGGTACCGGTGTTAAACCCGTACTGATCCTGAATGGCGACATTCTGGAGCTGGCCCTGGCGGATGTCAACGACGCCGCCATGGTGTTTAGGCACTTCCTCGACTGCCTCATGCCGAAAGGTGAGGAAATCTTTTCTGATGTGATCTATATTCCCGGCAACCATGATCATCATCTCTGGGAAATGGCGAGGGAGACTCAGTATGTCGAGTATTTGAAAGAAGATTTCCTTGAACCGCTTCCGTCGCCCTGGCATACGACGAATTTATTTATGGGCGATAAACCACCCCTGGTCAGCTATTTTCTGAACGGCGTGATCCGTCACTACGACAAGTCAAGCCCCATCAGCGTCAAGATGGTTTATCCCAACTTGGGGATTCGCGATGAGAGCAAGCAGCGGTATGTCATCTTTAACCACGGCCATTATATCGAAAGCATCTATCTGCTCATGACGGAAGTCATGTCCTTGATTTTTCCGGACAGGGATAAGCCGGTGGAAGTTTGGGATTTCGAGAAAGAGAATTTTGCCTGGATCGACTTTTTCTGGTCCGTGATGGGACGATCCGGTTCCGCCGGCAGCAAGGTCGAGGCGATTTACGAGGCCCTGCCCGTGGAAAAGGCCAGAAACAAGCTTATTTCCAACCTCTGTGCCAGTCTTGCCAAAAAGTACGATCTGCCCGGCTGGGGCGACTGGATGGAAGAAAAGATGCTGGAAAAAATTCTGACCGGCCTTGCCGGGTATCTGGCAAAGAGTGAACGCTCCCAAACAGACGGACCTTTAAGTGATGATGCACGCAAGGGGTTATGGCAGTATCTGGAAGGGCCGCTACGCCGTCAATTGCTCGGTTTCCTGAAAGAAGATCAGAACCAGGCCGACGAAAAAAAACTGGTTTTCCCCAAAGCCATCACCTTCGTCTTCGGACACACCCATAAGCCCTATCAGGAGGATGAGGATTTTGGTGGCTATCCGGTCTGGGTGGACGTCTACAATACAGGGGGATGGGTTGTGGAATCGGTTACGAGAGAACCGATTAAGGGTGCTTCCGTCGTGTTGTTTGATGAGAATCTGTATGCCACATCCCTCCGGCTCTATAATGAAGCCGATGCGGCTTCCGGCTACCGGGTACAGGTGGTTCAGGCTTCTCCGCAAAGACAAGGTGCAGCGGGAAATTCGTTCCATGCAGCGATACAGGTTCTAGTGAATACGATGGGCGCAACATGGGATGAATTCTCTCAGGAAACCGCACGGGCCGTGGATATCCGTGCCAAACACCTGAAGGCGAAGCTGGCACGGACGGCAGGGTGATCCGGAAATTATGATCAGGCGGTTTTGATGAGGGAAAAAACTTGAAACTACCCACCTGTTAATGTATAGTTGTAATATACATTAAACGCGAGGTGATCTCATGAAGGCAACTATCGTCGATTTAAGATACAAAATGAATGATATCCTCAAAGCGCTTGCCAGAAATGAAAAAGTGACAGTGCTGTACCGCGGTAAAGTTAAAGGAATTCTGGCCCCAGTATCACAGAAAAAGAATATGAGTATGACTAAACATCCTTTCTTTGGTATGTCAACTCAGGATTCCCAGAAATCCGTAACAGATGAATTAAACGATTTGAGGCGGCCCAGATACGATGATATTTGATACTGACATATTTATTTGGGTTCAGAGAGGCAACGAGAAAGCAGCAAGCCTTATGGAAACGTCAGAGGATCGTTACCTTTCCGTTCAAACTTACATGGAACTTTTACAGTGCGCCAAAAATAAAAATCAGCATAAGTATACAAAGGATTTTTTAACCGAGTTTAATTTCATTGTCCTTCCGTTTACAGAAAACATTGGACATCGTGCGTCTATTTATATCGAAGAATACTCATTGGCTACAGGTCTCAGATCTGGCGATGCAGTAATAGCAGCGACGGCGGTCGAAAATAACTTACCCCTGGTGTCAAGTAATGTGAAGCACTTCAAAAAGATTAAAGAGATACAATTGAAAAGCTTTAAACCATGATTTTATGACGCTACAGGCGGACACCCGGTTGAAGGCTGCCCACAGCAACCGCGATTCGAACCATAATTGAGGAGGAGACAATGAAACGCATCATCATTGCGGCATTCTTTCTGCTGGCAGGCACGGTATCTGCCTCCGAGATCACAGTGATCAGCGGAGGCGCGGTCGAGCCCGGTCTGGAAGCTTTCGCCCAACTGGTCCGGCACGATCTGGGTCACGAGCTCAAGATCCTCTACAACACGGCGCCGCAGATCGCCAAGCGCCTTTCCGCAGGAGAAGTATTTGACATCCTCGTTTCCCCCCCGGCGACGATCGAAACGGCCATCGGGGAGGGCAGGGTTGTTCCGGGGGCCCGGGTGAAGGTGGGGCGCGTGGGGGTTGGTATCATCGTGAGAACCGGGGTGCCAGTCCCCGATGTTGAGACGGTTGATGCCCTGAAACAGGCCCTGCTCGATGCCGACTCCGTCGTTTACAACACGGCATCCACCGGGATCTATCTCGACAAGCTCTTTGCGACGATGGGCATTGCCGAGGCCCTGAAGTCCAAGACATCACGCTACCCGACCGGCGCCGCCGTCATGGAGCACGTGCTCAACGGCAAGGGCAAGGAGATCGGTTTCGGTGCAATGACTGAAATCCGGTCGTACGAACCAAAGGGGATCAGGCTGGTCGGGCCGTTGCCGTCGGCCATCCAGAATTATACGAGCTACGAGGCCGTGCTGATGACCGGCGCAACGGCAGCCGAGGCAGCGCGGGCCGTCCTGCGTCACCTGGCCACACCTGCGGCGAAGGCCGCATTCACCGCAGGCGGCGTCGAATGAGCGGTGCGTTGTTCCAACGTCTGGACACGATGGTGCGCTTTTCGATGACCGGAATCGACAATGGTGTGCGACAAAATTATGGATAACAGCCTCATGGTCAAAATAAGTCGGCAGTCTTGACATTTTGCCGACGTTTATGTACCATAATCTCCATGAACAGTGCCAGAGAAAAAGCCATCGATACCATCCGGAAACAGGGCGGGATCATCCGCACTCGCGAGGCCTTTCGTCAGGGGATCCACCGGAGAACCCTGTATGGCCTCCGCAATGACGATGTGCTGATTTCCATCACCCGGGGTCTCTATCAGCTTACCGAGATGGACAGTTTTCCGACGGAAATCGATTTCGTCAACGTGGCCAAGCTCGCCCCCCATGGCGTCATCTGCCTCATCTCCGCCCTCTCCTTTCACGGCCTGACCACCCAGATCCCTCATGAAGTCTGGCTCGCCGTGGAGCGGAAGGCCCGCAAACCCAAGATTACCTATCCGTCCGTTCGGGCTATTTTCTTCCCCGATTCGTGTTTCAGGGAGGGCATCGAAGTCCATCGTATCATAGAGCAGGAGGTGCGGATCTACAACGCTCCCAAGTCGGTGATCGATTGTTTCCGGTGGCGCAATACGGTGGGGCTCGACGTCGCCCTTGAGGCGGCGCGGTCGTATTTGAAACGACGAGGGGCGAGTCCATCCAAACTGATGGAATACGCAAAGCTCTGCAAGGTGGAAAGACTTGTTACTCCCTACTTGGAGGCCATGGTTTCATGAGCGCCGATCCGGTCAAGAATGTTGCGGCCTCCGTAAAAAACCGGCTTTTGTCCACGGCCCGTCAAAGCGGAAAACCCTTCCAATCGTTATTGACCCACTATGGTCTGGAGCGCTTTCTTTTCCGGTTATCCCGGTCGCCCCTGAAAGAAAAGTTTATTCTGAAAGGCGGCCTTCTGTTGGTGGGCATGGGTCTTCCCATGGCAAGGACGACACAGGATATCGATTTATTGAGCCTCATCCCGGGAGATATCGATGCGGTCCGCACGGCAATCCGCGAGATCGGAAACATAGATCTCAATGACGGCCTTATCTACGAATTCGACAATTTGAGCATTGAGGCCATGGCGGGGGATGCGGAATATCCCGGAATACGGCTCAAGTTCGACGCCTGGGTCGGCAAGGCAAGAATCCCCATGCAGATCGATGTCGGATTCGGCGATGCCGTGGTTCCCGACGCTCGGGAGATGACATTTCCGACGCTGCTCGATATGGAACCCCCCGTCGTCAAGGTTTACAGTATCGAGACCATTGTGGCGGAAAAGTTCGAGGCTTCTCTCAATCTGGCGGAGCTCAACAGCCGTATGAAGGATTTCTATGACATCTGGATGTTGAGTCGCGCCTATCCGTTTCACGGTTCGACGCTCCAGGATGCCATTACGGCAACCTGCCAACGCAGGGCGACGCCTTTGAGTTCCAACGCGTTCATCTTTTCCGTAGAATTTGCCACCAGTGCCAACAAGCGAGCCCAATGGTCAGCCTTTCTCCGGAAAACTCAGATTCCGGGCATATGGGAAGATTTCCCGATAATCATGAGGAAAATCGGGGAATTCCTTCATCCCATCGCCGAAGCGAGCAAACATCAACGGCGCTTTGAAAAGGAATGGCTGCCCGGAGGACCATGGCGACCGCCCCGGACGTTGCGACGGTTGACGCCCTGAAGGCCAAGACGGCACGCTGTTCCAAAGATGATGTGTCTTCCCGGATGTCCGGCGTTATTTTTTCAGATACTTGTCAAACCATGCCGTGCACCGGCCCCAGGCGTCTTTGGCGGCTTCGGGTCGGTAACTGGGACGGTAGTCCGCATGGAATGCATGCGCTGCTTCCGGGTAAAGCACAAACTCGGCCGTCTTTCCGGCGGCTTTAAGCGCTGCCTCCATTTCCTTGACATCGGCGGCGGGGATGCCCATATCCGCCGCACCATACAGGCCAAGGACCGGGCAAGCGATTTTCTCCGCGACCTCAAGCGGCCCAAATGAACGCACCCCCGGTGTTATTGCGGGCCGAATCTGGCCATACCAGGCCACCGCAGCCTTGATGCCGTGGTTGTGAGCGGCAAAGAGCAGGGTGTACATGCCGCCCCGGCAGAATCCCGTCACGCCGATTCGATCCGCCTGTCCTGCCGGATGCTTTGATGCATGGGCCATGATGGCGTCCAGATCTCCCATGACCCGTGCATCCGGAATTGGATCGACCACTTTCCGGACCGAGTCGATGTCGGGCAGATTCAAGACTCCGCCTTCCCGTGCATATGGCTCAAAGGTGATACTCAGGAAACCCTCCCTGGCAAAGCGGCGAGTGACATCCTTGATATGCTCGTGCATGCCGAAGATTTCCGGAATAACAAGGACAACTGGGTATTTCCCGGAAGCCGCGGGACGCGCCTCATAAATGGGAATCTTAAAACCTTCAACAGATACGACACCATCCGTAGCGATGATGCCATCGCCGGGAGTGGTGACGACTTCTCCCGCCACTGACTCCGCGGCCATCGCAAAACCGGCCAGGCCGATGCCTGCTGCGCTCATCCGGGCCAGAAACTGCCTTCGGGACATCCCTTCATATGCATTTGACAGCCAATTTTCACCCATGAATACCTCCTTTGTAAGGAATCGTCTCATTTGTTTCTGGATTTGTGTTTCTATAGACATCAAATTGTGTCATTAGAACGTCCTCAAGCCATCGCTGAAAACGCCGCAGGCTTCAATTCTTCGGTTGTATTTCTCAATGGCATCATGATTTGTCTCCTGCCATTTACAGCGTTTTTCTTCAAGCAACATCTCGGCAAGGCGTTGTTCCAATACTTTTGAAAGATTAATGCGACAATTTTTTACTTGCCGAAGAAGATCGCTGTTGATGCTAAGATTTGTAGATTTTTTTGGGGCGTTTAAATCATAGAGATTCACTTGCATATCTGCCGCCTCATGCGTATTGACTATGCCGACATATTATCATTTTTATACATGATTGCAACCATTATAGATTGATGTTCGGGGTAAAGCATTTGAAAAAACCCACACTTTTTGCCTGCCATCCAGAAAATATCAATGCTGGAAAGCTTTTGTCCGTCAACCTTTAAGGATGTCGAATGCTGCCATGCCCCTGAGCATGATCCAATGACCATCTCGAATTCATAAGACCAATTTTTGGGATACCCCCTGCAAAATTATTACCCCAACCCCAACAAAAATGACTTCAAGAACAAAATATGCTTGACATGCCTGGCTGGATGCATAAAATACAAAGCTTATTGTTCATTTTTGTTTCAATGACCATCCGGCGGGGTTGATACCGCAGTTTCATCTGCCGGACAATCCGTATTCAGTATCTTAAAGGGCGCATATGAAATATTGGCGAGTTCCTCTGGATTCGAAGGAAATTGAGGTTTCCCGCGGAATCGTGGTGATTGTTGAAGAAAGATGCAAGGGCTGCGGCTATTGTATTGCCTTCTGCCCCCGCGATGTGCTTGAGCTGTCTCCCAAATACAATGTCAAAGGCTACCACCCGCCCCTTGTCAAAAAGCCGGATGACTGCGTGAACTGCCATTACTGCGAAACGATCTGTCCGGATTTTGCCATCTACTCACTGGAAATTCCGCCGGAATTGCCGCAGCAGGCTGTTCTTCCAGAGTTTGCGACTGAAGTTACGATGGATCATATATAATAATGAAAGCGATTGTATGAAACCTGCTGTGCTGACCGGTGAACACTTTATGACGGGCGATGTTGCCTGCGCGGAGGGCGCTCTGGCGGCAGGGTGCCTTTTTTTCGGGGGGTATCCCATTACGCCGGCAACCGAGATCGCCGAACACATGGCCTCCCGGCTTCCCGATGTCTGCGGGACCTTTGTGCAAATGGAAGATGAAATCGCTGCCATGGCCTCGATTCTCGGGGCTTCCTGCGCCGGAGTCAAGAGCATGACCGCCACTTCCGGTCCGGGATTCAGCCTGATCATGGAAAACCTGGGGCTCGGCATCTGCACGGAAACCCCGTGCGTGGTGGTCAATGTTCAGCGGGCAGGTCCCTCCACCGGACTGCCCACCCTGGGGGCACAGGGGGACATGATGCAGGCAAGGTGGGGGTCGCACGGCCATTATGAAATCATCGCCCTGGCGCCGGCATCGCCGCAGGAGCTTTTCTATTTGACGATCACGGCCTTTAATCTGAGTGAAACCTACCGGACTCCGGTTCTGGTCATGACGGATGAAGTCACGGGACACCTGAGCGAGCGGGTGGTCATTCCGGATGCAAGTGCCATCAAGCTGCGCTACCGGCCGGCTCCCAAGGGCAGAAAAGACCGTTTCAAGCCTTTCCAGCCGGGCCCCAATGGTGTTGCGCCGATGGCCATTGCCGGCGAAGGCTACGGCATTCATGTGACCGGGCTGACCCACGATGAACGGGGCTACCCCGGCATGAACGTTGAAACGCAGATCGAGATGATGGGCCGGTTGACCCTCAAGATTCGAAATAACCTCGATGACATCATCCGGACGGAAAGTTACCGGATGGAGGATGCGGAAATCGTCATTGTCTCCTATGGAATCTCGGCCCGCAGCAGCCTGGCGGCGGTTGATGAAGCCAGGGACCAGGGCATCAAGGCAGGGCTGCTGCGGCTGATTACCGTCTGGCCTTTTCCGGAACAACAGATTCAAAAGCTGGCGGAAAGGGTACGCGGATTTGTGACGGTTGAGATCAATTTGGGTCAAATTCACCTGGAAGTTCAAAGATGCGTCGGCGGCAGGGTTCCCGCCTTTCTGGTCGGGCATCCGGGTGGCGCGGTCATACCGCCGGAGCGGATCGTCGAGACCCTTAAAACAGCTTTTTAGGTTAATGCCTTCTGATAACTGGGAGTGGATATGGAAAAAGTAAAAACCCGGCCGGATCATCCCCCGAATCATCCCCCAAATCATCCATTGGATGCGCTGCTGCGAACAGATCGCATTCCCCACATCTGGTGCCCGGGATGCGGAATCGGGACGGCATTTTCAGCGTGCATGGTCGCCATGCAGGCCAGCGGCATCGATCTGAATAAAACGGTGATGGTTTCCGGCATCGGATGTTCGGGCCGCGGGGCCGGATACACCCGGCTCGATTCTTATCATACCACACATGGCCGGGCCATTCCCTTTGCAACCGGCATGAAGCTGGCCAATCCGCAGCTTAACGTGGTGGTATTCAGCGGGGACGGCGATCTTTTTGCCATCGGCGGGAATCACTTCATCCATGCGGCCCGGCGCAACATGGATATCACGGTGGTCTGCGTGAACAACCTGATCTATGGGATGACAGGCGGTCAGGCGGCAGCCACCACCCCCTGCATGGCCAAAACCACCACCACCCCTCGCGGCAATCCTGACCAGCCGTTCAGCCTTCCCCTGCTGGCCTTTGCATCGGGCGCCACCTACGTGGCCAGGTGGACCATCCTGCACACGCGGGATCTGACCAAATCCATTGAAGAAGCCTTGAACCGGCGGGGCTTTTCCTTTATCGAGGTGCTGGCCCCCTGTCCGACCGGCTATGGGCGAAAGAACAAGGAAAAGTCGCTGGATACGCTTAAGATCTATCAGGAACGCACGATCATCAAAAACGGCGCGCACCCGATGGATGCGGTGATGGACTTTGGCAACAGCATTACGCTGGGTAAATTTATCGATCAGGACCGGCCGACTTTTTCAGAGAATTATGACAAGACGTGCCGGCCGCAATTTGCTTAGTTAACCGGATTCTGGAATTTCTATGACTTCAATATCGAGTGCCAGTGCCAAGATGGAAATCGTCATAACGGGTTTTGGCGGCCAGGGCATTGTGCTGGCGGGTCAGATTGTGGGAAAAGCCGCCAGTCTCATCGACCATAAGGAAAGCACATTGACCCAGTCCTATGGACCCGAGGCCCGCGGCGGCGCGTGCAGCGCCCAGGTGATCATCTCCGACGGATTCATTCATTTCCCTTATGTGCGCCAGCCCGACATTCTGGTGTGCATGTCTCAGGGCGGATTCGACAAGTATGCCGACCTGATCAAGGAAACCAGCATTCTGATCGTCGATCAGAATCTCGTCAATACCGGAGAGGTGCCCTGCAGCCGCTCCTTTGCCATCCCGGCAACGCGCATGGCGGAGGAACTGGGCCGGAAGATGATGGCCAATATCGTCATGGTGGGTTTTTTTACGGCAATCACCCAGGCCATCTCGCTGGATGCCGCCCGGAGCACGGTTACCGGTTCTGTTCCCAGGGGGACGGAAGCATTGAACCTGACGGCATTCGACAAAGGCCATGATTTCGGTCTGGCCACGCTAAAAGGGC
>Ga0268283_1000565_pt1 | contig 23067 bp, 24 predicted proteins | sample saktaG_13_FD_190140 | JGI IMG/M metagenome (GOLD analysis project Ga0268283, IMG submission 190140) | Saline water microbial communities from Sakinaw Lake, British Columbia, Canada - sak_2013_06_06_36m | ecosystem: Environmental > Aquatic > Non-marine Saline and Alkaline > Saline ... | reverse complement strand
ACTTTGTGATGATACTGGCCTTGAATTCGTCAGGATATTGTTTCATAAATTTTCCTTACACTATCGCCCCCTCGAGTTCAAACAAAACCCATTATTGGGAGGCGACATCTACCCTGACACAGAGGGTCCATCACCGCCACCAAGTAAACAAACCCCCGTGCCAGGCGGATGTAAGTGATATCAGTGCTCCATACCTGGTTGGGTCGTATCACATCCAGGCCCCTGAGCAGGTATGGATATATCTTATGCTGCGGGTGAGGGCGGCTGGTGTTTGGCCCCGGTGCCATGCCTGCCAGCCCCATTATTCCCATCAGCCGCTGTACCCGCTTGCGGTTGATCTGATGCCCCATGCTGCACAAGTACACGGTCATCTTTCGACTGCCGTAAAACGGGTGCCGTGTGTATTCGGCGTCGATCTCCCTCAGTAGGGTCAATTCCAGCTCGTCTGGTTCGACAACCAGGTGCTGCGCATAAACTGTGGATCGAGTGACACCCGCCAGTTCACATTGTCTGCTCAGCGGCAATGGACTCCTGGGGTCTACCCAGTCCCTGCGGTCTTTTATAGGCTGATTCCGGACTTTTTTTTAATCCAGTCAAGCTCCATCTTCAGCCGCCCTATCTCGGAGTAAAGACGCTCCGGACTTGAGGATGGGTCTGCAGGCTTGGGGCCGCGAACGGTGTCAAATATGCCGGGAGCCTGTTCTTGCAGTACTTTCTTCCAATGCCCCACTTGCGTCGGATGTACGCCAAACTCCAGGGCGATTTCGTTTACTGTCTTAACCCCTCTGATCGCATCAAGCGCGACCTTGGCTTTGAACTGACTGCTGAAATTTTTGCGATTTCTTTCACTCATTACCTGCTCCTTTTTATAGCAGGTTACTATCTTAAACTATTGTCCGGAATTTGGGGACCACTATACTCCATTGTGTTCCCTCCCGGCCCGAAACCAGGGACACTCTGAACCGCTGGCCAGACGCTATGCCTCTCCGAGGTTCTTGTCAAGGGGAAAAGCGCGGGCGGCAAGCAAATTTCTCCGGAGGAAGACAGACTTGCCCTGGTGCCCGTTTCGGGGGAGGAGCTTGTTCAGAGGGCGATCCGGACGTCGTCCGCCGGGCGGTAGGCAAGTTCGTGCAGGATTACAACGCCGAGTGGCGGGTAGAGAAGAACGGCTTCCGCAGTCCCCGACAGGCGCGGGATGCTTGGTTCGCGGCCCTATCCAAACAGGCCGCGTGAAAATTAACCTTGCGTCCGGAGAACCGGGCGCGCTACACTGAAACCACTTCTCGCACTTGCGGAAAGGACGACAATGACTCAGATAGAACAGACCCCCGGCCTCGTCAATCGACAAGTCACTGGAGATCGGGATTCATCGGTTGCTCTGGTACAAGCACAGATGAAGATCGCCAGAGGTGTTGCGACACTCGGTCTCATTGCGGGTGTGGCAATCGGCTTAGGCGCGCCGCTCATTGTCCTAACTTTGCACCAAGTTCGGAATGCATGCGCTGGGTGGTTGTCTGCTCTGCAGTCGTTGTCGGCTCAGGGATTATCATTACGTCAATGACCGTGGTGATTATCGGCTACTGGCGCACGTCCCGATGTCTCGGAAAAATTCTGGAACGGATATGGCAATCATGACATCCAAAGGAGATATGATGAAGAGAATTAAGAGGGCAGTCTTTTTAACAATATTGCTTGCGGTCGGTGTAGCAGCGATGATTACCGTAGGGTATGCGCAGAACGAAAAGACGAACAACAAATCCATGCCCCTGCCGGCGCCGGTGTTTTTAGGTGGAACGAAGGCGATTACCTTGACTCCGGTCGTCGGCACACCGCAACGGGAGTACGCCGAGCGGTTTAAACCTGGTGAAGAGAGGCTCGAGGACGGAGAGATTCGTGTGACGGTGCTCGGAAGCGGCAATCCTTGGGTGACGCGCGCCCAGGCCGCGGCCAGCATCCTCGTCGAAGTCGGCAACGCTGAGCGCGACATCTTGGTTTTCGACCTCGGAAGCGGCTCTCTCGCCAACTATGCGAGCCTGAAACTGCCGGTCAACAAGCTCAACAAAGTGTTCCTGACCCACCTGCATGCCGACCATATGGGCGACCTGCTCACGCTCGTCGGGAGCTACGCGAAAGTCGGCCGGGCGGACGGACCCGTCTATTTGTGGGGACCCAGCGGGACCGAGCCTCGGCTGGGCACGAAGCATTTTGCCGAATCGATCGATGAAGCGCTCGCCTGGGACACCGCAGCCACCAGCGGTCCTATCAACCCGGAAAGCATGAAGATCGTGGCGTCCGAGTTCGATTTCAGAAAAACGCATGTGGTTTATGAGAAAAATGGCGTGAAGGTGACAGCATTTCCCGTTGTCCATTCGCTCAGCGGTGCCGTCGGCTATCGTCTCGATTTTTCCGGTCTGTCATTCGTCTTTTCGGGAGATACGCTAGCATCGTGGCCGCTTGTGAAAGCCAGTAAAGGCGGCGTCGATCTACTTATTCATGAATGTTTCCCGCCTGCGGCAGCGCTTGCGGCAGCGTCAGGCCTCTCCATTGAACAGGCGACGATTACATTGAATGCAATACACACGTCACCGAAGGCCGCCGGTAAAGTATTCAGCCTTGTGAAACCGCGCATGGCCGGGCTTTATCACACACTTCTTTCGGCCGAAGTGATCCCTTTGATTGATGCCGAACTTAGAACGGTGTATGATGGTCCGGTCGTGCAGACTCAGGATTTGACGGTCTTCAATATTACAAAGAAAGCCGTGGTTGCGCGTCAGGCAAAGGTGTCGGATCAGTTGCCGCCAACCCCTGGGAAGCCGAGTATGGCCTATAAGCCTATTCAGCCAACGCGTCCCGCCTGGTGGGCGGATGAACTCATACCGGTCGACTGAATACCCGCATCCGGTTCCCGTGGCTTCATAAAGAATCTGGTTCATGGAAATGAGGGAGCTGACAAAGTTGAGGCGGCTAAAGCTATTATGAAAGCCGCTAAAAAAAAGCACTGCCGGATCAAATAAGATTTATCTTCGATAGGAAAATCGAAAAGGCAGTATTCAGGTTAGGCCGCCGGAAAAGGCCTGTCAAGACGTCCAGGATGCGCGTGGGAGGATGGCCGGGGAGCCGGATGGATCTTGGCGATTCCTGGGCAGTTCGTGGCCCGGGCCATGGATTTTTTCGCGGGCACAGAACCCGGGGGAACGGGGTTTGGATTTTCGGGCGCACATCGGCGGGACGGATCGCATGGAGCGGGGGGTTCAGTCCGGATAGTGGGGATCATGGGCGTATACGTCCATCGGAGGAATGGGTTCGGCGAGTTCGGCGTGCAGGAGGTTATCCGAAAGGATCTTGGGATGCAGGCAAACAGGCCCCAGTGCCATTTTCCGGAGCCACGGGGTAACCGGGGTGAAGGTCTCAACAGGGAAATGAGGATCCGGGCGCTGTCCACTCTGTGCGGATAATGGAGAGATATCGAATTGGCAGGGATCAATCGTGTCCTTTCGGCAAGGCTGCACGAATTCTGAAGATTTCAGTGAACGTGCATAAAAAAGAAGACAACCGGCCTATCCAGCAAAATGTATTGAGATTTGTTTCCGATAAGAATGAAAGCGGGACGCTGACAAAACATCTGCCACTGGTTCTGGGTCTGTAACGAACTGCCTAAATCAACCTGACGGAATGTCGGGACCTGACAATCGTCAGAAAGAAATGGCTGGGGTAGGTTCAACCGTTTTTTCAGATCTGTATAGGAAAGCTTCAGACACTGGCTGACCTGTGAAACCGAATGAACCCGGCAAAGCTCTATCGCCGCCTTCCAGAGACGATCCGGGATCGGCTCCCGTGTGTTTCGGCTGCTACGCCAATTTTGAAACTGCTGCCGAACGTTTTCAATTGCTGGGTGATTTTCTGAATTTTTCATTGGCCATCCTCCTTTATGTGATAAGATGGCCTATCATAACCGATTCAGTGGACACTTGTTAAGCACGCTTGCCGAAAGGACACGGTCGAGTAGGCATAATATGGTTCCTAATATTTAGGTTTACTGACTCATCGCTGTTTTGTATGGGTGACCTACTTTGAAATGTCAACCATTCTTGCTAATATTGTTGAGTCCGGCAATCCTCAAGTATACTGAAGGTATTCTTGATTATCCTGCCCTTCCGGCGGCCGAAATAATTTGCAATCCTCAGTGGTCTAAAAATGCAAAGATACCTCTGCAATTTTTAGCAGCCATTGCTTCAATAAGCCAATATTCCAATTTTTTTCAAAATTACCCTACGATAATACTGCCAAGCCTGTCAAACAATTGATGCATTTCGAATATCTGATGTGATCTTCTGGATTTCCACTATTTGTTCAATGGTGAATCTTCGCTTCCCACCAACGTTTCCGGGTTCCGGATACCACCCGTTTCGGTTTTGATATCTGAAGGTATCAGGGTGCATTCCAAGTACTTGAAAATATCCTGCGATCCTTCCAATTTCACAATTGATGGCATCAGTAGGTTTCTGAAATCATATATGAAGATTGCGTGACGGGAGATATAAAGGAAAGACGGGATGACTTCTCCGGAAATCTTTAAAAAAGGCTGGGAATAATCGGCGATATTTATAGGAGCGCCGGATTAATTGTGGTTTTATCCGGCGCTCCAGTTAAAAAATCCCGGAAAATATCGGCGGCAGAGTTTGGGAGTTAAATAATTACCAAATAATAATTCATGTTGTGAATAATTGGATTAGTATATAATTGTAATAAATACATTATGTTACAAAATTGAAGAGGTGAAATAGTAGCAATGTCATTATTTTAAATTTGTAATCATTGACCTTGAAAAGCTCAATATGCTACCATAATATGAGATGTTTTCACCCATATTTGCACCCATATGACGAAAAAAGGGGTTAGATTTCTGATCTAACCCCTTGATTTTATGGTACGCCCGGAGGGATTCGAACCCCCGGCCTACGGATTCGAAGTCCGACGCTCTATCCAGCTGAGCTACGGGCGCGTGAAGCAGGCAAAATGGGGTGAGTGAAGGGGCTTGAACCCTCGACAACCGGGGCCACAACCCGGTGCTCTGCCAACTGAGCTACACCCACCATATTTTTACACTTATACTAAAAACTCCTGTTCATTGCAAGGGATTTTCTGTGACAGTCGGCTGGCAGCAAGCAGGGCACAAAATGCGAATGATCATTTGACTGATATCAGTTGTTCGGGCGTTTTGAGATAGCATGAGCGAGTCAAAATGACATTGACAAGACAGGGATCAATAATGATATAAAATAAATCTTCATATTGCTGTCCGGTATCATCATGATTCGTTTTATCCTCTTTCAAAATGCAAAAGGAAAGGAGTCATAAAATGCCAATGAAAAACGCTCTTAAAATTAAATTCTCAGGGTATGCCATTCTGTTTACCGTCATTATATTCACTCTGGTTTTTGCTCAGTCACCGGCTCCGCTGGGAACCTATAAGGCCACAACCGGATCGTCAATGGTCAAGGGGAAATCGGCTGCCGTCGGCGAAGAAGGCGGTTTGTTCAGAAAAAAATTCAAAAAGCCGGCTGAAACCGGCACCGGCAACACCATCACCATCACGCTGCAGAGTTATTCAACCAAGGAAGAACTCGGTCAGTTAAAGGCGGCCCAGGGCAATCCCGAGCAGTTCATGACGACTTTGTCATCTTTTCAACATGGCACGGTTTCCATGGAGGGAAAGAGCTTTCCGATCAATATGGCTTCTTCAATCTCTCATGGTGACAAGTTTGTGATTACGATTCTGTCATCAAAAGCCTTTTCAAATACGGGTGGCCAATTCATGACCGGCAAAGGCTTGAGCACGGGCCATATTCAATTGACGGTGGATGCCAGCGGCAGCGGTCAGGGAGTGCTTCATGCGTCAACGCAGATTGCCTTTGATTCTCAGGGAGAGATCTCTGCCAAGGGAGGCGGCGCCCTGTCCAAGGCCACCGAGTTGACCAGTGTATCCCGTCAGTAATTTCATGATTCGGGTGGCGTCCGGCACTGGTTGTATTTCCTGAATGCTTTCAGAATCACGGGCAAAAGGCAATGGTTCTACAAGAACGATTGCCTTTGATTTTTAGCGGAAAATCAACCGTGACAATGCCTTTCTGGTTATTGGAGACCACTATCCGGACCAGCTTCGGCAGGTTGTTCAGGCATTTGCCATCGATCCATTCAGAGATCTGTTGAGCCGGTGCCTGCGATGCAACCTGCTGCTGGTTCCATGTGAAAAAAATGACCTGGTGGGGAAAGTTCCGCCTTATGTTTTTGCAACCCAGGACAGATTTGAAATCTGTCCCCAATGCCGGAAAATTTACTGGAAAGCTACCCATGTGGAACAGATGATTGGGCAGCTTAAACTCATTCTGGTCGCATACCGCTTGCCAGAGAGACTGTAGACCCGTTGGAGAGATTTTATGACCTTGAAACGATTTGAATCCCCGATAACCACCGCCAGCCAGCTTCAGGAGCACCAGATCAAAGGGCTAAAATGGACTGTGGCTCATGCTTATAATGGTTCTTCGGAGTATCGTGCCAAACTGGACAGGGCAGGAATTGCTCCGGAGAACATTCAGTCCCTGGATGATCTCAAAACGCTTCCCTTTACCGCTGCATACGATCTTCGCGACGGCTATCCGTTTCCGCTTCGTGCCGTACCGTTTGAAAAAATCGTCCGGATACATTCCAGCAGCGGGACAACCGGAAAGCGGAAGAATCTTTGTTATACCCAGAAAGACGTGGAGGATTGGTGCCATTTTTTTGCCAGAGCTTATGAAATGGCAGGTGTAACCCCGGAAGATCGGGTGCAGATTGCCGTGGGCTATGGGGTTTGGACCGCTGGGATCGGATTTCAGCTCGGTTGCGAAAAAGTCGGCGCCATGGCGCTTCCCATTGGTCCGGGAAATGTGGACATGCAGTGCCAGTTTCTGTTGGATCTTCAGCCGACGGTTCTGTGCTGCACCGCATCCATGGGACTCCTGATGGCGGAAGAAGTCTGCAGAAGAGGGATTGGCGATCAGATTCGAATCAAAAAAGTCATATATGGGTCTGAGCGCGCATCGGTTTCCATGCGCCAAAAAATTTCCGAACTTTTTGGCAATGCCGAGCTCTTTGACATTACCGGCCTTACCGAGCTTTACGGGCCGGGAACCGGAATCGAATGTCCGGATCACGACTGTATTCATTACTGGGCGGATTACTATATCATGGAAATCATCAACCCAGACACCCTTGAGACGGTTCCGGACGGCGAATGGGGGGAAATGGTGGTGACGACCCTCTGCAAGGAGGCCGTTCCCCTGATTCGATATCGAACACGGGACATTACCCGAATCATTCCGGGTCCCTGCACCTGCGGCACGATCATGCCCAGACACTCCCGGATTCGGGGCCGGACCGATGACATGTTCAAGTTCCGGGCCGTCAATATTTATCCGTCGGCCATTGATGCGGTCATCTCCGGCATACCGGCCCTGGGATCAGAATATCAGATCCATCTGTCCAGGGATGCATCCGAGCGCGGCATGATGCGGCTGGTGGTGGAACGGGCCAGGGAGGTCGGGGAGGAAAGAAACGAGGAACTGTCAAAAGAGCTCGTTCATCAGGTGAAGAAAAAAGTATTGATTACACCGGTTGCGGAAATTGTCCCGTATGGGTCGTTGCCGCGGTCGGAGCGAAAAAGCAAACGTGTATTTGATACGCGAATCGAGGACCCGATCGTCTAAATGCGCTGCAAGCCGAATAATCGGTCCCGCAACAGGGGCAAAGGATGCGGCTGACTGACGTGAAACGATATGAGTATTTTCCCGGAGCATTTTGCAATGAATCAAAAAATATTTCAGATGGGCCTTTCAACCGAAACCGTTTCCCTCTACCTGCTCTGCTGCGGCCTTGCGGATTCCGGAGCGACCCTTTCCACAAAAAACCTTCTGGAGATCTGGAATGCCTCGCCAGAGGCAATGAATGCCAGCTTTCTTGAGCTGGAAAATCGCGGGATTGTTTTGAAAATCATTTCAGACGGGAAGGCCCATCATATCTACAAGCTCACCGATGAGCACGACTGGAATTGATATCCATTTGGCGGCGGACACAGGCAACGATTTCCGAAGGAGTGACGTCGGTGCGGATTCCAGGGCAGAGGCCAGCCATGATGTACCAGTTCTGCGGGTCTTTCAAAACGTTTGGAATAAAGGGCCAGGCCTTGCACATGCGTGGCTTGACGGGATGAATCGTGCAGATCCTGTCTTCCCAGAAAATGCAGAATCCGTTTTCGGCCTGGGCCAGAACGGGTCGGCTGCCGGAAAGCTGACAATATTTTTTCAGAAAAATGTGGGGATCCACATGAATAAAGGCTGCGATGGCCTGAACATCCTCTGGAGAAACATAGGTTCCGCCGAAACCCTTGCAGCAGTCGCCGCATTGCTGACAGTCGAAAATATCATCGGGTGTCAAGGGATCACAGGGCATAGCGGGTCTCCATGGCTCTTTTCAGGGTAACCTGATCAATGTATTTCAAGTCTCCGCCGATGGGAACCCCGGATGCAATGCGGGTGACCTTGACCGGAAATTTCTCCAGAAGACCCAAGAGATAAGAAGCCGTTGCCTCACCTTCCACATGGGTTCCCGTGGCCAGGATGACTTCCTGAATCCCGCCTTCACCAATTCTTGCAATCAATTCCCTGATGCGGATGGCATCGGGTCCGATGCCGTCCATGGGGGACAGAGCTCCTTGAAGGACATGGTACCGTCCATTGTATGCGCCCGATTTTTCGATCGACACCATATCCGCGGGCTGTTCGACCACGCAGAGCAGCCGCTCATCCCTGGAGGGATTGCTGCAAATGCTGCACCGTTCTTCCTCGCTGAGCGAAAAACAGATGGAGCACAGTCTGACTTTGTCTTTCAGCTCTCCGATGCTTCGCGCAAGCTGTTCCGCATCGCTGCGGGAGGACCGGAGGATATACATGGCCAGACGCTCCGCAGTTTTTTCGCCGATGCCCGGAAGCTTACTGAGCTGGCGAATGACCTGCCGAATGGATGTGGGGTAATGGTTCATGGCTGTTACATCAAACCCGGGATATTCAAACCCCCGGTAAGTTTGCCCATTTCACCGGAAACCATTTCCTGGGATTTGGCAAGGGCGTCATTGACTGCCGCAAGAATCAGATCCTGGAGCATTTCAACATCCTCCGGATCCACCACTTCTTTTTCGATCTGAATGGAGATGATCTGCTGTTTGCCGTTGGCTACGACTTTTATCATTCCGCCGCCGGAAGAGGTTTCAATCGTTTTCTCAGACAGTTCTTCCTGAAGCTTCACCATCTTGGCCTGAAGCTTCTGAGCCTGTTTCATCATATTCCCCATATTTCCCATATTTTTCATCATGTGGGTTTCTCCTTTTCTATCTTGATATCGACAACTGTTCCGCCAAAGATCTCAATGACATCAGCAACGAGGGGGTGGTTCAGCGCTTCCTGCCTCAGGTATTGGGTCTGGCTGGCCCGGACCTGGTTTTCCGGAAGCGGTTCTTTTTCGGTCTGGAGGATCAGTTTTATCGGTTGTTCAAATAACTGATTGATGACCGATTGCAGCAGGGTCTCATTTTTCGGCTGGCGGATCCGGTTCAGGTTGAATCCATTTCCGGAAAAATGAATCTCCAGGGTGTGATTCTCAATTTTCTTCAATTTGGATCTGGATAAAACAGGCGCAAGGGCCGGGGATGTCTCCGAGACCTTATCCACAATCCGTTTCAAAGCAGCATCCAGCGCTGCTTCAGATTCCAGCGCTTCGATTCGAAGCGGTTGCTGCGGGCTTTTTTCCGGGGGATGCGAATGAACGGATACTCGCGGTTCCGGCTCCGGCCGAGGCAGCGTCTGATCGGGTTCGGGTTCGGGTTCGGATTCAGGTCCCGATTCCGGGACTGCATACGGGTGCTGTTCTTCAACAATCTGGCGCTGGGACGGATGAATTTCCCTTCGCAACAGATCCAGTTTTTCAATGAGATCGTCGATAGGCAGAGCAGGCCGGGTCTGAATAATTCTGAAAAAGACCAGTTCCAGGGCCAGCTTGGGAAGGCCGGAGTAGCGAATCGTGGCTTCCTCTGAAAACAGCATGTCAAAAATGTGGTTCAGGGAGAATACCGAAACTGATTTCACCTGCTGCTGCATTCGGTCAATTTCATGAAGAGGCACATCAACGAGTTGCTGAGCATTTTTGCTTATTTTGACAACAAGCAGGTTGCGAAAATGTTCGACAAGCGAGCTGTAAAGGCGCTTTAAGTCCAGACCGTTTTCATAACCGGATTCCAGAAGATTCAGGATTCCCGCAATGTCGGCGTTTAAAACCGCCTGGGAAAAATCAAAGAGAAATTGTCTGTCAATGACGCCAAGAAGGCTGATGACCAGATTGTGGGTGATTTTGCCTTCGGAAAAGGAAAGGATCTGATCCAGGAGGCTCAAGGCATCTCTCATGCTGCCGCCGGCTTCCTGAGCAACGATCAGAAGGCTTTCCGGCGGAATATCCACCGCCTCCCTGGTGCAAAGTGATTGAAGGTGCTCAAGAATTGATCGGGTATCAATCCGGCGAAGGTCATGCCGCTGGCATCTGGAGAGAATGGTCAGGGGAATCTTCTGCGGTTCGGTGGTTGCAAACATGAACAGCACATGGGCAGGAGGCTCTTCAAGCGTCTTTAGCAAGGCATTAAAGGCTGCAGCCGTGAGCATGTGAACTTCATCGATGATGTAGATTTTATAGCTACTGTGGGAAGGCATGTACCGGACATTGTCTCTGAGGTCGCGGACCTGATCCACACTGTTGTTGGATGCCCCGTCGATTTCAAAGACATCGACCGCCTGACCCGAGGTGATCTCTGTGCACGACCGGCAGACATTACAAGGGGAGACGGTCGGGCCCTGCTGGCAGTTCATCGCTTTTGCCAGAATACGGGCAATGGTGGTTTTGCCGGTTCCTCTTGGCCCGGTAAACAAAATGGCATGAGCTACCCGTCCGGAGGAGATGGCATGGCTGAGGGTTTGCGTGACATGATCTTGTTTGACGACATCCGCAAAGGTCTGAGGTCGATATTTACGGGCAAGAACCAGATAGGACATATTGATTTCCTGGCAGAGAATCATCGGAAGGTCAGCAGAGAGCACGTCACGCCACAAATCAGGGCTGGGAATGGATGTGAAACTGGCGGAGAGAGAGGGATTTGAACCCTCGGCGCCGCTATTAACAGCGCACACGATTTCCAGTCGTGCTCCTTCAGCCGCTCGGACATCTCTCCAGAATCAAACAGGGGATCATCATTCAGGCCCAAATCTTTGGCGGAGAGGGTGGGATTTGAACCCACGATCCCGTTTTTAGACAGGATACCGCTTTTCGAGAGCGGGGCCATCAGCCGCTCGGCCACCTCTCCATCACCCTCTGACTTAAGACGAACATCAATATACTTTTTGAGAATTCCTGTCAATGATCTTATTGAGATTTTTTGCATTCATGCTTGAATAACCCCCTGCTTTGTAGTATTTCTGGCCCGCGCTCTGTTAGAAATCAGAATGCCTGCTGGAATGTCATTTAGAAAGCGAATCGGAATAAGTCGTGCAGGAATACCTGCAATTCATTCATTGTTTTTATAAGGATATTGTCTGATGGCCAAAATTGTTCCATTCCGGGGAATCGTGTATCACCCCGAAAGGGTAGAGAATCTGGCGAATGTTGCCACCCCCCCGTATGATGTGATAACGCCTAAGGAGCAGCTTGCCTTTTATGAGCGCCACCCCTGGAATATCATCCGGTTGATTCTGGGAAAGACATCTGAAAAGGATACGCCTCAAGACAATCGCCATACCCGTTCGGCGGGTTATTTTAATGTCTGGCTGTCCGAAGGCATCCTGGTTCAGGATCCTTCTCCGGCATTTTATCTGACGTCCATCGATTTTTCAGTTCAATCCCGGAAGATCACCCGGTGGGGCGTGATTTCGCTGGTAGCCCTGGAGTCTTTTGAAAAAGGCGTGGTACTGCCGCACGAGAAAACTTTTTCCCGGGTGAAGCTGGAAAGGCTCGAGCTGATGAAATCCTGTCACGCCAATTACAGCCCGATATTTTCCCTGTATTCGGATACCGAACAGATGGTCCTGAGTACCCTGAGGCAATCCTGTTCCAAGATGGGGCCGGACATGAAACCGGACATGAAATTTGTTGATGCCTACGGCCACCTCCATCAGTTGTGGCGGGTAACGGACGTTTCGGTCCACCAGAGAATTTCCAATTTCATGAACGACAAATCCATCTTCATCGCAGATGGCCACCACCGTTATGAAACCGCCTTGAACTACCGGCAGTGGATAGCGGACCGGACACCGGGGTTTTCTCCGGAGCATCCGGCCAATTTCATCATGATGTATTTATGCGGCATGGAAGATCCGGGGCTGGTGATTCTGCCTGCGCACCGAATGGTGAAAGCAATGTCTCAGAAAAAAATGGATTCGTTCATCACTGCTGCGGAAGCCTGCTTTGATATCAGTCATTTTTCAATTAAATCGGGGATCGGCACTGGGACTGTGGCAGAAAACTGGGACGGCATGTTGAAAACCGGCAGTCTCCGCACCCGGATCGGCGTTGCGATCAGAAATCACCCGCAGGGATATCTGCTGGATCTGAAACCCGGCATCATGCAGCAGATGTTCGGCCGCGAGATGTCGGAACGGATGCTGGAACTGGATGTGACGGTATTGACCCGGCTGATATTGATGGAACTCCTGGGCATGAATCACAGCCAGCTAGACGACGAATCCATCATGAGCTATTCCAGCCAGACGGATGTTGCCCTGGAGGCTGTCAGTACCGGGGAATGCGATGCTGCCTTTATCTTGAATCCCACCCGGATCGATCAGGTCAAGCGGATTGCCGAGGCAGGGGAAATCATGCCCAGAAAGTCCACGTATTTTTATCCGAAGGTGATTACCGGTCAGGTATTAAACCGGTTGACCCAAGACTGACAGGCCGACATCACGGAGCCAACATGGCCTGAACAGTTTCGGTATATGTGCCGTTTGGCTGGTAGATCACCAGCGGTTCATGGACAGTGGCGCCGGGGCGACCGCCCTTGATGCCGGATACCAGAACAAGGCGGGCCGGGTCATGGTCCTTTGCGTGAACCGTCTGAATGTGTTTGGGTTCGATGCCGGTTGAACGCAGGTTCGTCAGCAGGTCCGTGATCCGTTCCGCAGGATAGACAATGGCGAATCCGCCGCCGATGCCGAGAAGCCTGGCGGCGGCGGCAGCCACATCCTGAAGGGTTGCCAGGATTTCATGTCTGGCCAGTGCTCGCTGTGGATGGGGATTGACCCTGCCGGACCGGCTTTTTCTGTAAGGGGGATTGCTGATCACGAGATCCACGGGTCCGGAAACAGCTTGAATCGAAAGCAATTTCATATCTCCGCAGATAATGGTGACGCGGTCCTTCATTCCGTTGGCTTCAACATTCTGAGCTGCCAGTGCTGCCAGCTCCGGCTGAACTTCAATTCCCGTAATGCTTACCGCCGGATGCCTTTGCCCCAGGATCAAGGGGATGATGCCGCATCCGGTACCCAGATCCACAATGCGGTCTTTGGCTCCTGGGGCTGAAAATGCGGCAAGCAGCACGGCATCAATGGAAAACCGGTACCCTTCCCGGTGCTGCAAGATTGTTATCCCGCCATTTAAAAACGTATCCTCAGTCCTGCCAAGTAAGGTCATATCGATGCGATCATCAGCTTTTACAGTACTACCCCTTGCTGTAATCCGGTTGCGAAACGCCTTTGAACGTCAGTGTCAGAACCGTGATGTCGTCGCTCTGCGCGACGGCCCCGACAAATTCCCTAACCGACAGGATGATGTTCTCAACATGCTCCTGGGCGGAATCGGCTTTTTCCATTTCCAGCGTCCGGATCAGCCGGTCGTTGGAGTAGAGTTTGTCCTCATGATCCATGGCTTCGGTGACCCCGTCCGTATAAAGAATCAAGGTGGCGCCGGGCTTCAGGGTGGTCGTCTGGGTAGTGTAACCGACATCTTCCATCACCCCCAGCATTACCTGGGGGGTGATATTCAGCCATTCGGGTTTGTATCCTGGCGCCATGACCACCGGCGGATTATGTCCCGCATTGGCATAGCTCATTTCTCCGGTCTCAAAATTGAGGATAGCGCAGAACACCGTGCAAAACATCATCGTGTCGTTATCCACGCAGAGCTCCCGGTTGGTCCGCTCCAGAATATCCGAAGGAGTTATTCTCTCACTGGCAATGCCCTTCATGAGGGTTTTGGTGACGGCCATAAAAAGGGCCGCCGGAACCCCTTTGCCCGAGACATCTCCAATGGAGAAAAACAGATGCCTGTCATCCAGAAGGAAAAAGTCATACAGATCACCGCCCACTTCCTTGGCCGGAATCAGGGCGGCATAGATGTCAAATTCCTTTTTTTCCGGAAACGGCGGAAAGTGCTTGGGTAGAAAACTCATCTGGATAGTATGTGCAATTTTCAGCTCGCTCTCGATCCGTTCCTTGATGGCGGTGGTTTCCTTCAGATCGACAATGTACTCTTTCAGGGCGGAACGCATATTTTCAAACGATGTGGTCAGATCCCCGATTTCATCATTGGATTTGCTGACAGGAAGGTCAATATCCAGGTTTCCTTTGGCAATTTCTGCAGTTTTATCGGCAAGCGCACTGATGGGCCGGATCATTTTACCGGATATAAAGACGATTACCAGAAACAGCAGGAGAAAACCGATTGCGCCAATCAAAGCCAATTCCAGGTTAAGGGCTTTGAGCGCCGCAAAGAGCTCATCTTCCGGAACCACTACGCCCAAAGACCAGCCGAGGGATTGTAGCGGCGCATAATACATTCTGGAAATTTTTCCGACAAGATTCCGATTCAGGGTGACGAATCCTTCTTTTCCATGAATCATGTCCCTGCCGATATTGCGAAGCGCCGTATCACCGGTTGCTTCGGCAATACTGAAAATACTTTCATTCATGATCAGGTTTTTATTCGGATGAGACACAAAAACACCGGATTGCGAAATCAAAAAAGCATGTCCGGATTGATAGATTGTGATCTGAGAGATAATGTCCTTGAGCCATTTCAGAGAAAGATCAGCCGTTACGACGCCGCTGAAGACCTTATCTTCATCAACCTTGCGATAAAACGGCACGGAAAAAGTGGTCATAACGATGTTGCCGCCGCCGGTATCAAAATACGGCTCACTCCAGACGGGTCTGCCCAGTTCCTTGGGCATCAGGTACCAGTCCCAGAAAAAATAATTGAAGGCAGTTTCAGCTGCATAGCTCCGGAGCGAGTCTTTTCCCCGGCAGATGTAGGGGGCGTAATACCGGGAATCCGGATCGAAGAGAAACGGTTCGAAGGCAACTATTGATCCGTAGATTTCCTTATTGGTACGCAAAGCGTTCTCGATCCATTTGAGCAGCGAATCGCGGGTATAAACCTGGCTTTCAAGGGATGCAGCCAGGTAGAGCGGGACTTTTTCAATTCCCAGGAGGGTAGTTTCGATTTTGTGAACCGTAGACAGGGTTAAATACCGGGTATTATCTTCAACTGCCTTCAGCACAGTTTGCCTGGAAATGGCATAATTATAAAAAAATACTGCAAAAAAAATGCAAGCTGTGCCCAGAAGGGTCAGCGAAGCAATCTTGAATGCCAGGCTTTTTCTATCGGGAATCATCCAGGCAAGGGAGATAAAATTCATTGAAATTCGGGATGTCATCAATCATTCCACCGGATTTGAGTTCACCGACAACCGTTTGAAAGTCATCTGGAGAAAGGGTTCCCATCGAAGTGTTTCTGCCGGTGATCACGGAAATATCCCTGATGCGATCCAGCATCCATCGCTGATGCACCCGGTTGGTGCCAATATGGGCTTCTTGAACATAGGTCATGACAATATCAATGGCTTCATCTGGGTGATCAAAAGCGTACCGCCAGCCCTCAAGGGAGGCGCCGACAACATTGCGGCAGATTCGATCGTCTTTTTTCAGCAATTCACTCAGGCAGTAAATGCCGTCTTCCGGAAAGTTCAGGCCATGTTGGTCAAAAAAGAAGGTGGTGAGTTCGTCGGCGTTCACTCCGGAATTGAGCAGGGTGTGGTATTCATTGTACCACATGGCGCATGCTGCATCCACGCCGCCCTGTAAAAATAAATTAATGGTATAGGTTTGGGGAATGAGGGTGACCTGAACCTGGTATTTCCGGAAAAAGGCCAGAGGTTGAATCTGGAAATCCGACCAGATGCTCACGCGCTTTCCGTTCAAATCTTTTGGGGTGAGAATGCCGCTTGATTTTCTGGCAACCAGGATAAAACCGGATTTTTGTCCGATCTGTGCCACATTGACAAGATCAACGCCTTTGGAGCGCAGCTTTATCGCATCGGAAAGAAAGAAGGTGGCAAAATCCGTCTTTCGGCACAGCAGCATGTCTGCAGGCGCATTGTCCGGCCCTCCTGCAAGCAGGCGAAGATCGATTCCCCGTTTCTGATAAAATCCTTTTTGGATGGCTACATAATATCCGGCAAACTGGGCCTGGGGGGTCCACTGGGGCAGAAAGGTCACAGGCTGCAGATCTTTGCAAAGGGCGGGGAAAGGAAGGATGCAACAGAGCAGCGCCCCTGTTCTCAAGATCGATATCAACCCGCAGTTTTTCATCAGGCATCTCCATCGCTCGTGGCAACTGGAACGAAACCGGAAAATGAGTTCGGGATCGGCAATGGTTACCCCCAACCGGTTTCATTCCCTGAAGCACTATACAAAATTTTCACTGCTTCTGGTAGTCTTTTTCCAGCGTTTCTTCCGGTTTTCGCTTCTGGGTTGTTCTCTTTCGACGCTCAGTTTTTTTCCGCAGAACTGATATCCGCTGATTGCTTTATGTACTTCATCCACATAATGATTTTCAATCTGAAACCGCGAGCTGTCGGGGCTGATATCGATGTTTCCCAGCTTGATGAATCGGTTTCGCGTACTTTGATTGATCAAGCCGATGATCTGAGGCGGCAATATGTGGTCATTCTTGCCGATATTCACAACCAGGTAGGTAAAACCGGTTTTGCTGAATTCCTTGCCGCCGGTTTTTGCAAAATCTTGGTGATCCGGCTTCTTCTTTTGTGCTTCCCTGGAAACCGCCGTCAGATCCGGGGCGTTTTTGTAGTAATTCAGAAACCGGTTGAATTCCAGGGACACGAAATGCTTCAAAAGCGCTTCTCTGTCCAAATCCGTCAGTTTTTCTTCGATAACAGACAGATAGGGTAAGATTTGATCATTGTCGACGTTAACAGCCTTAACCCGATCGATCAGGTGTATCAGTTGCTGTTCGCAGATTTCTTTTCCGAGCGGCACTTTTGTGGCGGTTATTTTCCGTTTGACGGTTTTTTCAATGCTCCCGATTTTATATTTTTCTTTCATATGGATGATGGCAAGAGAGATGCCGGTCTTTCCGGCTCTGCCGGTCCTGCCGCTTCTGTGGGTGTAGACTTCCAGATCATCCGGCAGGTCATAGTGAATGACATGGGTCAGATTATTCACATCCAGACCCCGTGCGGCAATGTCCGTGGCGATCAGAAGCTGAACATTGCCTTCCCGGAATTTGCGCATGACAAATTCCCGCTGCGACTGGGACATATCCCCGTGAAGCGCTTCGGCATTATACCCGTCCCGGATCATCTTGTCGGCGATTTCCTGCGTGCTGATGCGGGTTCTGCAAAAGATGATGCCGTAGATTTCGGGGTAATAGTCGACAAGCCGTTTTAATGTCGAATATTTGTCCTTTGCATGCACCATGAAGTATTGATGTTCAACGCTGGCAGTTCCTGAATTCTTCTGGCCGACGGAAATCTCAATCGGGTTTTTCATGTATGTTGCGGCGATTTTTGCAACCTCTGATGGCATCGTTGCCGAGAACAGAAGGGTCTGCCGCTCACTGGGGGCTGCTGCCAGAATGGCGTCCAGCTCTTCCTTGAACCCCATGTTCAGCATGATATCCGCTTCATCGAGAACCAGATGCCGGATGGAGCTGATATCGGCAACCTTTCTGTTGATTAAATCCAGGAGACGACCGGGTGTGGCGACAATGATCTGCGTTCCCTTTCGAACAGAGCGCATCTGCTCGATGATTCCCGCTCCCCCATAAACAGCGGTCACCGAAATCTTGGGAAGAAACCGCGAGAAGCTCTCCATATCTTGGGCGATCTGAAGGCAGAGCTCCCGGGTCGGGCAAAGAATGAGCGTCTGGACCTTCTTTGCTGAAAGGGTCGTTCGTTCCAAAATCGGCAGCCCGTATGCCGCTGTTTTTCCGGTACCTGTCTGTGCAAGTCCCACAATATCTCTTGGGTCAGATAGAATTTGCGGAATCACTTTTTCCTGAATCGGCGTCGGTGTATCAAAACCCAGTTCGCCAATGGCTTTTATGATATTGTCGGTCAGTCCCAGTTCGCTGAAATTCAAATGCATTTCCTCTGTCTGTGTCTTTCTTGTTGAAAAATAAACATTGATATCGGGCTTGAAAAATGACTTGTCAAATATGAATTCTCTTCTGGAATATGGGAGGGCCTTATATCCGTCTTGCAGTTTTCGATATTTTACCCAGTTTAATCCAATTCATGTCAATTGGCAATACATAATCCGTCCTGCCGGTTGCCATGTTCTCCGGTGGACAATATCGCTGGTTTATCCGGCTGAAAGATGTTAAAAATAAAGGATGAAACCATTTGCCGAGTTTTCAATTTCTGAAACAGGTCCGATCCGATATGTCCTGACGGATATTGACGACACCCTGACGCTGGACGGCCGTTTGCCATCCATTGTGTTTGTTGCGATGGAACGATTGCAGGCGGCGGGTATGGCGGTGATCCCGATCACCGGCCGGCCGGCCGGCTGGTGCGACCATATCGCGCGGATGTGGCCGGTGGACGGTGTTGTGGGTGAAAACGGGGCGTTTTATTTTCGCTATGACGGTGGCTCCCGCAAAATGATGCGGCGTTACTGGAAGCCTGAGAAAGTGCGCCGCGCAGACAGAAAGCGCCTGGATGCCATTCAAAGGCGTGTCCTGAAATCGGTCCCAGGCTCCCGGGTGGCTGCGGATCAGGCTTACCGGGAAGCGGATCTGGCCATTGATTTTTGTGAGGATGTGGAGCCGCTAAAGCCTTCAGAAATCGACCGCATTGTGGCCTGTTTCACGGAAGCGGGTGCACAGGCCAAAATCAGCTCCATTCATGTCAACGGCTGGTTCGGGGATTACGACAAGCTGGCCATGACCCGGGTGCTCTTTGAAGAGATTTTTTCGGAAAATCTTGATGCCATCAAAGATCAGGTGATTTATGCCGGGGATTCTCCCAATGATGCGCCCATGTTCGGGTATTTTCCCCATTCCGTCGGCGTTGCCAATGTGAAGAAATTTACTGGAAAAATGCCTCATGATCCGGCCTGGGTGACGGAAAGGGAAGGGGGCCTGGGCTTTGCAGAGATGGCCGATCGCCTGATATGAACGCTACATGGCTTTGACCAGAGATTCGATGAGCGCTTGCAAGGCGGGTGAGGATCGTTTCGCAACGTCAAGGATTTCTTCAAGTGTTGCCGGCGCGGGATTCTCAGGGTCATGAATGTTGGTAAGGGTTGAAAGGCCGATGACTTTCATGCCTGCCTGCACTGCGGCGATGACTTCCATGATGGTTGAAAACCCGACTGCTGAAGCGCCGATGGTTCGTAGGAAGCGTATCTCCGCAGGGGTCTCAAGGGAAGGGCCCAAGAGCCCCGCATAAACACCGGTTTGAAGAGGTATATTTAGTCGATTTCCAATGGTTAAAGCCAGATTGGCAAGCTCCGGATGATATGCGCGGGCCATGTCCGGAAAGCGGTTCCCCCAATCCGGTTCGTGGGGGCCGACCAGTGGATTCTGACCGGTCAGGTTGATATGATCCTGAATGATCATGATATCCCCAGGTGAAAACCGGGAATTCAAACCGCCCGCGGCATTGGAAACGATAAATCTTTTGATGCCCAGTTCCTGCATCACCCGAATCGGAAAAATAACCTCTTGAGGAGAATACCCTTCATAAAGATGAAATCTGCCTTTAAACACGGCGACTTCCCTGCCTTTAAGATCGCCGATCAGGAGCTGTCCCGGATGCCCTTCCACGGTTGAAACCGGGAAATGCGGAATATCCCGATATTCAAATTGAGCGTGAATTAAAACACCGTCCGCGCATTCACCCAGTCCCGTGCCGGTTAAGATGGCGATTTCGGGATTGCGAAGAAGATGCGACCGGATATGGCCGGCTGCGGCTGTTGCTATTGCCTTGAGAGATTCCATGGGACAGTTCCTTATTATCCTGAATTGCATATCTCTGAATGACTCTTGATTTTCTATATATCCCATGAAAGCTTCGGCAGTCAAGAATTGGTGGATGATTGTATTGACATTTTATAGCAATTATGAAAAGTTACACCATTAAAAAAGTGATAACCGTTCAGTCGGGTTCATGGGTTTTTGCTTATTTTTTTATGGCCGCGATTGACTTTGATATAAACCAATGATGAACTGGTATTTCCCATGAAATTATCCGAGATCAAAAACACGTTGGATGCGGAAGTCTTGTCTGGCCATGATCAGATGGACATGAATATAGTAGGAGCCGGCGGAGCTGATCTGATGGAGGATGTATTGTCGGCTGTAGCCAAAGGTGCGGTCCTTTTGACGGGACTGACGACAGAACAGGCGTTAAGGACAGCCACAATCGCCGGAGTTGCGGCGATCGTCATTGTCCGGGGGAAAAAACCGGATGCCAAAATGGTCGAAGCGGCGGTCTCATCCGGTCTCCCGATTCTGCGAACGCGGTATTCATTGTTTGTGGCCTGCGGACGATTGTACATGGATGGCCTCAGAGGGCTGGACGGATCATGGTGATGAAGACCGACTGAACGTGAATACACGTTGGTTTACGATGGGCTTTCCGAGTAAATCATCTGGCCCCGAGTTTCTTCATGGTCTCCTCACATGCATCTACGAACACGTCGATGTCTCGGCGGGTAAGCCAAACGCCAGTACTTGTACGAAAGGGAATATCGCTCGGTTCCGGTGCATGGGTCACAGGGTGGCGGTTGGGGATACAACCGCTGAAGAAGGCAGTCGCCTCTGGAGAAGGGGCTCGGGTAAGCCCCCGGCTGTCGAGACCCCCCATGCCTATGTGAAAGAAGTGCTCCTTGAACATGCGCTCCTGAAAGGTCTCCGCCAGCGCATAGTCCCGGCGTTGGGACGGATCGGCAAAAGGTGTGAAGGCCACGATGCCTGATTTCAGTTCGGGGTCTTTCGTGGGCTGGAGCAGGCAACCGTCGCCGAACCGGGCAACAAGGCGTTGGCGCAGGTAATCAGCCAGGTCAAGGATGTAATTTTGAATACGTTGTCGACCGATCACGTTCCACAGTTCGCAGACTTCCCCGAGCGCCCGCCAATCCGCAGATTCAGGAAAACCATAGATGCTGAGGGCATTCCCTATGTCGAAATCCGCCGGACGAGAGCCGTCAAGAGGGGCGTCAAGTTGCCCACTCCGTATGAGGTGGAACCGGGGCAAGGGAGCGGGATTAGCGGAGTGGTGATTGTTGCGGACGTAAAGGATGCCGGTGCCGCCGGGGCCGCACTGCCACTTGTGACCCGAAATGCCCCAGAAGTCTATACCGATGTCATTGAGCTTCGGGTCGAACATCCCACCGTAGTGAGCACCGTCAACTACGGTGATCAAGCCATACTGTTGAGCCAGTTTGGCCATCCTGCGGGGAGGAATCATCTGGCCGTTGGACTGGGTGATCGCGGAAAAGAAGATGACTTTCGTTTTTCCGGGCCTGATCTGGAGACGTGCCGATTCAACGACCTCTTCGGCGGTAGCGGACGGGTGCATTGGTACGCCGAACTCGCGAATGGTGATCCCGAACCGTGCAGCAACTCGAAGCATCGTAGCGACACAATTGGGATATTCCATTGTTGATGTCAGGAGCTCATCTCCCAATTTCCAGTCTATGCCGCTCAAGATCATGGCTACCGCATCGGTGGTGTTGCGAGAGATCGCAATCTCGTCGGTATTCGCTCCGTAGCAGCGGGCGATCTTCTTCCTTGTTTCCTCTGACGGCTCCAGGTAAACCGGGAACGGGTCACGGGCGACCTGATCGAGACCCTCCTTATAGCGTTTCATGATGGGCACCGGCATGGACCCTTTTTGAGCCGCAGTGAAATAGCGGTCACGGGGAGCGATGGTGAACGTCTTCGCGAATTCGGCGAAAAAAGTCTCATCAGCACTGAACGAGCCATCCGGGGCAAGAACGGGCGAACCACTTGTTTTATCTTCGGACAGGGCAGATGAAAACGTCGGCATCATGAGGATGGTCGCCGCTACGCCGGTGCTAAGCGAGCCGAGAAAGCTCCTCCGAGTCATGCCCTCATGACTATCCTTTCCTGCCAGGATCTTCTTCACGTATCCGTTGTCATCCATCTGGCCACCTCCTTAAGTGTCGTGGTTCGAGATAGTCGTGTGGCACGTCAGGCCCGCCATGAAGGTACAGCACTTCGATATTAAGCTTGACATCAAAATAATTAGTCAAAAGAAATGAATAAATTTTTGGAAACTGTTGTTGTGTGTCCATTAACTTCAAAATTGCATCCACTATGGAGAACCCGGCTCCAGATTAAATGCGCGAACAAAAATGCCGAAATTGCTGTAGATCAAATTCGCACAATCAGCAAGCAAAGATTGAAAAAGAAACTTGATAAGTTATCTGATATCAAAGCCGCCCAATTACTAAAGCTCATTACGGATATGTACTGTGAATAATCGTTTGCTCAACAAGATTCCTTTTCTGTTTCTTTGGCAAGAGAGCCATGTGCGTCCAGCAACCTAATTTCCCGCTAAAATTATAACAAGGATCGTGCAAAAAACATTATAGATCAAGGTTAAAGGCAATTATTGCTTGACTTTTCTCCCCATTCATCGGTATAATTATACCAATGAATGGGAGGTTT
>Ga0268283_1000563_pt1 | contig 23310 bp, 30 predicted proteins | sample saktaG_13_FD_190140 | JGI IMG/M metagenome (GOLD analysis project Ga0268283, IMG submission 190140) | Saline water microbial communities from Sakinaw Lake, British Columbia, Canada - sak_2013_06_06_36m | ecosystem: Environmental > Aquatic > Non-marine Saline and Alkaline > Saline ... | reverse complement strand
CTCAAAAAACTCATTAAACTGCACCAAGGGTTGGCTTTAAAAAGGAAAGTAAAATTGATAGATGAGCAGTTAGATAACTATAATAAAAGATGATATTTCAGCCTCTATTTTTTTTCATTACGCCTCAAAAGAGCAAAATGTTCTTGTTTCCCTTTGTTTTCTTTGCGATAGAGACTTAAGGCCGGTTGATCTTTTTCACATACAAGAAGGGTGTCTGTTGACTCATAATAGCCAAACTTAAGATCTTTATTTGAGAGTTTTGGATTCCAAAAGCTTGAATCACCAAGACCATGATCAATCTCTTTGGCAATAGCACTCATCCCTCCACTGCGATAAAGATCCATCACCTCACCTGCAACAAGAGAGGTGATGAACAGGGGGAGTAATAAAAGTTTTTTTACCATTCGTATCCTAAATCGCTTAAGAACTTTTTATCCGTGGTCCACCCTTTTTTAACCGATACAAAAAGTTCGAGGTAAACAGGCTTGGAAGAGAGGCGTTCGATTTTTTCTCGGGCATTTTTACCAATACGTTTAATCGCAGCGCCCCCTTTGCCAATAATAATCCCTTTCTGGGAATCTTTTTCGACGATAATAGTGGCGCGAATATGTTCTGTTGGTGAATCTTCATCAATTTTATCAATCAAAACATCGGATTCATAAGGTATTTCATCGCTGATATTGTCAAAAATGGCTTCACGAATAAATTCTTTGTAAATTGTCCGTATCATTTCGGTGGTAATATTTTCAGGGTCATAGAGATAGGGAGACTCATCAAGGTTCTTGACAATAGTGTCTAATAAATCGTTTTTCCCCACATTTTTTGTGACGGACATAGGGATAAGGGCTAGGAATTTATCACTGTATTGATTGTATTCACCAATTTTTTTGAGTAAATCTCCTTGAGAGATTTGGTCAATTTTACTGAGAACGATAATATGTTTCCGTTTTTGATGGTTCAGTTCTAAAAACTTTTCATAATGAACGGTTTTATCGGATGCGGGAGCGAGATAGACAACAATATCACAATCACCGATTGCTTTAAGTGCCTCTTCGAGCATGTATTGATTAAGGAGTTTTTCTGCATGATGCAAGCCTGGGGTATCTACAAAAATGATTTGGTCATCATTATGCATTACAATGGCATTGGAGCGTTTGCGAGTAGCATTTGCTTTTTGGCTTACTAGGGCAATTTTTTCCCCTAATATCCAGTTCATCATAGTGCTTTTACCCGCGTTTGGTCGCCCGACGAGAGCGACAAATCCTGCTTTGCTCACGATAGACCTTGGATTTCAAGATGTAATGTGGCATGAATTCCATGCCCAAGTTTAAGATCTAAATCATGCAAGCCAACGGTTTTAATTCCGTGTTTTGCATCCAGTTCTTTTTTATCGATTTCAATCCCATGCTGTTCTTGAAGTGCTGACGCAATTTCATCTTTGGTGACAGAGCCAAAAAGATGCCCTGTATCCCCAAGCTTTTTCTTGATGATGACTTTGATCTCGGCTAGTGTTGCTTTAATGGCATTTAAGCGTTCAATTTCGGCAGCTTCATGAGCAGTTTTTTTACGCTGATCGGATTCATATTTTTTTAATACTTCATTGGTTGCAAGAAGTGCGAGACCTTTTCCGATAAGAAAATTCTTACCGTAACCGTCTGCTACTTCTTTGATTTCTCCCGCTTTGCCAACACCCTTTACGTCTTTACTTAATAATACTTTCATAATAATCCTTGATTAGCCGCGAGTAATTTTGCCATTATAGGCAACAATTCCACCTGCGAGATTGGATACTTTTAAATAACCCATGTCTGTAAGAATACGTTGACAATGGGCACTTCGACTTCCTACGTGACAATAAACGACAAGATGCTCATCGTTTTTCAACTGTGCCTCAGTAAGCGTTTGGAAGAAACTGCTAGTAGGAACTAGGGCATCAACGCCTTCAATCCGTCCTGATTTCCACTCCATCCATTCACGTACATCAACGACTTTAAAGGTGACCATTCCAAGTTCGCGTGCTTCGAAGAGGGAGGTTAGTTCATCAGCATCAATGTTTCGTTTTTGAAGTAAAAACTCACACTCTTCAGTCGATAAACCACGAGAATGTTGGTGGGTTACAGCTTGGAGCTCTTCTGTTTTTGCTTGTGCCGCTGCGTATTCTGGGGTACAGAAAATCTGGCAGTGGCAGACACCATCTTCAGGGATTTCGTGCTCTAGCGCTGGCTTACAAGGGCAGATACGATCTTCCTCTTTGTTCCCGGTAATAAAAAAACAAGGGCAATAGCGTTTTCCGTGCATAAGCTTGTTTCGGGTTAACCCAAATTGGATCCCTTGATTGATTTCAGCATCGGGATTGTAAGCAAAACCAAATTGTGTGCATACTTTGTCAGTAAATCTAATGGTTTTTTCGAGTTCGGCTTTAAATTCGATGGATTCTGGATCGATTTTTGTGATCGTTGTACTCATACTCTTCCCTTAAAAATTTATTTATTTTTTCTGGCTTTTCCAGCAATAATGAAACGTAATGCATTGAGTTTAATAAAGCCGCCGGCATCTTTTTGATCGTAGACTGAATCCTCTTCAAAGGTACAGTATTCAGGGTTGAAAAGAGAGATGTCAGAGCTACGTCCAACAACCATAATATTACCTTTGTAGAGTTTCAAACGAACGGTTCCTCGAACGTTTTGTTGGGTTTTATCGATAGCTGCTTGGAGCATTTCACGCTCTGGTGCAAACCAAAAACCGTTGTAGATAAGTTTCGCATAGCGTGGCATAAGCTCATCTTTTAGGTGTGCTTCTTCACGGTCGAGGGTTAAGGACTCGATAGCACGGTGTGCTTTAAGCATGACCGTCCCCCCTGGTGTTTCATAACATCCGCGGCTTTTCATCCCGACAAAACGGTTTTCAACAATATCGGCACGTCCGATACCGTGGCGTCCTGCGATGATATTGAGCTGCTCCAACATAACAGCGGGTGAGAGTGCTTTGCCATTTAGGGTGACAGGATCACCTTTCTCGTAGCCAATTTCAATGTATTCCGCTTCATTTGGGGCCTTTTCTGGAGATGTTGTCCAGCGCCACATACTCTCTTCAGGCTCTGCAGCAGGATCTTCGAGGATTCCACCTTCGTAGGAAATATGAAGAAGATTGGCATCCATAGAATAAGGGGATTTAGTACCGCTCATTTCGATTTTTATACCATGCTCTGCGGCATAAGCTAAAAGTTTTTCTCTTGAATTTAAATCCCATTCACGCCATGGAGCGATGATAGTAAGTGCACTGTTTTGTCCTAAGTATCCCATTTCGAAACGGACTTGATCGTTTCCTTTTCCAGTTGCACCGTGACTGACGGCATCTGCACCGGTAATGCGGGCAATTTCGGATTGACGTTTGGCAATCAGGGGACGTGCAATAGACGTTCCAAGAAGGTATTCTCCCTCATAAATAGCATTTGCACGAAACATTGGGAAGACATAATCACGGACAAACTCTTCACGAAGGTCTTCGATGTAGATGTTTTCAGGTTTGATACCAAGACTAATTGCTTTTGCACGAGCAGGTTCGACCTCTTCACCCTGACCAATATCAGCAGTAAATGTGACAACTTCACACTGGTATTCGTCTTGAAGCCATTTGAGGATAACGCTGGTGTCCAAACCACCTGAATACGCAAGTACGACTTTCTTAACCTCTTTTTTCATCATTCTATCCTATGAGTATATTTTCCACGTACGTGAAGTAAATGGGGCGATTTTAGCAAAAAATAGATGAGATGACGGTTAAAGTTTGAGATTGATGGAAGAAGCGGTTATATTTTCAGTCGCTTTGAGAAAATCAATGGTATTTTTGAGTTGAGAAAGAGAATGAAGTGCTTGGGAACGCTCACTCTCCAAAAATGTTTTAGCACTCAGAAGAAGGTATGCAGCTTCTTCCATATCAGCAAGGGCAGAGAAATTAGGCATTTGATCTATTAGAGATTCAAGCTTTTGCGTATCTTGAAGAATAATCGCTTTTTTAAGATCATTGAGCCATAGTGACATTTTCTCTCCATGCTTCTAAAAGCCCTTTCATGACACGATTAATTTCATCAAGTTTTTCAGAACTATTTTGAATATTGGCTTCAACTAAAAGACGTAATTGATAATGATAAAGTCCTGCAAGATAATGGGCAACATCACCTTGGGTATAGTCAAGAATATTAATAAGTTCACAAAATACGGCATTAGCACGGTTGATCCAATAGGTCCGTCGCTCAATGTCACCTTCATTAATAGAACGTTTGGCTTGCATATTGAAGCGTAAGATTCCCTCATACATCATCTGAATCAATTTTTCGGGTGATTCTACACCGACGTTATTTTGGGTATAAGTATTATAGGCTAAATTGTTATTGTACATAATTGATTCCTTAATTTTTAAATCACACGGTGCTGAAAAAAGTGTTAATTAGCCTTTATGGTCGAACAGTAATCCCGTTACTTCTTGCATTTTAGGTAATAATTGTTCTGCTTGTTCCAGCGGAAAGCGTCTAAGCATGCGGTTACTCTGAGTATCAATAACGGATACATAAAAATCTTTAGAAGAGTTGTCAAAACCGAAACGCAAAGACGTATTAAAAGGATCCAAAGAGTGATTGAGCTGGCTAATGAGTTTATCCATCTGCTCTTGAGAGCCTACTTTTTCAGTCTTAGCATCGCTCTCTTTTTGCGAGAGCTTCTCTTGATGAATTTGTGCTTTTTGAATGTCTTGTACACTCTGCGACTGTTGTGCCTGTGCAACTTTCACGGTACTCATTTGAGATTGCTGCATTTTTGCCGTTGATTGTAGTATTTCCATAGTAATCCTCCTTGGGCTTTATTGATAAAGCATTTTTATTACAGACTAAATCGCCCTAAAAAATAAAAACTTTAATTGCAAATTGATTCTACTGTGATATTCTTACGCCCATGAAACGTTATTGGAATCTTTTATCCCGTGAGCCGTTGCTCGCTCGGCTTTCACTTATTCAACTTATTGCTTATTTTGGTGCATGGTTTAGCAATGTGGCAATTTATACGTTGCTCATTCAATTGCAGGTTAATGCATCGACTATTGCTTTTGTAGCAGCACTGCATTTTTTTGCTGGGGTACTGCAGGCCCCTTTGAGTGGGGTGATTATTGATCGAATTTCTCCTAAAAAATTAATGCTTTTACTGACCATCACGGAAATTTTGGCTACGCTATCTCTCCTTAGTATTGATGATGTCTCCAAACTTGGGTGGTTGTATTTGCTTGTATTTATCCGTATGGGGGCTGCTAGTTTTCAATTTACCGTTGAAATGTCTCTATTACCTAAAATTGTCGAGGGTAAAGCGTTGCAGTATGCCAATGAAATTCACTCGATAATTTGGTCTTTTTCGTATACCGTTGGGATGGCGTTGGGGGGTGCAGTGGTGTATTACGTCGGAATAACGTATGCTTTTTTACTAGATGCACTGCTTTTTATGATTGTACTAGCTCTTGTTTTTAGCCTTAAAATTGAGATTGAAATAGAACAAAGCGGGGAACGGTTTATGACGATGATGGGAGATGCATTTCGCTATGTTCGGCGTGAACCCATAGTGATGCATTTAATGCTCTTGCACGCAGTCGTAGGGTTTACTGCATTTGATGCTTTGGTGGTGTTGAGCGTAAAAAATTATTATAGCAGCATCATTGCGATATCTCTAGGGATAGGGCTTGTGAATGCCTGTAGGGCAATTGGATTAACGGTAGGTCCGTTGGTATTGGGGGAATGGATTAATCTCAATCGGCTTACGTTTCTTTTGATTGCGGAAGCCCTCACGATAATTTTGTGGGGAGTTGTTATTGAACATTTTTATCTCTCCTTGGCAGCTTCTGTATTCATCGGGCTGGTCACTACTACGTTGTGGTCCTATACCTATACTCTGCTTCAGCAACACACTCATTATAATTATTATGGACGGGTGGTTGCTTATAATGATATGATTTTTTTAGCAACGGGTGGATTGGTATCGTTATTGATTGGATTGTTGGTCGATTGGCAGTTTTCATTGGGGCTGATTGCGTCTATTTTAGGAAGTGCTTTTATGGTTGCGGCTGTGTATTATCATTGGATTCGTATGCACTATAGTTTAAAAGAGATTGGAAGGCAATGATATATCGACATCAGCAGTATGAGATTGATCTCACAAAAGTAACACGGCTATATCCGGCAGCACTTATCAGTGCAGGGGGAGAGAGGGCATCGGTCTCTCTGGAATGGGCTGATATGAAAAAAGAGCAGATTATTCTTGAGGCATATGTTTTGATCTGTGATTTTGATCCCGTGGGAGAAGTCCCAGTTAATAGGATAGAAGTGCCGTTCGAAACGAAAGAAGAACTTTTTGGTGCAATGAATGAGATTGCTTTCTTGTTGAGGGAGAAGCGTTAAGCCCCTTTTTCCTCATCTATCATTTGCTTATATTGGTTGATGATGGTTTTAAGACGGATACGATCCGGCATTTTACGAGAAGCAATATAGCCAATCACTTCTCCGCTCTCATCAAGCTTGGGGACAATATTTACCACAACCCAATAGTATTTTCCATCTTTTCGAAGGTTTTTGACATAGCCTTCCCATGTTTTCCCTCCTTGAATGATTTTCCACATCCCCGCAAAGGCAGCTTTTGGCATATCCGGATGACGCAGTATATTGTGAGGCTGACCGATTGCCTCTTCTTTACTATAGAGGGTCATTTCGGTAAATTTACGGTTTATAAAGGTGATAATCCCTTTGGTATCCGTTTCGGTTATGAGGCTTCGTCCATCAAAGAGTACTTCTTCATCAACTGGGGCAGGGCGTTTCATTATTAAAATCCTTAGGGTATAAAAAATCTAATTTTCAGATATAAGTATAACCAAATCAAAAAATGATTTTCTTTAAAAAGATTAAATTTGTATCCTATCTCCTTATAAAAGGCAAAATCAATAGGGAACGGTTTATAATAACATCTTTGTAAAATAGAAGATATAAGGATAAATTTTGGACGTTATCGATCTTTTTAAAAAATTAATCATTTCAAAAAGTCAAACTCCCGATGATGGTGGGATACTTGATTTTGTTGAAAACTATCTTGATGGTTTTACCTCTATTCGTGTTGATGTCGAAGGGGTTAAAAATCTTTTTGCGTATCGTCATTTTGGAGAGGGGTCACATCTTTGTTTTGCGGGACATGTTGATGTCGTTCCCGCAGGTGAGGGGTGGAATAGCGATCCTTATGCAGCCACTGAAATGGATGGATATATCTATGGACGCGGTGCACAGGATATGAAAAGTGGTGTGAGTGCTTTCGTTCAAGCGCTAAAAGAAGTGAATGATTTTAAGGGGACTCTTTCGGTATTACTCACGTCTGACGAAGAGGGACCGGCGAAGTTTGGAACAGCTGAGGTACTAAAATATTTAAAAGAGCATGATTTACTCCCCGATGCGGTGGTTGTGGCAGAGCCCACGTGTGAAGCTATGTTTGGTGATGCTATCAAGGTCGGGCGTAGAGGTTCTATCAATGGAGTTTTGGAAATTCACGGAAAACAAGGGCATGCGGCATATCCAGAAAAGGCGATTAACCCTATCCATCAAATTGCAGTGGTTTTACCGAATATTGCGGGAGCTTTTTTGGATGAAGGGGATGAATATTTTGCCCCAAGTCAGCTAGTGGTCACGGATATTCGCTCAGGTATTGAGACGACGAATGTTTCTCCCGGAAAGCTTAAAATGATGTTTAATGTCCGTAATTCGACTAAAACGGATAAAAAAAGCATTGAAACATTTATTGCTCACCATTGTGAAGGGCTTGATTATACCCTTAGCCTCGATCAATCGGCAGAACCTTTTGTGACGGATGCCAATACCCGTATAGTTCAAATATTGAGTGACTGTATACAAGAAGTATGTAGAATTGCCCCAAAACATTCAACAGCAGGGGGAACATCAGATGCCCGTTTTGTTGCGTCGTATGGGATTGATGTGATTGAATTTGGGGTAATCAATGACACGATTCATGCCCCTAATGAGCGAACCTCTATCGCTGAAGTACAAAATTTATATCAAGTTTTCAGTACATTGATTCAACGATTTTGATAGAATAGCGATTTTTAAAGGAAAATAATGAAAAAATTATTAATGATATGTTTATTTGCTATCAGTATATTTGGTGCAGAGATACCATGGAATAGTTCTTACGATCAAGCATTAATAAAAGCAAAAAAAGAGGGGAAACCTCTTATGGTGCTTATTACGAGTGAGACGTGCCGATGGTGTCGCAAGCTTGAAGCCACAACGCTTCAAGATGATGAAATCGCCTCGCGTATTACAACCTCATTTCAGGCAGTGAATGTAACCAAAGATAAGAGTATTTATCCTAAAAACTTTACCGCTAAAATGGTTCCTATGAGCTATTTTATCGATCCTCGTAACGGTAAAGTTCTTTATTCGATTCCCGGATTTTGGGGAACAGAGGATTACGGCTCTATTCTCGATGATGCACTTCAAAAATATAAAAAATAAAGGTTAACTATGCAACCCGTTCACACTCCCAATGCCCCTGCGGCAATAGGTCCTTATTCCCAAGCGATGATTGCGAATGGTATGGTATTTACGTCAGGTCAAATTGCTCTTACCCCTAGCGGTGAAATGCTTACCGGTGATGTCAAAGAGCAGTGTGCTCAAGTGTTGTCGAATTTAAAAGCAGTTTTAGAAGCGGCGGGAAGTTCATTGGATAAAGTGGTTAAAACAACAATATTTTTAGATGACATGAATGATTTTGTTGCGGTTAATGAGCTGTATGCGCAAGCTTTTGGAGAGCATAAACCCGCACGTTCTACGGTTGCGGTTAAAACGCTTCCGAAAAACGCATTAGTGGAGATTGACGCTATCGCGTTGGTTTAATCTAAGCTCGTCATTCCCGACTTCATGTGCCCCTTGTGGGTAGATTGGGAATTTATCTTATCGTTCGCCCTGAGCTTGTCGAAGGGTAGGTTCATGGTTCGACAAGCTCACCACGAACGACTACTTCTTTTTTTCTATTTCCCCCACACTATCCAACTTTTCCATACTCTCTTTTAAGAGCTTTTTTATATCCTCGACCGCGAAGCCCTGCATTACAATTTTATAGAGATTAGGTTTGTCTTTTCGCCAGTTTCTGAGGGTTGCTGTAGTAATGCCTAAAATACGTGCCATATCTTGTTGAGTCAGTTTCATAAAAAAATTCTATTAAAACAAATCTACAAAGAAAATTCGAAAAATATTATCTGTTAATATTAAAAAATAGATAATATTTTGCTATAATGATTATATTGACAAAATATTTGCTAAAAATGAGCAATTTTAGTAAATATATTTGTTTTATTTTAAAAGGAAATTCATGGAACTTGACCTTAGATTGAAACAATTAGCAGAACGAATTAAAAGTTTAAAAGATAAAATTTTGACGGAAGAAGCGACAAAGCATTCATTCATCATGCCTTTTTTGAGTGCATTAGGATACGATGTATTTGATCCGACTGTTATTGTTCCTGAATTTACAGCAGATATTGGAACAAAAAAGGGAGAAAAAGTAGATTATGCAATTCTTCGAGACGGTAAGCCGATTATTGTTATAGAAGCTAAGAATCACACAGAAAAATTAGATAATCATAACAATCAGCTAATCCGCTATTTTAATGTTACGGATTCCAAATTTGCCATATTAACCAATGGGATAGAGTATCGATTTTTTTCAGATATGGAAGAGACTAATCGTATGGATAAAACACCATTTCTTGTTGTTAATCTTGATAATCTACGAGATCGTGATATAAAAGAACTTGAAAAATTTGCCAGAGATAATCTTGATGTAGATTTGATTTTAACTATGGCAAGTGCAAAAAAGTATCATCGAGAAATTCAATCAGTTTTTAAAATCGAAACAGAATCACCATCGGATGAATTTGTCAAATTTTTTGCACGTAAATTGACTGATAAGATGATGACAGCTACTATTATTGATGAATTTCGAGGCTATATTAAAAAATCATTTGCAGAAGTTTTGCATGATATGGCAAGTGATAAAATCAATGCACTGCAAACAAATCTACAAATTGATTTACCTTTAGAGGATGAAGCAATTCAAGAAGATAAAAACCAAATAATTACTACAGATGAAGAATTAGAAGGCTACTACGTCGTCAAGTCTTTGCTTGGTGATTCAACAGACATGGTAAATATTACGTTTAAAGATACTGTGAACTATTTTACAATCATGTATCAAGGTAAGGTGACAAAATGGCTTTGTCGTTTGTATTTTAATGGAAAACAAAAAGCAATAGCCTTTCCAGGTGATGAGAAAGGGTCAGAGAATAAAATAAATATTGATAAAATTGAAGATATTTATGGATTTAAAAATCAATTGAAAACAGCGTTAGAAAAGCGTGTAGTGGGTAAAGAATTATAGCTGGATTCCGTGTCGTGGCACGGAATGACTAGAGATGAGCATTTCTATTGATTAAGACGCTTGTTCAGTTTTAAGTCGCTCACTAATCCATACTTTAATAATCGACTGTCGCGTAACTCCGATTTTTTTGGCTTCAATATCGAGTGCATTAACAACCCATTCTGGAAAATCAACATTGATTTTTTTAGGCTGTGTACCGATTCGTTTGGCAGTTGAGAGGTCAAGATGAGGGAGAAAATTTTCACCGTTATCGAACAGATTGTCTAACTCTTCAGCTTTCATCATAAATCCTTTTTTCATTGTCTCGCGTTCTTCGTACCGAAATAATTCGTATAGTGTCTTGTCGATAGGTATAAAATGCTATCCAAACTTTATTTTCAATAGCAGCAATGAGAGCATAGCGCTCTTCTGTATCGCTTTTTGCTTGAATTTGAAGAGCATTGGAATCGCGCCATAAATATTGAGCCTCCTCGAAATCAATACCATGTTTTTGAAGATTGGTATCGCTTTTAAGTGGATCGTATTCAAACTTCACGGCTTACCTTGTATTTAATATAGAAATAATACTCTTTTTATATATTTATTGTCAAATTTTTAGACTATCTCCCCGCAGGCAACATATTCGGGATAGGGATGTTTTGGTTGTTGTCCCAACCTCCTCCAAATGCTTTGTAGAGATTGACCGTGGAAATAAGGGAATTTTGCCGAGCTTGCAGATAGCTTTGTTGCGCACTGATCCATTGTTGCTGAACGAGTAGCAAATCGTTATAGGCGATAGTGCCAACTTTGTAACGGAGTTTTGATTGTTCAAATGCGGTTTGAATGGCATCGCTACGCTCTTTTTGGTAATGGAGTTGTTCATCGGCTTTTGTATTTTGTCCGATGGCATTATCTGCATCATTAAAGGCACTGATAATAGCTTTTTTGTAGCTTGATAGGCTTTGGTTGTGTTCTGCCTCAGCCGTTTTTACCTCTCCTTCAATCCGTCCTGCGGTAAAGATAGGAAGGGTGATGGTGGGGAGAATCTTCCAAAGGGTCGTAGGATTAGCCGTAAAATCTTGCAGTGCTAAACTTTGTACCCCTGCCATTCCTGTGAGCTGGATACTGGGATAATACGCCGCACGTGCAATACCTATTTTTGCATTGGCTGCGATGAGGTTTTGTTCTGCCAGTGCTATATCAGGACGATGTTGTAAAATCTGCGATGGAAGTGCGGATGGGAGATTTGGACGGGTGATTTGCTCTAGGGCAGTTGTGGTAACACGGCTTGGATTGCGTCCTAAGAGGAGATTAAATGTTGACTCTTCCGCGATTTTAGCGGCTTCTAGTTGGGCGAGGGAGGCTTTGGCACTTTGCAGTTCTGATTGTGATTGTAACAAGGTAGTTTGTGGGATGACACCGTGTTGATATTTGAGTGCGTTGAGAGAGTTAATCTCTTCTGAGGCTTTAATATTTTCACGAGCTAGAGTACTTTGAGACTCCAGTGAAGAGAGTTTGATATAGGAAGCGGCAACGTTTGAACTAATAGCAATGCGCAAGGTTTGGCGTGAAAATTCACTGGCAAGCAATTGGGCACGTACCGCCTCATTCGCACGGCGAACTCTTCCAAAAAGGTCGATTTCGTAGCTGGCGAGTGAAAGATTGGCAGCGTAGGTAGAGGTGACTCCATCGCGCAGCTGATAGGTATCCGTTCCATTAACGCCTTGGCGTGTTAATGAGCCATTTGCGTTGATTTGAGGATAGAGGTACGATTTAGCCGTATCGAACTTCCCAAGCATTGCATCCACAGAAGCATCTGCGCTGATAAGATCGAAGTTGTTGGTCAGCGCTTGCTCGATATTTTTGGTAAGTTCTTCATCGTTGAAACTTTTCCACCATGTTGAATTTATGGGAACACTTTGGTTGGTATCACCATAGCCAAAGGTAGCAGGGGTAACAGTTGCAGGTCTTTCATAATCTGGACCGATAGCACATCCTCCAAGGAGAAGTGCTAGGGAGGTGAAGAGAGTGATATTAGTTTTCATCAGAGACCTCTTTGTGTGGAGCTATTTTTTCTTGGAATGTGGCAACCCAATAATAAAGATAGGGGATAAAGTAACGTTCGATAAACGTCGCCGCTAACATACCCCCAAACATGGCAACCCCGATGGAAAAACGTCCTCCTGCGCCGGCACCTGAGCTGAAAATCAGCGGAAGCATCCCTGCTAAGAAGGCAAACGAGGTCATCATCATAGGGCGGTAACGTAATCGTGCCGCTTCCATCGCTGCATCATAAATGTTTTTCCCTGCATGGCGCTGTTCTTCGGCAAACTCGACGACCAAAATCGCATTTTTTGCTGAGAGGGCAATGAGGGTGAGCAGTCCTATTTGGAAAAAGACATTGTTGTTCAAGAATGGGATGAGCCACACAACCGTGTAAGCCCCCATAATACCATAAGGAACCGCTAACATAATAGATATTGGCAACGTCCAGCGTTCATACAAGGCCGCGAGGATGAGATAGACAAGGATGAGAGCAAACGCCATAATGATGAGGGCTTTGGAACCTACAAGTTTCTCTTGCAAATAGAGACCATCCCAGTCGTAGCTAGCAGTTGTGGGGAGAAGAGTGTTTCCTGCATTTTCGATGACTTTGATGATCTCTCCTGAGCTGTATCCCGGTGCGGGAGAACCCATCACGGTGGTACTTAAAACACCGTTAAAATGCTCGATGGAGGAGGGGGCGCTGGACATGGTGACTTTCACCACGCTTGAGAGAGGTATCATTTGTCCCGAAGAGGAGCGAACCCATGCTCTGCCTATATCTTCAGGAGTAGCACGATAAGGGGCATCGGATTGCATTTGTACCCAGTAGGTTTTACCATTTTTATCGAATTGATTAACATACATCGTACCGATAGAGGCTTGAAGTGTTTGAAAAATATCAGTGATGGAGAGACCAAGCATTTTAGCTTTTTCACGATTGACTTCGACTGCGAGGGTCGGTGTTGTGATATTCATCGTTGTAAAAGGGTTTTTGATACTTGCCTCATTGTGCAATGCGTTCACAAAAGTATTAGTAGTTTGAGAAAGTCGTGTGACATTGTTGTCTCCGGCTTGAAGAAGACGGAAACTAAACATATCCGATGGTCCCATTCCACGTATCGGTGGTGGAGGCATTGCAAAAACTTTGGCCTCTTTGATGCTTCCTAGTTTTGGTCCAAGTGAGCCTAAAATCCCAAAAACTTTAAGTTCTTTTGTGGTTCGTTCACTCCACGGTTTGAGTCGGGTGAAAATAACCGCAGCGTTTGGTTCCTGAGAAAATGTGAGAATATTTAATCCGGTAATAGCAGTGTATTTGGCAACTCCTTCTTGCTTTGCTAAAATTGCTTCGACTTGCTTTACAACACTTAGTGTTCGGTTGGCAGTAGCTCCATCAGGGAGGACAATTGCAGTAATAAAATATCCCTGATCTTCCATCGGTAAAAAGGCACTGGGGAGCGTTTTATGGAAAAATCCGATAAAAAAGTATGTTGAAAGATAAATGATTAAAAAGATGAACGATTTACGAATCATCCATCCCGAACGGCGGACATAATTTTCGGTCATTTTGCCAAAGACACGGTTAAACCAGCGGAAAAAACGTGCAGGTTCTTTTTCATGATGTTTAAGAATCAATGCCCCGATAGAGGGGGCAAACGTCAACGCCATAAAGCCTGAAAAAACAACGGAAATAGCGATAGTCGCGGCGAATTGTTTGTACAGTTGCCCCGTCATTCCTCCCATAAAGGTTGCGGGGACAAAAACGGCACACATAACCAGTACGATGGCGATAACGGGACCAGAAATTTGACCCATTGCTTTGATTGCCGCTTCTCGCGGTGAGAGTTTTTCGCTTTGAAGTATCCGCTCCATATTTTCGATAACAACGATGGCATCATCGACAACAATACCAATGGCGAGTACCAGTCCAAAGAGGGTGAGAGTATTAATCGAATAGCCAAGTAGATACATTCCGATAAAAGCACCCGTGAGAGAAATTGGAATCGAGAGGACGGGGATGAGAGCCGCGCGCGTACTTTGTAAAAAGAGGTAGATAACCAAACTTACCAAAACAATCGAAGCAAAGAGGGTGAAAATGACCTCTTCGATGGAGATTTTGACAAAATCGGTTGTATCGTAGGGGATAGAATAGGCGATTCCCTTTGGGAATTTATGGGAAAGCTGTTCCATCTTAGCACTTACAGCAGCCGAAGTAGCAAGCGCATTAGCATTGGTATCGGCAAAAATCCCGATCATTGCAGCAGGTTTACCGTTAACACGTCCGAAAAATTCATAGTTTTGACTTCCCAGTTCTACTCGTGCAACATCTTTTAGACGTAACGTTGAGCCATCACTTTTAGCACGAATAATGATATTGGCAAACTCTTCAGGAGTTGAAAAACGCCCTTGAGAGGTGAGTTGCATCGTCCACATTTGCTCATTAGCAGTGGGACCTTGCCCCAAACGTCCGGGAGAGACTTGAAGATTTTGATCTTTGATAGCACCGGCGATTTCAGCAGTGCTGACTCCCAGAGATGCCATTTTGTCAGGGTTCAGCCAAATACGCATGGCGTAATCGCGTTGGGCGAAGATTTGAGACCGTCCGGCACCGGGGATTTTTTTGATTTCATCGAGAAGGTTAGATGAGATATAGTTGCTGATCTGAGTCGAATCAAAACTCTCATCCGGAGATGTCATTGCAACAAGCAAAAGAATATCGGATGTTTTTTTCTGAACACTAACCCCTAAATCTCGCGTACTTTGGGGAAGCTGTGCAATGACGGTATTGATGCGGTTTTGAACATCAACGGCGGCTAAATCTTGATTAACCCCGATATTAAATGTACACGTGATTGTCGCACTTCCCGGTAACGCAGCGGCTTTGGAACTCATATACATTAACCCGTCGGCTCCGGAAATTTGAGACTCTAGGGGGGTGAGAATCGTGTTGGCGATAGTTTGAGCATCGGCACCGGGATACTGTGCGCTTACGACAACTGTAGGTGGTGTAATGTTAGGCAGCTGGGAAATTGGCAGACTCTTAATAGCCGTAAATCCTAGCAGCATGATAATCATGGCAATAACCGCCGATAAAACAGGGCGATCAATAAAATATTTACTAAACATATTTATTTCACATTCGGAATAATATCCGCTCCGGGTTTGAGTTTGGCTAATCCATCTGCGGCAATTTTATCTCCTACATTTACGCCGCTCTCGATCAAGACATTCTCGCCGATCCATTGGGTAGCAATAACGGGTTTAGCGGTGACCGTGTTGTTGGTTTCGATACTGTAGACAAATTTCCCTTTTTCCCCTGTCATGAGAGTTTTTTGAGGGACATAAAGGGCATTTTTCCACTCCATCCCTTTGACTTTTACATGAACAAATTGTCCGGGAAGGAGAAGATGGTCGCTATTATCGATAAGTGCGCGATAGCTGATTGTCCCCGTTGTCGGATCAATAAAAGGGGAAATAAAATTGATTTTCCCTTTTTTATTCACAACTGTTCCATCGCCTAGTGTGAGTTCCACTTCGTATTGTCCATTTTTTGGAGCAATAAGTTTACCGCTTGCAAGAGCATTTTGTCGTGCAATTTTTTGGTTTTCACTAAAGGTAAAATTGACATACATCGGATCACTTTGATACATCGTTGTTAAAAGCCCATTCGCACCTGCGGCAATATAGGTTCCGACATCCATTTTTGATTTATCGACAAATCCGCTGATAGGTGCTTTGATGGTGGTGTAGCTGAGATTGAGTTTGGCTTGCTCTAGTACAGAGTGTGCTCCCATCAATGCAGCGGCAGAATTACGTTCATTTGCCGTTGCGGTATCGAGATCTTGCGCACTGGCAGCATTTGCTTGCGCCAAAGGTTTGATTCGATTGTAAATCGCCATCGCATTGGTATGGTTTGCATTGGCTAACTCGTACGCTGCTTTGGCACTTTCAAGAGAGTTTTGTAAATCCGATGGGTCAATGAGAAACAACACATCTCCCTTATTAACCTTTTGCCCCTCCGTATAAACCCGTTTTTGTAAATATCCATTAACACGTGCATAGACTTGAACCGTATTAAATGCCACTGTTTGCCCCGTTGCTTCGAGAACTGCGGGGAAATTTCCTGATTTTACTTGTGTTACCGTGACAGGTACAGGTCCTTCGGGAGGCTTTTCCATCCCCGCTGCTTTGGGGCGTTCGCATCCCCCTAATGCAAGTAGTAAAGCAGAAGATAGGGTGAGGGTAGTAAAGCGGTTCATTCGGATTCCTTGGGTGAATTTTTAGGATAGTTTAAAAGAGAGCACATCTGTTTTAAGACGCGCAATGTTATAGCAAGCTCATCGGGATCGATGTCACGATGAATATAATCATTCGCCCCGGCTAAAACTTCCATAGTAGGTTTTTCCAAAGCAACTCCATACGGGGTAAGCGTGACAAGGTTACATCGTTTATCATGTTCATCAGCAGTGCGAGCGATCAACGCACGTTTTTCTAGTCCTGCAATAAGTCTCGTGACACTCGCTTTATCTTTACCGACAAAATCGGCAATAGTTTGTTGCGTAGCACTTTTTTCATTCCATAATGTGACCATCACTTTAAACTGCTCGATGGTCATATCAATACCATTGAGCGCCAGTTGCCGTGTCAAAAATGTACGCGCCGCAAAAGCAGCATGGTTGGTCAAACATCCCAATGATTCATCAACTGGGCATTCACATCGATTCATAATTTCTCCTATAGTTGACTATGCAACTAATTATGGAGAATTGTATCCCTAGGTCTTTAAAATGTCAAGGGGTATGTAATAAAAAAATAAAAAAAGTATTGTTCATAAAAGCATCATATATGTAAGGCTAATGAAGATTTATGTATACTATCAAAGCTAGGTTGTGTGTCGAATAACGTAATGTGAATAGATGAATTTAAGATGCCTGATAAATAAACACTCCATTTTAATTTAAGCTTAAATATTATTTCGCTACAATTCGCAACTTTTTGTAGACTTATAGGTAAGGAATGCTAATGTACGCAATCATTAAAAATGGTGGTAAACAGTACAAAGTTCAAGAGGGTGATATCCTCTTGTTCGATAAAATGGGACTAGATCCTAAAACTGCCATCGAAATCAAAGAGGTTTTAGCTGTGAATAACGGCGAACTTCGCACTGGTACTCCATTCGTAGAGGGTGCTGTTGTTATGGCTGAAGTAATCAATGAAGGTCGTGACCGTAAAGTCGTAATTTTCAAAAAACGTCGTCGTAAAGACAGTAAAGTTAAGCGTGGTTTCCGTAGAGATCACACACGTGTTCGTATCACTGCGATCAACGCGTAATAGAGTAGGAGAATAGCATGGCTCACAAAAAAGGTCAGGGTAGTACACAGAATAACCGCGATTCAGCGGGACGTAGACTCGGTGTTAAAAAATACGGTGGTGAAGTTGTACGTGCGGGTAATATCATTATTCGTCAACGTGGAACCAAAGTTCACCCAGGTAAAAATATCGGTATGGGTAAAGACCACACTTTGTATGCATTAGTTGATGGAGTTGTAGCTTTCGAGCGCAAAGACAAAAAACGCAAACAAGTTTCAGTAATACCTGCCGTTTAATCTCCCCTTTCGAGCATTTTATGCTCGATTCTTTTACTTTTTCCAAATTTTATTTTTTTAACCGTGTATTCTTTTAGTAAAATGCAGTATTGAGATAATAATTTCTGTCTCACAGAGACAAGCTTTAGTGCCACACAAGGATATTCAATGTTTAATGATAGCGTAGAACTAACTCTTTCTTCAGGAAAAGGCGGCGCAGGGTGCGTTGGTTTCCGACGTGAAAAATACGTCCTCCAAGGCGGACCAAACGGCGGCGATGGCGGAAAAGGTGGCGATGTTTATTTTAAAGTTGATAACAATACCCACACTTTGGCCCATTTCCAAGGAAATAAAAACCTTAAAGCGGGTAAAGGTCAACCGGGTGCCGGATCAAATATGGCAGGGAAACAAGGTGAGCGACTTGTAGTAGTAGTTCCACCTGGAACCCAAGTGGTCGATGTTGAGACAGGTGAAGTTTTGCTTGATTTGCTCGAAGATGGTAAGGAAGTACAATTTCTTACCGGCGGTCGCGGCGGACTTGGAAACGTTCACTTTAAATCCTCCACCAACCAAAAGCCTATGTACGCACAGCCGGGCGAGCCTGAAGTTGTCAGAGTTGTTAAGCTTGACCTTAAGCTTATCGCAGATGTTGGACTTGTCGGATTTCCGAATGTTGGAAAATCAACACTCATCTCAACTGTTTCAAACGCTCGCCCAGAAGTGGCAAACTATGAGTTTACAACTCTTACTCCTAAGCTTGGTCAAATCAACATTGATTACGATTCCTATATCATGGCGGACATTCCGGGGATTATCGGCGGTGCGTCAGAGGGCAAAGGGCTGGGTCTAAAATTCTTACGCCATATTGAGCGAACGAAAACCTTGCTCTTTATGATCGATTTAGCGTCGTATCATGAGTTAGAATATCAGTATGAAACACTCAAAAAAGAGTTAGTCGCTTTTTCCCCATTATTGGCTGAACGTAATTATGCCATTGCATTGACACGTGCGGATGCTATGAGTCCTGAAGAAGCCATTGAAAAAACCAATTCATTTTTGAAGTTTGTTGCGTTGGACGCAGCGAAAAAAAGCCGATTTGGATTTAGCAGTGATTATCCGGTGTATGAGCAAGAGAGTTTTGATGTAGGGTTTTACGATAAAGCATTGCCGGCCTTTATCGTCCCTATCTCTTCCGCCATCGCCCTTAATATTAAACCGTTAACGTACGCACTTTATCAAATGGTAGTGTCACAGCGCAAATGAAACGGCTAGTTGTAAAAGTTGGCAGCGCTGTTTTAAGTGAGCAAAACCGTATTGCAAAAGATAGAATGCAGGCTTTGGTCGATTTTATTGCGGAGCTTAAAGCCAAATATGAAGTCATTCTAGTCTCATCGGGGGCAGTAGCTGCTGGTTATACCGAGCTAAAACTTGATAAAAAAATTCTTGCCAATAAACAAGCTCTTGCCTCTATCGGTCAGCCGATCTTGATGAACAAATACCGTAAAATGTTTGAACAGCATAACCTCATTCCCTCACAAATTTTGGTAACTGCTGCCAACTTTAACACCGCAGAAGAGTCCCAAAAAGCCAAAGACACCATCGAAACACTTCTCACACATAATGTTGTCCCGATTATCAACGAAAATGATGCAACGGCTACGGAGGAGTTGGTGTTGGGAGACAACGATCAGCTCTCTGCGTATGCGGCACACCATTTTGGTGCGGATATGCTTATCATTCTCTCTGATATTGACGCTTATTATGACAAAGATCCCAGAACTCATGCGGATGCTGTAGTACGTTCGCGCATTGAGTCTATTACGGAAGAAGAGCTGATTATGGAAGTGACTCCCAATCATAATTTTGCAACAGGGGGAATCGTCACCAAGCTAAAAGCAGCCGATTTTCTACTCAAGCGCGGTGGTTCGATGTTTTTGGCAAGCGGTTTTGATTTGAGTGATGCACGCTCTTTTTTATTGGATGAGTCTCACAAGGGTGGAAGTTTGTTTCAAGGTGTAAAGCTTTCATGACACGTATCATTTTTATGGGAACACCTGAGTATGCAACCCAAATCTTACGGACTTTGAGTGATGCCAATGATGTAGAAGTGGTAGCGGTTTATACGCAGCCAGATAAACCAGTAGGACGTAAAGCAGTTTTAACCCCTCCCAGTGTAAAAGTTTTTGCGCAAGAAAAAAATATCCCCGTTTATCAGCCCAACCGTTTGCGTGATGAGGAGGTTGTAAAACAGCTTTTAACCATTCCCTGCGATTTGATTATCGTAGCGGCATACGGACAAATATTACCCAAAGCAATTTTAGACTACGTACCGTGTATTAATCTTCACGCATCGATTCTTCCGTACTATCGTGGGGCAAGTCCGATTCAGCAATCACTTCTGAATGATGATAAAACGAGCGGTGTTACGGCTATGTGGATGGATGAGGGGCTTGATACGGGTGACATCATCAAAATTGAGAGTATAGATATAGCCGCTGATGAAATGGTTGAATCATTATACATACGATTGACAGCAGTGGCATGCGATTTGACTTTGGATGTTATACGCACCTGGGATCGCCATAGTGCCGTTTCACAAGAAAATGAAAAAGCATCGCATTGTAAGAAAATTTCCAAATCAGACGGATTGATTACCTTTGATGAGGCTCGCGAGATACACAATCGTTATCGCGCTTTTACTCCGTGGCCGGGGATATTCACCGAGTCGGGATTAAAGATTAAAGCTCTTACTCTTGAAGAGGAAGAGAGTGTGGGAAAAGCAGGTGAGATTATCGCCATTGATGCGATCAGTATTGTGGTTCAATGTAGCAAAGGCTCACTACGACTCACTACGTTACAAGCCCCTTCAAAACAAGAGACCTCTTCAGTGGCGTACTTAAACGGAAAGCGATTGGTGTGTGGAAATACTCTGGCTTAATGAGATTGACTCAACGCAAGGGTATCTTATCGATGCTCTCAAAAGCAAGAGACTAAAATCGCCTATTTGTGTGGGTGCTACGATGCAAACACACGGGCGTGGTTCGAGAGGAAACAGTTGGATTGGAAAAGAAGGAAACTTTTTTATCTCTTTTGCCATTGAGCGCTCCTCGTTACCCAATGATTTAAAACTTGAATCTTCTTCTATCTATTTTGCAACCATTCTCAAAGAAATTTTGGAAGATCTAGGGTCAAAAATATGGTTGAAATGGCCGAATGATTTTTATTTAGGGGAACAAAAACTGGGGGGATTGATTACTAATTTAGTAGGAGATTCCCTGATTTGTGGAATTGGCATCAATTTAAAAAATGCACCTGAGCCTTTCGCAACGATTGATATAGAGATTTCTCCTGAAGAGTTAAGTAATCTTTATATGTCACACCTAAAATCTTTTCCATCATGGAAGCAGATATTTAGTAAGTTCCAGTTAGAATTTGAAAGAAGTAAATCTTTTTCAACACACTCCAACAACACGACAATTGAATTGAAAGATGCCGTCTTATGCGAAGACGGTTCCCTTGAATGCAATGGACAAAGGATATATAGTTTACGATGAGCGAAGTAATTGTAATTGCAAACCAAAAAGGGGGCGTTGGTAAAACAACGACTGCTGTAAATTTAGCCGCATCATTAGCAGTTGCTGAAAAAAGAGTGCTGTTGATTGATGCCGATCCTCAAGCCAATGCGACGACTTCATTGGGTTATCATCGTAACAACTATGAGTTTAATATTTATCATGTCCTTATTGGTGCTAAAAAATTACGTGAAATTATCCTAAAGACAGCCTTGCCTAAACTTTTTATTGCTCCCTCCAATATCGGTCTTGTCGGTATTGAAAAAGAGTATTATGATGCAGCCAATGCCAAGGGGCGAGAGCTTATTTTAAAACGTGCTATTGCGCAGGTAAAAGATGATTATGATTACATTATTATCGATTCTCCTCCTGCTCTTGGACCGATGACGATTAATGCGCTTTCAGCGTCTAATTCGGTTATTATCCCAATCCAGTGTGAGTTTTTTGCACTCGAAGGATTGGCACAGTTGCTCAATACCGTAAAATTGGTACGCAAGACAATCAATCCGAAGCTTACCATCAAAGGGTTCTTACCCACAATGTACAGCGCTCAAAATAATCTCTCTCGTCAAGTGTTTGCCGATTTGCGCCAACACTTTCAGAGTAAACTCTTTAAATCGGGTGATGACAATTTTATTGTTATTCCTCGTAATGTAAAACTTGCAGAGTCACCAAGTTTTGGTAAACCTGCTATTTTGTATGATGTAAAATCTAGTGGTTCAATCGCGTATCAAGATCTAGCATACGCCATTATCGCATAAAGGGGTATTGATATGGCAAAAGCATCCGCATTGGGTCGTGGCTTAGGGGCGTTGCTCAGTGAAATAGAAGAAGCGTATGACAACGAACTTCCAAAAAAAGGGGGAGTCGAAGAGATAGCACTCTCTAAAATTCGTCCTAACCCGTATCAACCGCGAAAACATTTTGATCCTGAGTCACTAGCAGAGCTTTCTGAATCGATTAAAACGCACGGGTTGTTACAGCCGATTGTGGTCAAAGAGGATTTGGATGGTTACATCTTAATCGCCGGTGAGCGACGGCTTCGTGCGAGTAAACTTGCAAAGTTCAAAACCATCAAAGCCATTATTGTTTCGGTGAGTGATGAGCAAATGCGTCAACACGCTCTTATTGAAAATATTCAGCGTGATGAGCTTAATGCCATTGATTTGGCGCAAGCGTATCAAGAATTGATTGAAATTCATGAACTAACCCATGAACAACTCTCCTCCACCGTTCATAAAAGCCGTGCACAAATTACCAATACTTTACGCTTGTTACAGTTGAGTGACAAAGGTCGAAAAGCTCTGATTGACGGTAAAATAAGTGCAGGTCATGCAAAAGTTGTTGTTGGATTAGAGGAAAAAGAGCAATCGCTTATTATTGATTCGATTATCGGACAAAAGCTTAGCGTCCGTGATGTTGAGCAAATGGTGAAAAAATTTAAGACAAATGATACACTTTCTTCTCCTGAAATTCAAAAGCTTCCTGAACTTGATTTTAAAAGATTGCAACTCTTTTTAGAGCAGATAGGCTTGAAATCATCCAAAAAAGGGTCAAAACTCACCATCGATTTTGATGATAATGAGCAAATTGATACATTTTTATCCACACTTTCATCATAAAACTCTCCGTTTAACTGTCCCTTCAATTTAAGAGTTGTAT
>Ga0268283_1000562_pt1 | contig 23327 bp, 14 predicted proteins | sample saktaG_13_FD_190140 | JGI IMG/M metagenome (GOLD analysis project Ga0268283, IMG submission 190140) | Saline water microbial communities from Sakinaw Lake, British Columbia, Canada - sak_2013_06_06_36m | ecosystem: Environmental > Aquatic > Non-marine Saline and Alkaline > Saline ... | reverse complement strand
TTATTTCAACACATCCCATGCGCAGGAGAACCCGCTGCATATGGTAATCCATTATCGGGACAAATTTATTTTTGTCCGCTATTTCAACCATCCCGGCTTCTTCGAGCAGTTTGAGCAGGAAGGTGATTTTCTTTTTCATCGGATCGCTGAAGGCCAGCGTAGCCGGTAGCGTTTCGTAAAATCCCTGTCCCTTATTAAAAAGCTTTCCATTGGCGGCTTTCATCAGATTCGTAAGTTGTGAATCAAAATGAATATCAATGAAAGCATCCAGATTAATGAGGAAAAGAACGCGTTCTTCCAGCCTGTCGAGTGTTGTAAGCCGTGGTAGCTTTTCCGGAGCGAAGAGATGTGCCAGTTTCCTTGAAATTTCCTTGATATTAGCAGGGAGCATTGCTCCGGGTATCAGTAATTCATCCTGTTCTTTCATCAACCGGGTGAAAACAAATTCCAGGTAATCCCAGCCGTATAAGCCAAGATCCTCGTTTTCTAAAGTATAGGTTTGGTGGCAAATAGCTGTACTGTAGAAAAAGGCGCGTAGCTTTGTTTCCAATGGTGCATCTACCGTCAGAAAAGGGCGCTGATAAAACGCATTGCGAAGCCTCATTCCTTTGATCAGTAGACCGGTTTCTTCGCAAAGACGACGGTTGACCAGCGTATTATTTTGCATCAGCTAATTTGGGTATGTGCCGAATAATTTTTTGAATAGTATATGTGTTTTGTGAAAGAAGTGGTCAGGATGTGCAAACATCAGGATACATTGTTTTGAAATAATCGTAGCATCGCTGTTCCCGATTGTATCAAGAATTTCGCGATTTGCTGCGCCTTGTTGCAGCCAGATTTGCTTAATTCCTTTCGCTTCTGCTTCTTTCAACAGAATTGCAGTTTGTTCAGGTTTTGTGACTATAATAATTGCACTCACTTCAGCCGGGAGGGAAGCCACATCGGGAACACACCTGACCCCTTCAAATTCCTGCAAATGCCTGCTGATCGGATAGAGATGATATCCCTGTTTTATAAGTTCTTTAAAAACTGAATTGCCGAATTTACGCGGGTTTCTGGAAATCCCTGCTACGGCAATATGCCGCTGAGCGACGAATTGTTCGATTTCTGCTAAGGTTGCCATGGGTGGTGATTTTTATTTGATTATTGATTTTGGAATGAGTGCAGTGTGCTAAGTGCCGGGTGCTGAGAATAGATTTTAAAATTACGAAAATTAGAAATTAGGTCAATTATCAATTAGAAATTATTTCACCCTTCTTTTCATCGGTAATTTCCTTCTCCTTATCCCATCAAAAGTGTAAAATGCATTTGCAACGGCAGCTGCTGTAGGAACAAGGCCGATCTCTCCGATGCCTTTTGCTCCGTAAGGCCCTACAGGATCTTTTTCTTCTATACCTATCACTATAATTTCAGGTGTATTTTGAGCATTCAATACTCCACAGTCACGCAATTTAGTACTTACCAACCGGCTGTTAACCATGGGCAGATCTTCGGTGAGGGCATAACCAACTCCCATATGCACTGCGCCCTGTATCTGTCCTTCGAATAGCATTGGATTCATGATTTTTCCGGCATCATGTGCCGCATATACTTTTGCAATTGCACCTTTATCATCAAGAACGACGAGCTGGGCTGCATAACCATATGAATAATGCGTAATAATTTTCTCTACATCAGCCCCGGGTTTTGTCGTCCAGTCGCAGAAGTAGCTTCCCGTATAAGTATTACCAGCTAAGTCCTCAAGTTTATTTATTTTTAAATCATTCCGCAGCGAAACTGAAGCATCAATAATTGCATTTCCCAGCAATGCGGTAGCGCGTGACGAGGTTGTCATACCGGTAGGCAATTCAGCATTTGTATCAACAGTAACGTCGATAAGTTTTGTGTCAATTCCTGTCTCCTGGTTGAGTGTCTGAATTGCCATGTTGTGAACACCCTGGCCCATCTCCGTCCAGCCATGTTCAATAAGTACACGCCCTTTTTTCAGGATATTAATTTTTACATCACTGAAATCAGGCATTCCATTACCAACGCCGGAGTTTTTTATTCCGCAAGCTATTCCTGCATATTTAGCTGCATAAAAATGATCTTTTAGTGCAAGCAGACATGATCTGATCCCTACACCTGCTTCAAGAACCTGCCCTGTAGCAGTCATTTTGCCGCTATCTAACGCATTGTCAAAGCGGAATTTCCACCGGTCGAAACCACCTTTTTCACAAAGTTCATCAATACAACTCTCCAGTGCAAAGGCAACCTGGTTAGCTCCAAATCCGCGCATGGCGCCTGACGGGATGTTGTTCGTATAAACTGTAAGAGTTTCAATATCCACATTGGAAACATGGTAACCACCAGTTGCATGTCCGGCAACACGTTCCATCACTTTCGTACCGACGGAAGCATATGCTCCGGAATCGCCAATAGCCCGAAGTTTCAATCCGGTGAGAATGCCATTTTCATCACAGGCCACAGCAATATCCATCCAGACCGGATGACGTTTTGGGTGCATAATTATGGACTCCTCGCGCGACAGATGCAATTTTACAGGCTTTTTCAAAATCCAGGCAAACAATGAAACATGTCCCTGAACTGTCATATCCTCACGTCCTCCAAAGCCTCCACCACATGGCACGAGTGTAACTCTTACTTTGTCTTCATCCAATCCCAGTATGGATGCGACCTGCCGTTGGTCAACATAAATCCCCTGGCCCTGGCTGAAAAGATGCACCCCATTTGCAGTTGAGAGCGCTATAGCAGCTTCAGTTTCGAGGAAAGCATGCTCAATACGCTGCGTTTCGTAAATTCCTGAAGTGAAATATTTCGATTTATTCAAGATTTCTTCAACGGATTCGCCACGGCGGACAACACATTTTTCAAGCAGGTTTTGTTTGTCGGGATGAACCAACGCCGAATCTTTTGTAAGAGCCAGATGCATATCCGATACCGGTTCCAGTACTTCATATTTAATGTGGATCAGGGCAGCTGCTTTTCTGGCGGTTTCTTCATCTTTTGCAACAATTCCTGCAATCACATCGCCGATATAGCGCGTAACCTCACCCGGTGCGATCATAAGTGGCCAATCGCTGTATATAAGTCCGGTGAAACGCTCACCAGGTACATCAGCAGCCGTAAATATTTTAATTACGCCATCCAGATTATAAGCTTCAGCGGTATCGATTGAAATGACTTTTGCTCTTGGATGATCGCTGAAACGCAACGCCGCATGCAGCATTCCCTCGAAGTGCATATCATTTACAAATTGTCGTTTACCAACGGCAGTATCATAAGCTTCATATTTAGTTAAAGGCTTTCCGATTCCACCTTCAGAAATTGCATTAATTGTAGTTGATTCTTCACATAAATTTATTAATGCAGCTTCAATGGCATCAACAATTTTAACGTATCCGGTGCAGCGGCACATATTAAGATTAATGGCTTTGTTAATCTCTGCTCTTGTAGGTTTTGGATTTTCGGCGAAAAGAATTTTGGTACGGATGATCAACCCCGGTGTACAAAATCCACATTGAACGGCGCCTTTTTCAACAAAAGCTTTTGCGATGACATCACGCACTTTTGCAGGAATGCCTTCCATTGTAATTACCTGTGCGTCTGCCAGGAATTTCATCTTTTGGGTGCAGGAGAGTTTGGCTTTGCCATTGATCTCAACCATGCAAGCGCCACAGGCAGCCTGTCCTGAGCATCCGTCCTTAACTGAAGTAATTCCTTCGGACACGCGAAGCCAATTCAAAAGGGTCTGGTCGCCATCACCGGTATATTCGATTTTTTTAGCGTTCAGGTAAAATGTAATCATGTCGGAATTTTATGGCTTTTTAGTAGTAAAAAGTTTTTCCAGTTCTGAAGTATCAGGCTGAATTGGTGCCGGAAGTTTTATTACGGGCTGAACAAACTTTAAATCCTTCAATCCGCTGCCGGTAAGCAGAACCACGTTTTTAGAATTATCCGGAATTAATGCCTTCGATTTGTATTTTAGCATGCCAGCGAAAGCTGCAACAGCTGCCGGTTCTGCAAAAATTCCTGTGGATCGCGAAAGTTTGACTGAAGCCTGCAGAATTTCAGCATCACTCACTGTAATATATTCTCCCTGGTATTGCTGAAGGTAGTTAACAGCCATGAAATAGTTTCGTGGAATATCCACAGATATAGAATCTGCCAGCGTATCAGAGGCAGTTACCCTGAACACTTCCTTTCCAATATTATTAATCAGGTTGCAACTGCCTTCTGCCTGCACAGCAACAATCACCGGCATCTTTTCAATTATTCCAAGATTCAGTAAATCTTCAAAACCTTTGTAAACACCCGAAATAATTACACCATCGCCTACCGGAACAAAAATACGGTCGGGTATATGCTGTTTTAAATCACCGAAAAGTTCAAACGAAACTGTCTTTTTCCCTTCGATTGTCAGGGGATTATAGGCAGTATTACGGTTGTAAAAACCATACATTTCAGATGCTTTAACACTAAGATCGAAAGCCTGATCGTATGTTCCGTTAACGGGAATAATTGTGGCACCGTACATCACAATTTGCGTGAGTTTTGCTAACGGTGCTGCAGCCGGGACAAATATAACAGAACGCTGCATTTGCGACGCGCAGATGCCAGCCAGTGATGATCCGGCATTTCCCGTGGACGCGGCAATTATCGTATTTATTCCATTCTCTTTTGCCCATGCTGAAACCAAAGCAGAAGCCCGGTCTTTAAAAGAAAATGTAGGGTTTTGTGAATCGTCCTTCAAATACAGTTCGAACCCTAATTCCGATGAATCAATTTGATTGAATTTGTATAGCGGAGTTTTTCCTATTCTAAGTTTTGGTAAACTTTTGATATTTTTAATTGGAAGCAGGGAAAGGAAGTTTTCCCGTTGAAGATGCTTGAAAAGGTTTTTCGGAGCAGTAATTTTCGAAATTTCTACAAAATCATAAACAGTCTTCAATACACCTTTGGGCGGAAGATCAGCCGTGTTTGTCTTTTGACAGGCAGGGCAAAGGTACATCACATTTTCAACGGTATACTCTTTACCGCAGTCGTTACATTGGTAATGGAATTTTTCGGTCATGGTTCTGAAATCTGATTTTTTCAAAGCAAATGATCATTTCAGCAACCCTGTCCGATCATTAAATTCATTTATCATCTCATCCCAGCGGGCAGGCTGGCTGAATATTTTTGGCCAGATATGCCTGTCATCCCACAATTGGCGCAGGTCTTCCACATCTTTTTCCTGTTGTTCAATCCAGGTAAAATATTTCAGGTTATGAATGGCTTTCTGGTCATCATAGGTGAGATCCTTCATGTAGTCGGGAGTTGTTCCGAACATGCATTTTTCATGATCTTTTGCAGCCTGCAATACTGTGTATTTTCCACGGTCTGCTGTGAGCTCTTCAAGGCGCGAACCGTACATTTCAGCAGAATCAGTTGCAATGGTGATAATAACATCATCAGCGGTCATGTCAAAATGTTTGGCAGTCTTAATCGCCGAAAGGATGTTGCCAATTCCCGAAATACCGATCATGTCAAGTTTTGCCAGCGTTTCGCGGTCTACACCATTAGCAGCAAGGTATTCATGGCCTTCCTTTTCATTGAAAAGGCGCAGCAGGCGCATGCAATATTCATCGTCAATTGCGGTTACTACGTTCGTGTTTTTAACGTTGTGAATCCATGGAACATGCTTGTCGCCGATACCTTCTATACGGTGACCGCCAAATCCATTGCGCAGAAGGGTAGGGCACTGTAATGCTTCGGATGCAACTACCTTGAGGTGAGGGAATTTTGTACGCAGGTAATCGCCCGCAGCAATAGTTCCTGCTGATCCTGTTGCAGAAATGTATGCCGACATCTGCGAATCTTTGCCAGCTACATCTTTGTAAACTTCTTCTACGGCATGGCCGGTGACTTCGTAATGCCAGCAGGAATTGCCAAACTCTTCAAACTGGTTGAAGACCATACAATCCTTACGTGTGCGTTTGATTTCCCAGCATTTATCATAGATTTCCTTCACATTCGATTCGCAACCCGGCGTAGCTATAACTTCGGCGCCAATTTCCCTGAGCCACGAAAAGCGTTCCTTGCTCATCTCTTCCGGAAGTATTGCTACAGCTGTTACATCCATCAGGTATGAGTCGAAAGCTCCTCCACGGCAATAGTTGCCTGTTGATGGCCAAACGGCTTTGTGATAGGAAGGATCAAATTGCCCGGTAATGATCCGGGGCGCAAGACAACCATAAGCTGCGCCAACTTTATGCGCTCCTGTCGGGAACCATTTGCCCAGCATTACCACAATACGTGCATCAATGCCTGTAAGGGCTTTGGGGAGTTCGATGTAATTAGGTTTGCCATAGAGGCCACCGAGGGCTTTTGGTTCATTTTTCCAGGTAATCCTGAAAAGGTTTAGTGGATGAAGGTCCCACAAGCCAATGGTTTTTAGTTTCTCTTTTATTTTATCCGGAACAAGTTCCGGATTTTGCATTTGAGCAAATGTAGGAAGGATAACGCCTTTTTCGCGGTACCGGTCGATGGCTTTCTGAAGTACTTCGCTATCAACAACTTTGTCGGTAAATGGGATCATAGAATTTGGTTTTCTTGAAGTGGGATATTCCCTGTTAGATTGATTTATTTTTTGTTTCGTAATTGAAGTTATGAAGGATTTAAGAACAAGGATTAACGATTTGTGATTTACGATTTTTGTGTTAACTGCTAATGAATAGTATTCTGTGCTATCTATATGGTTTGTAAACAAATCAAATTTTGGTCAATCCTTTTTTTGATTTAATTTTGCGTACTTCTAAAATCTAAAATCGTTAATCCTTGTTCGTCCTTTCCTTTTTCATTTCAATAAATTAGTTATTTAAGTCAAAATACTAATTGCATCGCGCCTTTCATGATTATGCTCATTTCGGCGGCAAAAGTAAAATGATATTGCGTTACGCATGGTGTGAGGAATCTTACATCCTGAATGCTAAAATCATCAGGATTTATCGTAGCCTTCACCTGGTCGGTTTCATACAGGTACTTGCCATCAACGAGACTGAGCGTCTTAATGTTTTCTTTGTTTTTGTAGATGAGCACTTGCCTGTCCGGGAGTTGGCTTAGGAAATAACCTTCACCTTCCTGATTTAATGTCTGGATGCTAAGGCAGAGCCCCGGCTTGTCGGCGTATGGCTTTCCACTGCTCGGACAGAAAGTTTCACAATTGGCACATTCATTACACAAATCGCGGATATTCAAAACCTGGTGCGGTTGCTCCACGTTGAAGATGCGGTCGGCCTCCAGCACAACACTGGCATCATCTGTAAGAACTGCTTTTTGAAGATGATATTTAACAGGTTCAATCTCAAAGCTGAAATTGGCAAGATTAGGGCAAACACTGGCGCATACATTGCAGATTTCGTCGCATTGCAGGCAGCGGGAAGCCTCCTTGCGAGCCTCTTCAGGAGAAAGTGAGGCCATTACCAAATCGAAATTCCGTCTATTATACAATGGAGTTTCTTTTGGTGAAATTCCATATTGCCGGATGGATTTTCGGTGAAGAAGGTCTGCCAGATTAATATTTTTCTCCGCTTGTTTCGTTTTTGCAGGATGGGGAACAGAAAGATCGGCAATGATCTCAGCTGCAGCCTTACGGCCATCAGCAATTGCATTTATCGCTGTTGATGCGCCCCGCAAAGCGTCACCACCAATGTATAAACGGTCGTTTGTGTTTTTATAACTACCGTTTATCGTTTTGATGTCTCCTTCGGTAGTAAAGTCGATATCGAGTTTCTGCCCTATTGCAGGGATTATAGTGTCGCACGAAATTGTGAATTCTGAATACGGAACTTTTACCGGAACAGGACGGCCATCTTTGTCTTTAAGAGCAAGGATATTCCGGGAGCACAGTATTGCATTTACCCGCCCTTCAGACGACATAATGCTTTCCGGGTTTGTGAGCTCAATGATTTCAATGCCTTCATCCAGCACAGCTTGTATTTCTCCTTTGTCTGCGGGCATTTCTTTAATTGAGCGGCGATAAACGATAGTGACTTTTCCTTCTTTTCCAACAAGCCGGTAAGCAGTGCGTGCCGCATCCATGGCGGTATTACCGCCACCAATGATCACAACATGCTTCCCTAAGCCGGTAGGCAGGTTTTGCCTTACATCAAATAGAAACTGCAAAGGATCCAGAACATTCTGCGAGTTGATACCATCAATAGTCAACTCTGCCGATTTCTGGGCACCGGTAGCAAGAAAGACTACATCATGAGCAAGGCGGATAGCTTCAAAATTCTCTTTATTTATCTTGTAGTTGTCTACGAGATTCACACCTGAACTTAATATCCGTTGTATATCACGTTCAATCGCTTCATTAGTCAGCCTGAATGATGGGATTGCAGAGGAAACCATTCCCCCTGCGATGTTTTTTTGCTCGTAAACATCCACTTCAAAACCAGCTCTTTTCAGGAACCATGCACAGGATAATCCTGCGGGACCTGCACCTATTATGGCTGCCTTACGACCATTAAGTTCAAAAGGTTTTCCGCTTGGATCGCTTGTCATACTTTCTGCAACAAATCGCTTTATTTCGCGTATGTGGAGTGCTTCATCATAATTTATACGGGTGCATTTTCCCTGGCACAGGTGGTCGCAAACCATGCCGGTTACAGATGGAAAAGGGTTTGTGTCGAAAATAGTTTCAAATGCCGATGAAATTTCTCCTTGCGATGTGTAGTACATATAATCAGGAATACCTTGGTGTGTGGGGCAGGTATCTGTGCATGGGGCATGGATGCAGTCGAAAAATCCTAAAGGACGGTTCGTTTTTATACTCGGATCGGTGAAAGATGTTTTATGATATGCCAGATTATCGCCAACGCGATCAGCATAATTATTCAGGTTAAGAAGAGCTGCATCTTGAACTGATAGTAAGGTTGTTCCTGCTATTTTGCAAATGTATTCATTAATAGTCTTAGCGTGTTTGTCTTCAAATTCCTTACGGAGATTATTCATGTATTGCCATAGCCGTCCGTAACCGCCGGGTTTGAGCAGATCGCTGCATACCGTAACAGGTTTCATGCCGCAGGAAAGAATATCAGCAATATTAAAACAATCCACTCCCGCTGAGAAAGAAACATCGAGAGCGCCGCCGAGATCATTCTGCAATTTGCGCGCTACGCTTACGCTGATAGGATGCAATGCCCTTCCGCTCATGTACATCATACCTTCTTTTTCGCTGAAAACCTGTTTGTTGTTGTGGCTTTCGAGGGTATTGGTAAGCTTAACACTGAAATGAAGCCCGTTTGAAAGTGAAGCTTTGCCGAGCATATTCAGAATTTTGAGCGCATCAGGATATTTAAGGTCATGTTCAAAAGCCAGGTCGGGGATATCAGCAGAAAATCCCATTTTATCATTTAGCAAACTTCTCAAATCAACTGGCCCAAGTAGTGTAGGGTTTAATTTGATAGTCGTGTGCAGTTTCTTTTCGTTGATCAGGTAAAGGCCGATCTTCCCGATTTCATCGGGAGGACAGCCATGCATGGTACTTAGTGTAATGTGGTTGGAGATACAGGATGGGATTCCAATTTCATCTATGGATTTATAAATATTCCTGATAGAATCTTTTGCCTGCGACAGCTCTTTGCTGCAATCCTGCATTTTTGTGAAAAACCATTGTACGTTTTCGTTCAGTATTCCTTCCAGGTTATAGCCGACACTCATATTGAAAAGTGTGCCGACAGGACCGTCAAATCCAAGCTCTTTGCGGAGAATGTGAATAATGATCCAGGCATTCAGGTATTCGTGGAACGACTGCTCCACTTTGAGCTCCTGCGACCATTCGCAGTTATATCCTTCGTCCTGCATATCGATACAAGGTTTGGAAACTTCAAGCTCGTCGAGGGTTTGGATTGTTTTTAACTCGATATAGCGCGCCCCGCAGAGCCATGCAGCAATTATATTTACAGAAAGTTGCGTATGCGGGCCGGCTGCTACGCCAACTGGTGTTTCCAATAACTCACCATAACGCTCCATTTTGAAAGGATCAGCCGGTTTGGGTATAAAGAAAAGACTTCCGGGTAAGCCCATGAAGCGGTTGTTGCGTATTTCGCTCAGGGTTAGGGCTAAAAGCCTGGGTAGCGGGATTGGTGTAAATTTATCAGACACAGTTCTTAAAGTTTATTCATTAATTTGGGGCTTCAAAAATAGAACAAAATGAAGGAGAAGTGATAGATTTGCTTCCTTATTATAGGCTAAAGTAACATCCTGCCGATGAATTATCACGGCAAAGTATTGATAATAAATATGTTAAATCTTTATTTGTAAGTAAACTTGACAACGTTTCCCTTTTCTGTAATCATCCCTGCTGCCGGAAATTCAGGCAGGATGGGTACTGATAAAGCTCTGTTGGCTTATGGTAACGGATTTTCTTTTGCGGAGCATCTGATTAAGAGTTATTCCGGATTTGGAGTTCATCCCGTTGTGATGGTAGTGAATACAATGCTCGATTTATCAGGGTTTGCTACAAGTCAATATGTTACGGTGCTTAATGAGCACACGGATTGGGGGCGGTCCTACTCTATAATGCTTGGTACCCGTAAAGTTCCGAAAAAGTGTTCCTGTTTTCTTCATAATATTGATAATCCCTGCATCGGAAATGAACTGCTTAGCTTGCTTTTAGAAGCCAATGAACCAGATAGTTATGTTGTTCCGGTTTTTCAGGGCAGGGGAGGACATCCAATTTTGCTGGGAAACAGGATTGTTGAATATTTACAAAATATGGATGAAGTGCCCGATTTCAGGGAAGTTTTAAAGCAGTTCAACCGAATTGAAGTGCCCTATGGTGATGAACGGATTCTCTGGAATATAAATACGCCTGCTGAATATGAACGATTTATCAAAACAGTAAAAAACAATATTGATGTTTGAATAAATACCTCTCAATTAGATTAGCCAGGATTTAGAAATTAGAAATTAGAACTTAGAAATTTCTTTTCTGCTTCCTTCCCCATCCAGCAAAATTCCCATATTTTTCATCAGGAAAGTAGCATTCAGATTTTTGCAGATGCCTTCGCGTAATTTGTAATCGATTTTCATCTGATCATCCACAATTTCAATTTCGAAGCAAAGGTTGTTGATGCTCTCCGGATAGTGATTTTTAAGTTCGCCAAGAGCCAGGTCATGTGTGGCAAACAAACCGGCTAGTTTGTATTTAAGAAGTTGCCGGATTAGTGCAATGGAGCCTGTTTGTTTATCCCTTGAGTTGGTGCCTTTTAGTATTTCATCGAGCAGGATTAGTTTGTGATGACCTTTTTCGAGCTCGCCGATGATTTGTTTAAGTCGTTTTAATTCGGCATAAAAATAGGATTCATTTTTCGAAAGTGAATCGCTGGTGCGAATACTGCTGTGAATTTCGATAGGGTAAAATGTAAATTCATCTGCAAATACAGGAGTGCCCATCATAGCTAATATGCAGTTGCTGCCAATAGTTCGCAGAAATGTGCTCTTGCCGGACATGTTTGCCCCCGTGATTATACAGAACTGGTTCCATCCCTTGATATCAATACTGTTTGTTACACATGTGTTTTTTGAAATAAGCGGATGCCCTATATTTTCAGCCTTTAGCAGAAATTCTTTATAAAAAGGTTTTGGATAAGTATAGCCAGGGTTATTGCAAGCAAAGTTGGCTAAGCTGGAAAGTGCATCCACTTCTGCAATTACTTCAAACCATTGATTAATAAGGCTCTGGTGTTCATTTTTCCATCGTTCAACTGCCATGAGCAGGTGCAGGTTGAACATGAAGAGACCATTCATTACTGCTGAAGCAAATAGGTTGAGGTTTGTATCCATCATATTCATCAGGTTTGCCAGCCTTTTAATTACTTCGCTGGGTGGCTTTTTACTATCTGATTTTAATCCTTCTTTAAGCTTTTGCAGATGCGGGCTTGTGAAATTCATCTTCTCAATAAGTTCCAGGCATTGTGCATATTTGCCGAGAATCCCAAACTTTGATGTAATTGAAGTATGCACCTTTATGGTTAATTTACCATATATCGTCACAAAAAAGAACTGGATAAGCACGAGAAAAACAGGAACCTGGTAAGGTAAAATCCCCAGCGAAGAGAGGACGATAGCTGTTATTGTAAGAACCGGCAGAGCAATAATCAGGATTTTTAGCTGCAGGGGATGTTTCAACAGCGTTTGGCTCTGAAGCCAATCATTCCAATCATTCCGATCGTTTTCCGTAATATTTTGTCCATAGAAAATGAGCCTGATTTGTTGCCGGAAAGTCACATTATCTGATAATTCACGGATTGCAGTCTGTCGTTGAATAATCTCAGATTTAAACTGCCAGGCATTTTTAAAATAATCCGCCAGTCTGTTTTTGCCAAAGATTGTGGCCGTGCGGTTGATACACTGAAACAATGAGTTTACGCCAAAAATATCCAGATCATGTGTGTAAGGATGGTCGTAATTTACATATTCAGCCCCCGGATCAAAAGAAGAATAATCGCTGTTAAGTGAGTTGATTTCCTGCCGGTTAATATCGATCAAATGGTCGCATAGCTCAATTTTACCGTTTAAAGTAGCATCCAGCCAGCCAAGGAAAATGAAGCTGCCGAAAGAAAGCACAGCCATAACCGTTTTCCATCCCTGGTGCGCTCCTGCAAAAAATGCATAAACGAAAAAGATGCTTGCCAGGAATAGCAAGAGCCTGAAAAGTGGAATGTATTTTCGATTGTGAATATAACTTAGTCGTGCTTCATTATTGTTGTCGATGAGCTTGTTATACTGTTGTGTTAAGTCCATTAGAAATTGACGCTGTTTTTATGATTTATCTTACAGAAGTATCCGGTCGCGTTAAATTATCAGATTGTTTTCTCTTCAAATGGCTAAATTAATTCATTCTGGCATCGAATTGTGCAGTTCACTTTCTATTATTCTCTAATTTTACCTGCTGTAAAGTATGAAAGCAAACCCCCAATTCCAAAGATTATGCAAAGCATTTTTTCGAAGGCTGAAGAAATAAAAAAAGGACAAGTGCCTGCTGTACTTTGCATTGTTGTTGATACCAAGGGTTCAACTCCGCGTAAACAAGGAGCGAAAATGATTGTTTATGCTGATGGCAGTGTTTTTGGCACAATCGGAGGAGGGAGTATTGAAAAAGAAGTTGCCTTGAAAGCTGTGGAACAAATTGCCTCAGGAAAACCGGCGAAATATGTTTTTAACCTTGGCACTGACCTGGGGATGCATTGTGGAGGCTATATGGAAGTCTATATTGAACCAATAAACTCAGCCAGGAAACTATATATTTTTGGAGCAGGACATATTGGTAAAGCGCTTGCAGGATTTGCAAAAGCACTTGATTTTTCTGTGACTGTTTTCGATCCACGGGAAGATATATTCAGCAGCAAGGAGTTTGATGGCTGCACCTGTATAAACAAGGACTATTTCCAGGCAATAGATGAAGCTTTGTTTGATGAAAATATTTATGGCGTAATCGTAACTCCAAAGCATACTTTTGACGAGGATATCCTGGCAAAAGTGGCAAGAAAACCCCATGGTTACCTTGGCATGATTGGTAGCACACGAAAAGTGGAATTGTTGAGAAAACGCTTTTTAGAAGAGAATGTTCTTACATCCGAAGAACTCGATAAAATTGATATGCCGATAGGGATCAAGCTCCATGCAGAATCTCCGCAGGAAATTGCAATAAGTATCCTGGCAAAATTAATTGATGTCAGAAATACAAATAATGCTGAATAAAATTTAAGTAGCAAAGAATGCCATTAGTAAATTTAAGAAAGAATACCTATTAAACCTTAATTATGCAAAATATCGTCCGCTTTATCCTTGACGACAAACTTGTTGAAGTTGATTTTTCTAAATTTCCGGAACTGAAACCTACTACAACAGTATTGAATTACCTGCGCTCCTATCCGAACCACAAAGGAGTGAAGGAAGGTTGTGCTGAAGGAGATTGTGGTGCATGTACCGTGGTTGTGGCAGATGTGGATGGTAATGGAAAACTGAAATATACTTCACTTGATTCCTGCTTAGTATTCCTCCCGATGATTCATGGAAAGCAACTTATAACGGTTGAAAACCTGGCTAATACTTCAAAAGGAGAAAAAGAACTTCACCCGGTGCAGCAGTTGATGGTGGAAACAAGCGGAAGCCAGTGTGGATATTGCACTCCTGGCATTGTGATGTCACTCTTTGGCTTATACAAAAATCAGAATGAACCCACCCGCGAAATTGCAGAAGATGCGTTAACCGGAAACCTTTGCCGCTGTACAGGTTATGAACCAATTTTGAATGCAGCTATTAAATCATGCATTAACAAAGGCAGAGATCATTTCTCGGATAATGAAAACAGAATAATTGAACTGTTGAAAGAAATAAACGGCAATAAGGAAACACTTGAAATAGTGACTGAAAAGCAAAAGTATTTCAAGCCATTTTTACTTTCAGATGCGCTGCAAATCCGGAAAGAAAATCCCGGGGCAATCATTGTAAATGGTTCTACTGATGTGGCATTGCGACAGACTAAGAAAAAAGAATTATTTGCAGAAATACTTGATCTTTCTGGGATCGATGAGTTGAAAAATTTCCATGAGGATGAAAATTGTTTTGTTTTCGGAGCCGGTGTCACTGTGCAGCAGATGAAGTCATTGTCTCTTGATAAATTACCGGCACTCAATAATATTTTGAAAGTTTTCGGATCGCTGCAGATAAGGAATATTGCAACGATAGGGGGAAACGTAGGTTCTGCTTCGCCGATTGGAGATACACTTCCGGTTCTTTTTGCTTACGGTGCAAGCATAAAATTAAGTTCGGTCAATTCCGAAAGAATTATTGGTGTTGAAGATTTTATTAAAGGATATCGGCAAACCGATTTAAAAAACGACGAATTAATAACTGAAGTAATTATTCAGAAACCGGATGCTGAAACAAAGGTTTTATCCTATAAGGTTTCGAAACGGAAGGATCTTGATATCTCCACTGTTTGCGGGGCTTTCCGGCTCAATATCCTACAAGGAAAAATTGCTGAAATAATATTGGCATTCGGTGGAATGGCAGCCACAACAAAACGTGCAGTAAAGACTGAAAAATTTCTGGCAGGAAAAGAGTGGTCAAGAGAAAATGTAGATTCTGCAATGGAAATACTGTCAGAAGAATTTACACCATTATCTGATGCCCGTTCGGAAGCCAAATTCCGGACTGCTGCTGCAGGAAATTTACTTTTAAAGTTTTATTCAGAAACAGTCCGGTAATTTTTTATAATATGCTAATTATCAATATATTACATACGACTCTTTTGATATCGCATAGTGCTGAGAATCAACGTTTTGCGCCTTTGCGTCTTTATTCGCTGCGCTCATGAGAACGCTTCGCTAAGTTGCGAGAAATGAAAAGTTACCGGAGTATTTATTCAGAAACGAATTAGTCAAATAAAAATATACAACCCATTCAGAACTACCTTTTTGTAAAATAAAAATAGAATGGCAACTAATAATCTCCATCACGAAAGTGCAATAAAGCATGTTACAGGCGAATCTGTGTATATCAACGATATGCCTGCCAATGATCAATTGCTCTATGGAAAGGTGGTTTATAGCAAACATGCTCACGCTCTTATATCGGGCATCGATGTCTCAGAAGCATTGAAAATTACAGGTGTCCATTCAGTACTCACAGCGAAGGATATTCCTGGTATTAATCAAATGGGACCCATAATCCATGACGAAATATGTCTAGCCGAAAATGAAGTCACATTTATTGGACAGGCACTTGTATTAATAGCGGCTGTAAATGAAGAAGCAGCGCTGGAAGCAGAAATACATGTTAAAATTAAATACGAACCCCTTGAGCCAATTCTGGATATCGAAACAGCAATTGCCAAAAATAATATTCTTGCTCCTAAACGTATCATTGAACGAGGAAATGCTGATGTTGCGCTGAAAAATGCCCCACATGTTATTAAAGGACAACTGAAGACCGGCGCTCAGGAACATTGGTACCTCGAAACACAGACAGCCCTTGCCGTTCCTGGCGAAGGAAGGGAAATGGTTGTTTATGCTTCTTCTCAGAATCCGGCAGAAACACAGGCTATAGTGGCTGAAGTTCTTGGCATTCCGCGAAACGTTGTTGAGGTTGAAGTTAAACGTATGGGCGGCGGTTTTGGAGGTAAAGAAACTCAAGGAAACCATGTTGCCGCCTGGGCTGCACTTTTAGCCAATGCTGCAAAACGACCGGTAAAAATCCATCTTTTCCGCGATGATGATCAGATAATGACAGGTAAGAGGCATCCTTTTCTAGCTGACTATGAAATTGGATTTAATGATGAAGGCAGAATCCTTGCATATAAATTGGAGTTGAATTCAAATGCCGGCTCTTCCACTGATGTTTCACTTGCCATCCTGGAGCGGGCTATGCTTCATGCTGACAATGCCTACTATATTCCGGATGTTTGTATAGTTGGCAGGGCATGGAAGACAAATCTGCCTTCCAATACTGCCTTTCGCGGGTTCGGAGGGCCACAGGGTATGGCGGTAATCGAAAATGCAATTGACTGTGTAGCCCGTTTTCTTCATAAAGATGCAACTGACGTCAGGCATCTCAATTTTTACAGGCCCGATGTTAACAATATTACCCCATACGGTGCCAGGATCGAAAACAACAGGCTCTTTCTGGCATACGACAGGATTATCGAAACTTCTGAATATTTCAAACGCAGGAAGGATATAGAATTATTCAACAACGAAAACGAGTTTTATAAGAAAGGGATCGCTCTGACACCAGTGAAATTCGGCATCTCGTTTACCTCTTCTTTCCTTAATCAGGCAGGGGCTTTGGTAAATATTTATACAGACGGTACTGTGCTCGTAAATCATGGGGGAACTGAAATGGGGCAAGGGCTTCATACAAAGATACTTCAGATTGCCTGCGCCGAACTTGGTGTTACGCCTGATAGGGTGAAAGTGAATGCCACCAATACTTCCAAAGTGCCAAACACTTCGCCTACAGCCGCATCTTCGGGTAGCGATCTCAACGGCATGGCAGTTAAGAATGCCATTGACATTCTTAAATCGAGAATTGCAAAGGTAGCTGTTGCAGAACTTCAGAAGATTTTTAAAACATCAATAATCAAAGAAGATAATCTTGAATTTGGTAATAATTTCATTTTCGATAAAGAAGATCATAACCGTAAAATTTCCTTTGCAGACATAGCCAGGGAATCTCATTTTCAACAGGTAAGTCTTAGTTCAACAGGATTTTACAAGACTCCTGGTGTCTTTTTTAACAGGGACACCGGACAAGGGGACCCATTCTTCTATTATTCCTATGGTATGGCAGTTTCGGAGGTCATGATTGATGTACTTACCGGGCAACATACTTTTTTGCGCTGCGATATTGTGCAGGATGTTGGCGATTCAATTAATCCGGAAATAGATAAAGGTCAGGTAGAAGGCGGTTTTGTGCAAGGTATGGGCTGGTGTACCACCGAAGAGATGAAATGGGACAAGAGCGGTAACCAACTGACTCACTCTCCGGATACCTATAAAATACCTACTGTTAACGATATCCCAAAAGATTTCCGTGTTCACCTATTGGAAAATGTCTCCAATACAGGTACGATCCGCCGCAGCAAAGCAGTGGGCGAGCCTCCTCTTATGCTGGCATTGTCAGCCTGGCTGGCCATAAAAGATGCCATTTCGGCTGTCGGTAATCACGAAAAGGAACCCGATTTTACTTTGCCAGCTACCGGCGAAGTCATTCTTCAATCCTCCGGGAAGTTGAGAAAGAAATAGAATACGATTGTTAGCCGGAGTCTGGTAATATCCTGATTGTTTATACTCTGAAAATATTTTGTAAAAGAAGGTCAGGTTGAACCAGGGATGAATTTTCATTTGGTCGATGGGTAATCTGGAAAATTCATGTAGGTTTGTATTTGAGTATACTGCCAATTCTGATGTGTATTTGATCCTGTCTCATAACAGCTAATCCTAATCTGAAAAACATGATAAATCTTTGGGTTAAAAAATCGTTAACACAATTAATGCTTGAAGCCGCTGATTCGGATAAAGGGTTGAAGCGGACGCTTAATGCAAAAAACTTAGTAGGTTTAGGAGTCGGCGCAATCATTGGTGCCGGTTTGTTTGTCCGCACTGCAGCAGCAGCAGCCAATAACGCGGGACCATCTGTTACTATTGGATTTATTGTTGCCGCAATTGGTTGTGCTTTGGCAGGTTTATGTTATGCCGAGTTCGCTTCAATGATACCAATCGCCGGGAGCGCATATACTTATTCCTATGCTACTATGGGTGAATTGGTCGCATGGATCATTGGTTGGGATTTAGTTTTAGAATACGCCTTAGGTGCAGCCACCGTGGGGATAGCCTGGAGTGAATATCTGAATAAACTCCTCGAATACCTGGGAATGCGAATACCTTATGAGTGGTGCCATTCGCCTTTTGATAAGTTTACTGACGCGGCAGGTGTAGTTTCATCACACGGTATTATGAATTTGCCTGCTTTATTTATTATTATCCTACTGTCCTTTTTACTTATCAAAGGAACAAAAGAATCAGCTTTCGTGAACGGAATTATCGTAATAACAAAAGTCTCGATTGTAATATTGTTTATATGTTTTGGTTGGGCTTTTATTAATCCGGTCAATCATACACAGTATATTCCTGATCCAACTATTTATACTGATGTTCAAGGTATAAGCCATAATTATGGCGGGCTGATGGGGATATTGGGTGCAGCCGGTGTAGTATTTTTTGCTTTTATAGGATTTGATGCTGTATCCACAGCAGCACAGGAGGCGAAAAATCCAAAGCGTGATATGCCCATGGGTATTTTAGGCTCATTGGTTATTTGCACTGTACTGTATATCTTGTTTGCCCATGTATTGACCGGTGTTGCTACGGTTGACGATTTCAGGCATCAGGGGAGGGAAGCATCGGTTACATTTGCCATTAATACTTATATGCATGGTTTTGGCTGGCTTGCCAAATTAGTAACTGTTGCCATATTGGCGGGTTTTTCATCAGTTATCTTAGTTATGCTAATGGGTCAATCCCGTGTCTTTTATTCAATGAGTATTGATGGATTAGTTCCTAAATTATTTTCTGACATTCATCCAAAATACCGGACGCCATATAAATCCAATTTGTTGTTTTTAGTCTTTGTAGGTTTATTTGCCGCATTTATTCCGGGAGATATTGTCGGGGATATGACAAGTATCGGAACTCTGTTTGCCTTTATGCTGGTTTGTGCAGGTGTCTGGATTATGCGGGTGAAAAGGCCTGAACTTCAGCGTCAATTCAAAACCCCTCTTGTTCCCTTAGTCCCTATACTTGGAATTCTCGTTTGTGGCGCTATGATTTTTGGCTTGGGCTGGCCTAACTGGGCCCGATTGGGAGCATGGATGGTTATCGGTGGGATCATTTACTTTGGTTATGGAATGAGGCATAGTAAACTGAATAATCCCAAAAAATAGATAGCTGAGATGTCTGTTAACGATGGACATGCCTTTTCTTTGCGAGTTGCCGGAAAGCATAGATTGATCAACTGATTATCTTTGGCTAATTAAAGGGTTATTTCGTTATCTGAATTGTTTTGAAAAGTCATATACCTTCTTATTATACTGCATTCAGCTTATAAATTGAAAAAACCGACGGTGGTTAAATAAGATCAAATATAAACAAGCTAATTAGTTTTATTGATGTGTTTTCCTTCAAATTTACATACTAAATTTGTCAGGAATTTTTGAGCAAAATTGTGATTTCGTATAGGAAAGATCTCTCTATTTGGTTCAAAATTTAGTTTCATCTATAAAATTTAAGGCAATGATCGATTTATCATGCAAATATCTAGGTCTTCACTTGAAGAACCCATTGATAGTGGGAAGTTCGGGACTTACCTCATCCGTCGAAAATCTTAAAACCATAGCAAGGCTAGGTGCCGGAGCTGTCATATTAAAATCGATTTTTGAAGAGCAGATCAAATTCGAAACTGATAAATTCCTCAATTCCAATGACCCGGGTATGAAATCCTGGCAAGATGCCTTTGAAGGAATTGTGAGCAAGAAAGAGTTTTATCACGAGGAAGCCTTTGATTATCTCACCAATTATGCCAAAGAGCATACGCTTAGCCATTATTTAAAGTTGGTGTTGGATGCAAAGCAGGCAATTGATATACCAGTGATTGCCAGCATCCATTGCAGTACACAGTATGACTGGCAATATTTCGCCAAACGTATCCAGGAAGCTGGTGCAGATGCCCTTGAACTCAACGTTTACCTCCTGCCATCTGATTTTGATAAAACCAGCAGCGATATCGAACAGGTATATTTTGACATTATACATGAAGTGAAAAAGTTCATTACTATACCTTTTGCTCTAAAAATAGGCTATTATTTTTCGAGCCTTGCACAAACTGCTCTAAAGCTATCAGAAACCGGTATTGCTGGTTTAACACTGTTTAACAGGCCCTACAATCCTGATATCGATATTGAAACACTCCATGTGAGCGCCTCAAATATGTATAGCAATGAAGCCGAATATCATCATTCATTGCGTTGGGTGGCGTTGCTGGCAGGTAAGATTAAGTGCAATATTGCTGCTTCAACGGGAATTCATAATTATGAGACAATTATCAAGCAACTGTTAGCCGGTGCTGATGCTGTTCAGATGGTTTCCGTTTTTTATGAAAAGAATTTTGAGATAATACCCCAGATGATTGCCGGAATTGAATCGTGGATGCAGGATCATAACTTCAATACTATCAATGAATTTAAAGGATTATTGAGCCATACCAATGTTCATAACCCGGCTTCGTACGAGCGTGTGCAGTTTATCCGCCTCTATTCGAGCATTGTTTAACGCATTTTAAAGGAAATTTTATGTCACATTCCGATCATCATATTGAAAGAAATTCACTGGCAGCCACCATTGAGAAACAGGTTAATGTTTTTGCTCAAAAATGCTATCAATGCGGCAAATGCACAGCAGGTTGTCCCGTTGCCGAGGACATGGATCTGCCGCCGGGCAGGGTGATGCGCCATTTGCAAACAGAGACTCCTGCCAACGACGATAAAGTACTTAAATCCCATTCAATTTGGCTTTGTCTAGCTTGCGAAATGTGCCTTAGCCGCTGCCCTATGGAAATTGACATTCCTTCTATGATGGATTTCCTCAGGCAGAGATCGCGTGCAGAAAACAAAGTAAATCCAAAGGCAAAAAATATCATCGCCTTTCATAAGTCATTTCTGAATTCTATCCGATTCACCGGAAGGCTCTATGAACTTGGGCTTATAATCGATTACAAGCGTCAATCGCTGAACATGATCCAGGATATATCGCTGGCCCCAAAGATGTTGTCGCGAGGGAAACTTCACATTTTCCCGGAAATGATAAAAGGCACCGCAGAGATTGCTAAAATATTTAAGAAAACCATTAATAAATAGGCCTGAAATGAAAATAGGAATATATCCCGGATGCTCATTAACCGGCTCGTCACGCGATTATTACGAATCTGTATATGCACTGGCCAAAGCATTTGATTTTGAACCTTTGCAGATACCCGATTGGAACTGCTGTGGAGCAACAGCTGCGCATAACCTCAACAAAGAGTTATCATTAGCATTGCCGGCACGGATTCTTGCCATTGCAGAACGGGAAGGTCTGGACGAAATTGTTGTCCCTTGTGCCGCCTGCTACAGCCGACTTGTGGTTACCGCGCACGAACTGAAAAAGGATCCGGAACTTAAAAACCGCATCAATGAAGTGATTGAAATGGAATATCGCGGCACAGCCAGAATATTGAATGTAATTGAGTGGATCGATAAATACATCGCTCCTAAACTTGAGGGAAAAATTAAAAAACCATTCGATTATAAAGTTGCCTGTTACTATGGCTGCCTATTGGTAAGGCCCAATAAAGTACTTAAATATGACCGCGCTGAAGATCCTCAGACAATGGACATAGTGATGAGTAAGATCGGTGCTACACCAATTGATTTTCCATTCAAGACCGAATGCTGTGGAGCAGGATTTTCAGTTTCCAGAACCGATATCGTTTCAAAACTTTCAGGAAAAATAATTGAAGATGCCGAGCACCGTGGCGCTGATGCAATGATTGTTGCCTGTCCTATGTGCCATTCCAATCTGGATATGCGGCGGGGAGATATCAATAAATACTGGAATGCGGATTTTAAATTACCCATCATGTTTGTGACGCAGGCTATCGGCTTGGCCATTGGTTTGTCAGCAAAGGAAGTAGGATTGGAGCGGTCTTTTGTAGAAGTTAAAATTAGTTAACCGAACGGTTTTAGGTAAAGTTTTGCTAATTATTTAAATGATTAATTGATTCAATAAATATTTCAAAATATGGCCAGAATAGGTGTTTTTGTTTGTCATTGTGGCGAAAATATCAGCGCGACGGTTGATTGTGGCAAGGTTGCCGAAACGATAGGTAAGTTAAAGCATGTTGTCCTCAGCACCGAATACAAATATATGTGTTCTGATCCAGGGCAAACACTTATCAAGGATGCGATAAAGGAGCACAACCTCACGGGGGTTGTAGTTTCGGCCTGTTCACCCCGTATGCATGAACCTACTTTTCGCAAAGCATGTGCAGAAGCAGGATTAAATCCCTATCTGAGCGAGATGGCAAATTTGCGCGAACATTGTTCGTGGGTGCATGAAAAAAATGATCTCACAACAGCGAAAGCCATTGATATAGTGAGGACTCAGGTTGAAAAAGTAAAGCAGAACAATGCTTTACAACCTATCAAAGTTCCTGTTACAAAAACAGCTTTAGTAATTGGAGGCGGTATAGCCGGAATTCAATCGGCGCTGGATATCGCAAATTGCGGGCACAAAGTTATTATGGTTGAACGTTCGCCATCTATCGGTGGCCATATGTCGCAGTTATCTGAAACATTTCCTACGCTCGACTGCTCGCAGTGTATCCTTACACCACGCATGGTTGAAGTGGCGCAACATCCGAATATTACGCTATACTCATATGCCGAAGTTGAAAGTGTTGATGGATTTATAGGGAACTTTACTGTTAAGATTCGTAAAAAAGCCAAGAGCCTCGACGAAAAGGATTGTACCGGTTGTGGTTTATGCACCACCAAATGCCCGCAGAAAAAGATACCCAACGAGTTTGAACAAGGCATGGGAATGCGTCCCGCTATCTATGTTCCGTTTCCTCAGGCTGTGCCTAACAGGCCTGTGATTGATAAGGAAAACTGTACCTATTATATAAAAGGAAAATGCAAAGTTTGCGAAATTGTTTGCCCTACCAAAGCTATCCGTTTCGAT
>Ga0268283_1000561_pt1 | contig 23362 bp, 20 predicted proteins | sample saktaG_13_FD_190140 | JGI IMG/M metagenome (GOLD analysis project Ga0268283, IMG submission 190140) | Saline water microbial communities from Sakinaw Lake, British Columbia, Canada - sak_2013_06_06_36m | ecosystem: Environmental > Aquatic > Non-marine Saline and Alkaline > Saline ... | reverse complement strand
CTGAATCCAACAATTTTACGGCCATCCATTATATTGGAACCGGAAAGGCCATCGCCACCTAAAAAGTAGCGGTTAAAAGGAGTTATTCCGATATCGCGGTTATAAAGGCCAAGGAAAGCGGCCTTTGCACGGAACATAAATACAAGATTACTGTATAATTGCTTATAAAAAGTTGTATTGACAGTCCATTCGTGGTATTCGAGCCAACGATATTTTTCCTGATCGGACAAGGTACTATAATCTTTATTGTTGAAAAGCGAATAGGGTGGTGTAAGCTGAAGATTTAACGAAACATCGGAGCCAGACGTAGGATAAATAGGCGCATCGATAGATGAACGGGAAAGTCCTATTGTATATGACAAATTGTTATATGTACCATTCCCATTTCCAAACGAAAAAATGTTAGCATAATTCTGTAACCTGTATATTGTAAAGCTTACGCTATGAACAAGACTGAAAAAATCGTCGGGCCACTGCAAACGTTTACCAAGCATTAATGATAACCCATCAGTACGAAAAGACCCATAATTGGGGTTACTTTTAGCTAGTGTACTTGTACTATAAAGGGAATGAAAAAATGAAACACTAAGAGAAGTAGGTTTGTTGCCTCCAAGCCATGGTTCAGTAAATGAAGCACTGTAACTTATATAGCCTTTGCCGTAGGATTGAAGGCGAAGTGAAAGTTTTTGGCCATCTCCGGAAGGTATCGGGCGCCAGGCTTCCTTTCTGAAAATATTACGTGCTGAAAAGTTGTTAAATGAAACACCTAAAGTTCCAATTATTCGTCCATTGCCCCACCCACCAGAGAGTTCAAGCTGGTCGGATGAAGTTTCTTCAACTTTATATTCGATATCTACAGTTCCATCATTTGGATTTGGAATTGGCACTGGTTCAATCTTCTGCGCATCGAAATATTTTAGTTGCGCCAATTTTTGTGTGCTGCGGATAATATCGGTACGGCTGAAGAGTTGACCCGGACGGGTAGATAATTCACGTATTGCAACACGGTCATTCGTTCGTGTGTTACCTTTAAAAATCACTTTGTTGATGATGGCTTGTTTCCCTTCACGAATCCTGAGTTCAAGATCAATGGAATCGTTTTCAACGCGCACTTCAACTGGCATTACAGTAAAATAAAGATAACCATCATCGAGGTAAAGACTTTTCACATCGAGGCTGTTTGGGTTGAACTCCAGGTTTGATGTAAGAACTTCCTGGTTGTAAACATCGCCTTTACGGATGCGAAGAATGCCGTTGAGTTCGTCAGCTGAATATTTTGTATTCCCAATCCAGGTTATTTTCCGGAAATAGTATTTGCGACCTTCTTCAACTTTTATATCAATGTTTATGGTATTAAAGTTGTTACGATATATCGAATCTTTAATCAATATTGCATCCCTGAATCCCTGTTCATTAAATTTTTTGATGATGTTCAGTTTATCTTCAGCATAATCTTCTTCAATGTATTTTGAAGATTTAAAAATCCTGAATTTCAAATTTTCCGACAGGGAATTCATTGTATAATCCGGTAATTCTTTAAATTTGAAGTGAACCAGCGATTTGAAAGACTCAGCAAGGATATCATCCATGGCTGTAAATGGCTGTATTACGCCGCGTTCTTTAGTCTTTTTCATAGTAGATCGCAAGACTTTGGCTGAAACCTGGTCATTCCCCGAAATATTTATTTTATCTATTCGCACCCTGCGCATTTTATCGATAGCAATATACAAGATAACACTATTGCCTTTTGTCGTATCTTTAACCTGCCTGATATTAACCTGCGCATTAAGAAATCCTTTGCCGGTATAATGTTTGGTAATGATATTTCGTGTACGAATAATCATATTATCAGTTACTACATCCCCGGCTACAATATTGATTTTTTCCTTCAGATCGTCCGCTGCTGCTTTCTTAATACCTGAAAACGAATATTTTGTTAACCTGGGCCGTTCTTTAAGATCGATGTTCAGGAAGATAATGTCCCCGTCAATCTTTGTAGCAGTGATTCGGATTTTATCAAACAATCCTTGCTCCCAAAGGTTCTGAATTGCCTTTGTAATCTTTTCGCCAGGCACCTGTATCTCCTCTGCCACCTGCAAACCAGAAAGTGAGATCAGCACATTGTTATCCAGATACAGAACACCAGAAACTGTTATGCCACCCACTTTATATGTTCGGGGTGCAGAATAATCAAAATCCATAAGGTCACCTCCAAGGCTTATTTGCGCCCTAAGAGGTATCCAAACCAAGGCAAGTATTAAAAAGAATAAAAGACGCTTAACAATCATTACCTGTAGTTTTAAGTTGTTCACTGGTTTTCCCGAAACGGCGTTCACGGTTCTGGAAGTCAATAATGGCTTCGTAGAGGTCGTTTTTGCGAAAATCAGGCCAGAGTGTGGGTGTGAAATAGAGTTCAGAATAAGCAATTTGCCATAAAAGGAAATTGCTGATGCGGTGTTCGCCACTTGTACGTATTAACAATTCAGGATCAGGGAAACCGCTTGTTTGAAGATGAGAGGCAAATAGATCTTTGTCAAGTTGGGCAGGATCCAATTCGCCACTTCTGATTTTCCCGGCAATGATTTTTGTTGCTTCGAGAATTTCCCAATGGCTGCTGTAGCTAAGAGCAAGAACTAAGTCCATACGTGTATTGCCAGCAGTTTTTTCCATAGCTTCCATCAGTTCGTTGTAACAATCTTTTTCCAGGCTATGGAGATCGCCTATAGCCCTTAAACGGATCTGATTATCGTTTAAAGTTTTAATCTCACCATTTATTGTTACAACAAGAAGGTGCATAAGTGCATCAACTTCTGCTTTCGGGCGGTTCCAGTTTTCGGTTGAAAATGCATAGAGGGTAAGGCACTTTATACCCAACTCAGCTGCTGCTTCGGCAGTTTGCCTTACACTTTCGACACCATGCTCATGACCAAACACACGCATATGACCTCTTTGCTGAGCCCAACGTCCGTTACCATCCATTATTATTGCAATATGGAGGGGCAATTTGTTGAGGTCTATCTTATCTTTAAGATCCATGGCTGTGATTGGAATATTTCTAATTTTTCGGGCCTTTCGATTTTCTGAATGGACTGCTCTGATTATCGAGACAGCGTTGTTTTTCAAGCATGCGTATTTTAACCGATACGCTTATAAGCGCAAATGAATACCAGTCTTTATTTTTAGAATTTCCCCGCTGATCATTTGCCTCATGGCTAAGTGTGGGATCAGAAGCTAATTCAGCCGGGGTTGATTCCCCAACAGTTTTTCCGGCTAAATCAAGATAATATGTCGTGCTTATATCATCAATATAATCGGTAGTTGTTTTACGTTTGCCCCATTCAAATCCTAGCCCAACATACTTATTCAAACTAAATTTTACTCCTACTCCAAAAGGGAAACTAACAGAAGTAAGTTTATACTCTTTAGGCCTGCCAGCTAATCCCTGACCTTCGGTTGTAAATGGTCGTAATTCGTATTTGGCTCCATTTATCACACCAGTTGGTTTGAACATAAATATCCCGGCACCACCGAATATGTATGGAGATATTCTATGGCGTACACTACCAATAAAATATTCGAGAAAATTTACCTCAAACTGAGCGCCTATTTCAGTAACCGGCGATTCGAAATTGAGATTGCGATCGGGGAAAAAGCTTGAACCGGAATCATAACCTTTAACTTTACCCATATTACCGTGCAGCTGCCACGCAATCCTGGAGTTGAGGTTTAGCCTGTAGAAAAAACCGAATGCGGGTTGGGCAAGCTTAAATGGCATCCCCGGGTTTAATTCTCCTGTGTAATAACTTACACCTCCGGAAACACCAAATTCCGACGACCGTTGCGCCTCGACGCCGATCGTTAAAAAGATGAAAAACAGGAGAATCAGGTAGGTTCTGTGCATAAATTTTGGGCACGCAAAGGTATCAAATTTTTCAAAACAGGAATGTAAAATTCGGCAGTGATGAAGGAGATCAGTTACGGATATCATGTCCCCACAAGAGTTTGGCTCTGATTGTGGCAAAAAAGTTGTCATTCGGCCTTTGTAGGAGATTAATTTTAAAGTTCTCTTTTTTTATAACCAATTCTGTACCAGGCTCAATAGTAACCGAACGTGCATCAAGCCCCACCAAAAAATGATTGTCACGGCTTTCTACACGGATCCTTATTGTGCTAGTGTCAGGTATAACGATTGGCCTTACAGTTAAATTGTGTGCTGCTATAGGAGTAATCACAAAATTTTCGGAATCGGGTGTAAGTATCGGCCCGTTGCAACTTAGCGAATAACCTGTGGATCCGGTAGGCGTGGCAACAATCAATCCATCGGCCCAATAGGAATTGAGCAACTGATCATTTACGAAAACGCGGAGCATAATCATCGATGAAGGATCCTTTTTATTAATTGACAGCTCATTCATGGCGAAATTTAAATCGCCAAATAATTGATTATCTGTTTCGAGCCGGAGCAGGCTACGGCTGATAATCCTGAAATTGCCATTTACAATGTCGATAATGGCAGGAATGATTTCATCTCTTGAAATACTGGAAATGAAGCCCATTCGTCCAAGATTAATTCCTACTACCGGAATCCCCGAATCACGCACAAGGGTAATGGTATCTAATAAAGTTCCATCTCCCCCTATGGAAAATAAGTAGTCAACCTCAGCAGACAATTGATCATGAGAGGATAAAAGCCGGAATTGCCTGCCAGTATTGCCATGAACTTTAATGAAATTATAGAATGGTTCCCAGATAAGGATTTCGCAGCCATGTTCCTCGAGTTTATCTACTAACAAACTGAAAAAGACAAAATGCTCGTGAGCAAATGATTTTCCAAAAAGAGCTACTTTCATTGAATAAAAATTAAGTATATACCGGGCATTATATTCCTGCAATGAAGTGGATAAAGATACCACTTTCTCCCCATCTGTTAATAGTGTATTCCAAACGCATAACTTTGTCGTAGTATGTAACAACGTCTATTCCGGCACCAATTCCACCTAGCATCGAATCTGGCAAAAGGTTATGGTAATTCTCATTTTGTTCAATACCTGACACATAGCCCGCGTCAGCAAAAATATTGAGATATACCGAATAATGCAGTTTGCTGAATTTTTCGGAAGGTATAAACCCAATCTGCATTGTCCTTGGCTGCAAAAGTGCAAATTTGATATTCGTTTTGATCAGAATATATTGTTTGCCGTCAATAACGTAATATTCATAACCCCTTACAAAATCGCGGCCATAGCCCAACCCCCGCTGATAAAAATAAGGCTGGGCGGCCTTGGATGAAACTTTAGCCGCAACACTTCCCGAAACGTTGAACCTAACCGACAAAGGCTGATAATACCGGAATGTTGGATTTAAATTCCAGATGCTGCCTGCGTGACCTGGCAACATTCCAAATCCAGTTTCATTTGCTATTATATCAAAATACCACCCTTTGAGCGGGTAGTAGTGAATATCACGGTGATCAGCCTTAAACTGGTACACAAAACTAAAGTATCCAAATTGTTTGTTATTTCCGAAACTATAGGATGGATTAAGGATTAGCAGGCTATCAGTAAAGTTGTATTTATTGTATTGGAGACCAAACTGATGAGAGTGAATCATATTGCGTCGAATCCTGATTGAAGCCGATAACGCAAGGTCTTGTCTCAGAAAATTGGCGCTATTCAAATATATAAATTTGTCATTTTTGGTTATATACCCAACCTCGTGCTGCCTGCTGAAGCCTGCATTAAAAACAAGTCCCATCGTTTTTCGTCGGTTTATATATGGCATCTCATAGTACATGCTGAATTTCTGGCTGGGACCAACCTGGAAAGCAAACCTGAGTTGTTCCATCCTGCCACGAAAATTATTTCGTGATAATCGCAACCCGATATTAACGCGGGTAAAATCGCGGGTTTCCCACCACGTATTCAAATTCCTGTCAGCCAGTTCAGCAATGACACCTATCCAGGTGTACCATCGTTCTATTACGGTAATTCGGACATCTATAGCTCTTGTTACGCAAGCTGTATCTGTTTCTATAGTAACAAAATTAAATAAGGATGTATTCAGCAGATTTAATTTGCTTTGGCTTATTTTGCTTTGGAGTTCTATGGTTGTAACAGTATCGCCCTGTTTAAATTCCATCTCACGGCGCATGATATTCTCATGCGTAATTTTGTTGCCTTTAAACACCAGGCTGTGGATAACTAATGAAGAATCGCTACCCAGTGGTTGAGCATAGCAAAAAACCGGAATTATCAGAAGAAAGAAAATGACTGCTTTTCTAATCAGCAGCAGGTAAGTCGAATAAATTCCAGGCTTCACTTAGTGGCTTATGGTCTTATATATTCAGGAAGTTCATCAACGAATTATAACGATCGTGGAGGTTATCGAAATAATCGGCTTCGTAATAAGATGCCTTTATTTTAAAGCCGTGCCGTTCCAATACCTGAACAATCTGCTGTATATCCAGCCGGTTGAGTTTTAAGGTCACTTCTACCTGCAAAGATCCTGCCTGTGTTGCCAAATGTGCCGAGAGAACCTGCGCTTCCTCAGATTCCACTACTTTAGCAATTTCTGCCAGCGAATAATCGTTCTGGCCAACTTCAATAATTATTATCCCCCCAGGGTTATCAACTCCGGCCATACCCGCCATAAAATCGATCATCTTTTGCTGCATGATAACACCTAAGAAAATGCCAGCTTCATCAACAACGGGGACAAGAGATAGTTTTTGTGAAGCAGAAATCCGGATTACTTCATAAATATGCTGATCAGGGAGAACGGTTGTGTTGGCTTTATTCAATGGAATTTCATTTAGTGATTCCTCGAAATTCCCAAGACTAAATATGGCATCTTCGCTCACCATCCCAACGTATTGTTCCCCTTCAACAACAGGCAAGTGCGCCGTGCGAAATTCATCCATCCAGTGCAAGGCCGTAAAAGCAGTATCACTAATTTGCAGAGGGCGGATTTCTTTGGAAATGAGTTCTTTCGCTAACATAGTCGTTGTAGTATGCTTTTCGTCTGCAAACTTACTAATTTATTAGCTTTGTAGTGCCAAATGCCAAACAAGAGTTAGGTGAGACTATAAATTAAAAAAACAAATACTTAGCGCTGTGTTCGCAAGAGCGAAACGTCAAATAACCAGTAATTAACATCTTTAATAATGGCTCAATTAAGTGTAAACATCAATAAAATAGCTACTCTCCGAAATGCCAGGGGAGGAAATGTCCCCGACATAATAAAGGCAGCTGTTGAAATCCAGAGATTCGGGGCTCATGGTATAACTGTTCATCCCCGGCCCGACGGAAGACACATCCGCTATAGTGATGTTCATAATCTGCGCCCGCTTATTACAACCGAATTCAACATTGAGGGAAATCCGGAACAATCTTTTATTGATCTTGTACTTGCCGTAAAACCCGATCAGGTGACACTTGTGCCGGACGCCCCTGATGCCATTACTTCCAACGCAGGCTGGGATACTGTGAAGTACAAAATTTTCCTCAGAGAAATCATTTCCGTATTCCATCAACATGGTATCCGTACTTCCATTTTTGTTGACCCGTCAGTTGAAATGGTATATCATGCTTCCGATACCGGCACTGATCGGATAGAACTCTATACCGAAAGCTATGCAAAGAATTACCACAGCAACAGGCAGGAGGCTATCGCCCCTTTTATTGCGGCTGCAGCAGAGGCTTCAAAATCAGGACTTGGAATAAACGCCGGGCACGATCTCGATCTTGAAAACCTGCAATTCTTTTATTCAAAAATTCCAGGACTGCTTGAAGTTTCAATTGGACATGCCCTTATCAGCGAAGCACTTTACCTCGGACTTGAAAATACTATTCAGATGTATCTAAGGAAACTGGTGTGATTATCATTGTATAGATATGCATCAGACAATTAGAAATTAGAAATTCCAAACCTCCATTCAAAATGAAACACCTGTTCTTCCTTTTCCTGTTCATTTTTTCAATTGCGGCCACGGCTCAACAACCAATAGATGCCACACATCTGGAATCGAAAAATGAAGTGAAATATTTAAAAGGCAGTGAATTCCCGTTCACCGGAAAGGCTATAAAATGGCTTTCTCCAGGCCATCCGCAAATTGAAGCAAATTACAAAGAAGGTATTCTTGATGGACAGGAAACAACCTGGGATAGCCAGGGAAGATTGTTTTCTGAAATAATGTTTGTAAAAGGAAAATTCAACGGTAAGGTAAAACAGTATTATCCGAATGGCCAAATCGAATTTGAGAAGGTTTATGCAAACGATTTCATGAACGGCACTGCTGTCCACTGGTTTACGAATGGTAATAAAGAAAGCGAAGGAAATTATGTGAACTGCCGTGAAACAGGCATATGGACCTTCTGGTTCGAAAACGGGCAGAAACAAAAGGAAGGCCAGTTCAAAGAGGGTTTTGAAGAAGGAGACTGGAACTTCTGGGATGAAAAAGGTGGTCAGTTAAAAACCCAAAAATTCCACGAAGGCGAACTGGTTATTGAAAAGCCTTAATAGCATCAGCCAATAAATAAATGAAATTATTCTACAGGCAATTTGGCGAAGGACAGCCGGTTATTATCCTTCATGGATTATTCGGCTTGTCAGATAACTGGGTAAGTATCGGGAAGCGAATTGCCACAAAGTTTGCGGTTTATCTTCCTGATCTCCGTAATCATGGGCAATCGTCTCATAGCTCTACTTTCAATTATCCGGCAATGACGGATGATTTATTAGAATTTATTGAGGAACACAATCTTACAAATCCGATATTAACAGGACATTCCATGGGTGGAAAAGTAGCCATGAACTTTGCACTTGACCATCCAACCATGTTGGCCCAACTCATAGTTATTGATATAAGCCCAAGGCGCTACCCTGCCCGAAGTATGCATTCTGATATCATAAATGCAATGCTCTCAGTTAATCTTAGTGATGTTACATCCCGAAACCAGGTGGAAGCATTGCTCCAGAAATCTCTATCGGACAACCGTATAAGGCAATTTATCCTGAAAAACCTGTATTACCGCGCTCCACATAAATTGGATTGGCGTCCAAACCTGGCAGCCATAAACGATAATCTTGTGGAAATTTTTGATGGAATTACAACCGGCAGGACTTTTAACAAACCTGCTACATTCATAAGAGGCGGATTATCTGATTACATTACAACCGACGATGAAATCCTTATTCGCAAAATGTTCCTGTTGGCACAGATAAAAACAATACCCAGTGCAACGCACTGGGTACACGCTGATGCTCCTATGGAGCTATGCCGCTTACTGAGCGCTTCCCTTGGCAAGGAATGCACTATGGATCAATAGCGGGTCACATCGATGCTGGTAATACCGGCTTCGAGGCTGATATAGATTTTTTTCTGGCTTTTATCGAATCCCGGCGTCTGGTAACGATGGTTTTCCACTTTATTGAATCCCTTCAAATCCCGGCTGGAAAGGAAAGTGTTGGTGATTACCTCGCACCCACTGGTTTTTGGCACATGTATTTCAATAGACGAAGCTCCTGCATCTATGTTGACATCAGAGCGGGGGATCAGATCACCAAGTTTAACTACAATAGACGATGCTCCACCTTCCACATTCAGATTATTCACTTTAAAACGGCTCAGATCGAAATCAATAGATGCTGCTCCTATGTCCAGATCAAGATCCCAGGCCGGTTTATGGTTCAATTTTAAGACAACATCATTCTGAAAGTTATGAATGCTTCCATGTTGCTCAAACTGAACATCAAGTATGCGCAAAGAATCCTCATCGCGGGATGTCATGGTATATGATCCGCTGGTCCCTTTTCTTTCCAGATCAATGAGCTTGGAAGTGGTATCGCGGATGAGAAACTTTCCTGCTGCTACCTCAAAATTTAGTTTGGCAAAGTGAATAGAATCGTTATACACTTCAGACAAGGATTGTTGGTTGTCAGCAGAATCATTGTCATTCCAATCACTATTCCAATTGTTATGCCCGTTAAAATTCCATGAAAAATGATCACCATTGTCCGTATCGCGCTGTAAGAGAAGAAACCCGGCAACAACTACTACAAGCGATGCCGCAAGTTTAATCCATCCATTAACAGGTATTACTGATATTCCCCACAGGATAATCAATACAGGCCAGAGGCTCCAAACCATATGCCAGCTTAAGAATACTATTCCGGCGTTTTTCAGGATGAAAAGGATACCGATCATGATGAGCACGATACCCCAGAAGATTTTTTTGTAACTCATGATATTATTGTTTTAGTAATGTTTATTATTTCAGTTTGTTCAGATCAGAATCCTGGCATCAACCGACTATTTGCTTTTACCGGATAGGTTTGTAGCAATTAGGACAGCACCAATAACTAATAGTAATACAGGCCACAAGTCACCAAAATCAATATTCGGGACAAAGCGTGAGATGAGGAAAAGACAGCCAAGAGTAATAAGGACAAGCCCACCAATAAGACCTCCTGTATTCCTTTCCTTGTTCCCATTGCTGACAGGCGAACCAGAGGATTGATCTGCCTTGCCTTTCCAGTCAGATTCATTTGTATTTCCAGTTTCTTCTTTTGCCTGAGGTTCAGCCTGTGAAAACCCAGGCTGCGATTTCTGATAGGTGAAATTTGGCGCAATATTCTCTGGTAAAACAATCCAGAGAATGAGGTAAACCAATAGCCCACCACCACCGGCAAGTGCTACAATTACAAATACAAGCCTTATAATCACCGGGTCGATATCAAAATAATCAGCCAATCCACCGGCTACTCCCCCAATGACCCTGTGTTCCACACTACGATATAATCTGTGATTTTCCATTTTTATGTTTGTTTTGAACCTTTGACGCAGATGATGTATCAAGGTTACACAACAAGGAAAGAGATGTTACCGCATAACAGAACGTGGTTTGTCATCTACACTGTTTAGAGGACTCTGCCAATGAGGATGTAACTTATGCCGGTATTTTTCCGAAGGGGAAGTATTGTATCCCTCTAACAATATTAATTATATTTTGGCAGGTGAGTATATGCGTGAACACATATATTTGATGGGCAGGTATAAGCTAATAAATGCTTGCAAAGGCAATTTTCGTTGAACAGCTGTACTCAGGAATCAGCTTTATCAGCATCATTCAGTTTCAGTTCACGGTATTCTATGAGATAAAGAAGCAAAAAACACTATACTAAACTATTGATAATCATTGGGCAAAACAGTATTTATCCTAAATAGTGGTTGTAACAACCATTTTATAGCTATCTTTGGTGAATTAAACAACCAATTCTGTGAATTTTTTTTTAAAACGCTGTAAATTAATGGAGAAACTCTTTGAAAAATCGAATAAAATCATTCAGTCTGTTCATTTTCCACATCAACGCAATGTGATTGGAAAGATAAACTGGGAATGGCGGATGAATGGCATTATTGGAGCCAGGGGCACAGGTAAAACCACATTATTGCTGCAAAAATTAGCTCAATTTCAAAAAGACGGGCATGATGTGTTATACGTCCGTATGGATGATCTATATTTTGCCGATCACAATATTTATGAACTGGCAGATACTTTCCGGAAAAATGGCGGGAAATATCTTTATTTGGATGAAGTTCATAAATATTCCGGTTGGGCAAGGGAATTGAAGAATATTTATGATTCTGTTCCTGATCTAAAGTTGGTATTCTCAGGCTCGTCCATTATTGAGTTGACTAAGCAGGATGCCGATTTGAGCCGCAGAGCATTGATGTATGAAATGACAGGACTGTCATTTCGTGAATATCTTGTGATTGCGGATATCATTACGCTACCTGTATATCCGTTAGATGAAGTATTTGAGAATCATATCGGAATAGCATCCGGGATAGTGAAAGAAATTCCCATTTTAAAGTATTTTACATCCTACCTTAAAGGAGGGTTTTACCCGTTTTTCCTTGAGACTAACCGGGATTATCTGATGACGCTCGAACAAGTCATCCGAACCGTGATGGAAACCGATCTAAGGTTCATTGAAAATTTCGATATAGCCCAAAGTAAAAAAATGTTGACGTTGTTAAAAGTTATCGCTGCTTCTGTTCCCTTTAAACCCAATATTTCAAAGATAAGCGAGAAAACCGGTCTGCATCGGCAAACAGTATTACAGTATTTTCAATATCTCGAAAAGGCCAAAATGATAAAATTGGTCAATCAACCCGAGAGGTACATTAGCCGCTTGCAAAAACCCGATAAGATATTTCTGGATAACCCGAACTTGTTTTTTGCCCTAAATCCCGAAATAGTGAATGCCGGGAGCCTGAGAGAAACATTTGCGTTGAACCAGCTAGCCGCAAATCATGAGGTGTTTCTGCACGAACAGGCTGACTTCCTGGTGGATAATAAATTCGTTATCGAAATCGGAGGCAAAAACAAAGATAACCGACAAATTCGGGATTTAAAAAACGCATTCGTATTTATAGATGATATAGAAATCGGGAATAATAACCGGATTCCTTTGTGGTTATTGGGTTTTTTGTATTGATTATTGCCAGGGGACTTTGCATTTTGCAGAAATAGTTGTCAAATACAGATTAAATTTTACGCCCTCTTATATGCTTGTATGTGCATATTCTGAACACACTTCAAGGAGTCTGTACTAATTTATCAAGGGGATAAAAAATATAGCGTTATAAATATTATTGAGTCATATAATAGTCAAAAAGCAAAAGATAATACCTGGCATCGGAATGTATAAAGTGAATTATTGAACGTTTATTGCACAGTCTGATATGTTGGGCTGATCGATATCATCATGTGGTAATAATTTTTACTAACAGAGAGTTTAAAGATAGTATAGCGATCAGTTACGCTTCCTGATTTCCCTCATCATCTTCTTCTTTAGGAGCCACCCTGTTAGCCACAATTATACTAACTTCATAAAGCGCCCAAAGTGGGATGGTAACAATGATCTGGCTGAATACATCGGGAGGTGTTATAATTGCAGCAACAATAAGGACAAAAATAAAAGCATACTTCCTGTTCTTCTTCAGGAATGCAGGTGTGAGAATTCCAAGTTTTGCCAGTACATACACAACAACAGGAAGTTCAAAAACTATTCCAACCGAAAAAACAACCGAAACAACTGTGCTTATATAGGAGTCGAGCGCTATCTGGTTTGCTACAGAAGCACTTACCTGGTAGGTCCCCAGAAAATTAAGCGTCCATGGAACCATTAGGAAATAACTAAAAGTAATCCCTATCATAAACAAGCCTGACATTACATATACCGCGACATAAGCATAGCGCCGCTCTTTCTCGTACAAGGCCGGTTTAATAAACTGCCACACCTGGTAAAAGATAAATGGGACAGCCAGTATAAGCCCGGCAACCATCGAAATGGTCATATGCGTCATAAACTGCCCAGAGAGGTTATAGTTTATGATTTTGATGGACATGGGTGGCAAACAAAGCGAATCAACATGCAGGAAAGCCCCGAGTTTGCATAACCAGCGGTACGTAATAAAGTTGCTGTCCTTTGGTGCCAGTATTATCTTATCAAAAATAATATCCCTTTCCATAAAAGCCAATGAAGAAAGCGCTATCCATGCAAGAACTGATCGGATAAGACGTTTACGGAGTTCTTCCAGGTGTTCCCAGAACGACATTTCCTTGGCAGGGCCTGATTTCTTCTTCATGTTCGTTTCTTATTCCTGCAAAGGTTAAAATTAGTGGAGAGCCAAAAATACGAAAACCCCTCCACATGGAGAGGTTTCTGGTTACTTTCCTTATAACATTACGAGCCAACCAGATTGTTATAAAAAAAGCAAACCACTGAGACACGAAGAGCGCGGAGAAAAATGCATAAAACAATCATTCCTATTTCTAAGGCTGGTAAAAGTCCGGATAATTTCAAAAAAAACAACAGTATACAATTTCATTCAAAAAAGGATAACAAACAATATTATACCAACATCAATCTCCGTGAACCTCAGTGCTCTCCGTATCTCGGCGGTGTGTAGCTTCCTTGTCATTATAGACTAACAACCTCCTGCAGCAGGTGAATTGGATTTTGGTTTTGGTTTTGTTATCAGCTTTTGCGGTGCTGCTTTTTGCGATGAAACCTGATCGGCTTTAGATAACCCTTTAACCAATTCTACATAATTGTAACGCGCAATCTCTGAATCATATCCTTTAAAAGGCATGGTATCAGGCAAAGCAGGGATAGCAGCCATCAGAAAAGCATACCCTCCCTGCAGGATCCTCGCTTTTTTAATGCCTAATTGCTTTAAAAGCATCCATGGTGCATTTGCCTGGGATTGATCCATTCCATATAGTACCAGCGTTTTATTTTCCTTACCTGACTGTTTCAGAAAATCATAATTCTCTTCCGAAAAAAGATTGCTTAGCGGAATATTCAATGCTCCGTCAATATGACCTTTGATGAATTCATACGGTGTACGAATATCCACAAACTGATATTCCGAAGTTTTGGATTGAAGAATTTCTTTTGCTTTGTCAATAGACAATTGATCATCAGCGCTCAGCACTGCAGCTAAGGTTTCCTTCTCTGTGAGTTTATAGCGAAACGCTGGTTTTCGCATCGTCACCAATCCTATGATGATAATGAGAGCAAACAATCCGGCAGCAATCATCAATTTATTTAACCAATTATCTTTCATTTTATTTCTCTGTTGAAAAAGATGTTTCTATTAAATGGATTAACAACCACCGGCTGCGGGCGCTGAATTCTTTTTAGGTTTAACTACCACTTTTTGTTGCGGAGATTTTGTCTCAACAGATGTTGCGGCAGACCCACCACCAAAGTATGCACATGCTCCTTTGCGGAATTCATAGGTGTCAAAATCCTGGCTTGGAGCCGTGGCAGGAGGAACCGGAGGGTTCATGATTGTTTCTATCCAATAATTGAGGCCGCCCTGCATAATGTAGAGATGATTGAAACCCATCCTTCTGCAAAGCAACCAGGCTTTTTCAGCGGTAATATCACCATTGGAAAAGAACACCACACTTTTTACTTTCTGATTAAGCAGGATCATATTCGCCGAGTCCAGCAACTGACTTAGCGGCACATTCACTGCACCAGGAAGAGTAAAAGAATTGAACTCTGCGGGTTCCCGAACATCAACATACATGTACGAAGGATCCTTCTCAATGATTTTACGCGCTATTTCATCCGTACTTAGAAACCGTGTCTGATCCTTGATCTCATTTATCAACTGCGCAGGATCTGTTTCCTTCGGATGCTGACGCGATGGCAATACTGCTAACCCAATGCCCAGCAGAATAAGCAATCCGGCCAGAAAAACATATTTTTTATTCATCTCTTAAAGAATTGATATCATTTATTTTATATGTTGTAGAAAAGGGATTTCAGCAGTTTAGTAGTCAACTTTCTTAACACGCTTTTCAACGATAGTAGCAACTATAAATGCTCCGATTGCAACAACAATAAGGATAAGCGCAAATAACCCCTGCGAGATTCCTAAAACTTCATTCACCAGGCTATTACCCATCGGGCCACCATAATAGATTTTTTCCAACAATGGAAATGCTTCCGAGAACAGAATGATTCCCACAAACATCCCAAGTGTAAATATCATTGCATCGATTTTACCGATAGCTGCACCACAAAAGCTGGTTCCAGGACAAAAACCTCCCATGATAAACCCAAGGCCCATTATTATTCCACCAATTATGGCTGAAGTTAAAAAAGCAGGGTTTATATAGATCATGTTGAAGTCGATCCAACTGAGATAGCTAAAGTAAAGAAGCCCGACCATTGCAGTAATGGCAGCAGTAAAGAAGACTTTTAAAACGACAAAATCATATCCATAAAATACGCCTGCCAGTTTACGTGATGAGGAAAATCCTGACGATTCGAGCACATAGCCGAATCCCATTCCTAAAACGAGGCCCGAAACATTGCTCCATTCCGCTCCTATTATGCCTTGGGGAATTAATGGTCCTATCATAATTTCAATATTTAGTGTCTATAATGTCTTTATATAATTAGCCTTAAAAAGTACTATATCCAGAATTTTCTGAATAGATAAGCAAACATGTATGCAGAACCGAAAATAGCCATCATGGCTATAAAACCTGAGGTTGCCATGGATGCCATCCCGCTCAGTGCGGCCCCGCTGGTGCATCCGCGTCCAAACTGCGACCCTATGCCAAACATCAGCCCACCAAGAGAAGCCATAATAAGGCGTGTCCGGGAAGTGATCTTTGGCGAATGTTCAACCTTAAATTTCAATCTCCCGGCAAGCGCGCCAGAAACAAAAGCACCGGCCAATACTCCAAGTATTTCAAATACCAGCCAATTGCTCATTGGATGAATATCGTCACTTATAAACTGGCTGTAATACTTTGATTTTTCTACATGAGCTGGCGATATCGTATTCACAGCCTGCACTACAGTGCTTTTTACAGCTCCGCTTGCACCAAGCCCACGTCCGGTTACAAACATGGTAGCCAGTAACACCAGCCCAAGCAGGAATCCGCCAAAATAGGGATTGAGATATCTTTTACCACGGTCTTCCGTTGATGAAGTATTCATGAGATAATTTTTTGATGTTAAAAATAGAGTTAATACAGGTAACGTGTAATCTGACCGGCTTCCACCATAATGAACCTGAACATGAGTCCGCCAAAAAGAATGAGGACTACAGGAATTACAATGGGAATATGAACACCTCTCATTTCAAGCACTTCAAGTCCTGCGGGGAATAATAATCCCAGAATGATAACAAAAACCCAGAATGAAACCGTGAACTGACCACCAAGGAATAATTGTGCTGCATTTATCTGAACCGCTGAACTGGCGAGGAATCCCATGAAAAGATGGACTATTAAAAACAATTCTATTCCTATTAACAGAAGATCGATCCGGCTCATTAGTTTGCGTTCAGCCGGATTCTTTGTCATCCACATGATCACAGCAGTTGCGGTTGAAAGCCCCGAAACGAGGAAAAGAGGTCCAAGAAGCGAAGTGTTCCATAAGGGGCGGGCATTAAATGCAGAAAGTAGTATCCCTGTATATATACCAAGAATAACGGAATAGAAGATCATAACCCAGGCTATATACCAGCGGTTGGTGATTACCCAACGTTCGAATTTGTTCAGGAATTCAAATTTCCAATCCCATGATGGGATGAGTTCTTTGAGATAGCTTGCTACCCAAACCATAGATATTGGTGTGATAATCATTAACACCCATGCGCCCCAACCCATAGGCGATTCCAGCCTGATCACGGTGTAGAGCCGCCAGAAATACAGTTTGTGTTTCAGATCAATAAAAAGAGCAAGTAAACCGAGAATGAGAATGAACGGAACCAGAAAAGTGGCCCATTTAACAGTAGTAGGCATCTCCTTTTCTTTTCCCAGAATGGTATACAGCGCAGCAAAAAACAGGATTCCTGCTGCCAGTCCGCCAAGGAACAGATAAACAGGTATCTGCCAGTGCCAGATATTCAGGTATGGGTCGATGTTGGGATTCATACGACCGCTGACGAATAGTTCTTCCTTCATGGATTTGAATATTTTTTATAGTTTAAGTCAGGTAATAAATCTGTGGATTTGTGCCGGCTTCAGGAGCAAGAACTTTATACTTCCTGTTTTTAAGCGCATTGGAAACGGTGCTGTCCGGATCGTCGAGATCGCCAAAATACATGCATTTGGTTGGACAAACAGCTACACATGCAGGTAGTTCGCCTTCAGTAACCCTATGCAGGCAGAAAGTACATTTATCAACATACCCCTCGGGGTGAGAATAACGTGCATCGTAAGGGCAGGACTCAATACATGCTCCGCAACCAATGCATTTATTATGCGTTACGGTTACAATTCCACCTTCTTCAAAATGGCTCGCTCCCGTGGGGCAGCACCTCACACAGGGGGCGTTGTCGCAATGGTTGCAGCGTTCGCTCCTCAACTCTATCTCGAGTTCAGGATAGGTGCCGGACATAACCTCAACTACCCAATCCCGGCAATAGCCTATTGGAACATTATTCTCGGTCTGGCAGGCAACCACGCAGTCGCTGCATCCGACGCATTTTTTGGTGTCAATCGCCATGGCGTATCTCATCACACGTTCTCCTTTCCTGGGTCGCTGGTTATAAATTTCACAAAATTACCTCGCATTCCTGTACCGCCCATTACAGGGTCGATCATCACATTGGTAATCAGTTCCGAATCGCTGGCGCCACGGCCATATGCCCTTTTCAGATGCTTATCGTGATGCCCGAACCCATGAACCATATACACTGAATCCCAGCGAATACGCTCAGTAACCCTCACTTTGATGGGAAATGTGGAAGTAACGCCATCCTGATTCTCCAGCCAAACATACTGATCCTTTTTCAGACCATGGATATCAGCTACTTTGGGATTTACCCAGACGCTGTTCTCTTTCATCAGATCCACAAGGTTGGGATTATTGGCAGTGCGGCTGAAGGTATGCATCGGTGCGCGACCATAGATGAGCCGGTAATACCCTTCGGGTGGTTCCGGATGGGCAGTATAATTGGGGAAACCATCAAATCCGTTGGCCGCCATTTCGGTTGAATAAAGTTCAATTTTACCTGAAGTAGTGCCAAATTTATGTTCACTTGCTTCATCTATATAAAGCGGCCCTTTAGTGCGCGGAAACATCTTAACACCAAGCTTTTGCATCTCATCCAATGAGGAGCCAAATTTCCGCAATTGCCATTCCAGCACTTCGGAGAAATCTTTCCAGGGGAAAAATGCACCCAGCCCAAGCTTTTCAGCCAGTTGTTTGGCAATCCACCAGGCTGGCTTCGAATCGTACATTGGTTCGGCTGCAGGCATACGTAATGCAAGGGATGGCTCGCGATGTGGTTCTGCCCGGAGATCATCGTAACGTTCGAGGTAAGTACATTCCGGCAGCACAACATCTGCATAACCGGTAATTTCCATTGGCATGGTATCAACAACAACCAGAAAATCCAATGCCTCTATGGCTTTCATCGTATTTTCCTTATCAGGCATTGTGAGCGGGAGATTGGTACCTGCTACGATCCAGCCTTTAACCTGAAAAGGATTGTCCTTGCTGGGAAGAGTAGCTTCAATAAGCGAATTTGAGACTGAAAGTGCTGCCATAGGATACTTTCCGTTCATGGCTTCCTTCCATGACCAACGCGGTTTGGGGAATTCAGGAATCGGAAATTCAGGGACACTGAGACTTTCGTAAAAATAAAAACCGCCCCTGCGGCCCCAGGAACCAAGCAAAGCATTCAGGATTGCTACAGCACGCAGGCGCTGGGTATCGTCGCCATACCATGTTACATGTCGGCCGGGATGCACAATTACCGAAGGAGCAGCGTTACCCATTTCACGGGCAGTTTTGCGGATCACATCAGGAGCAATAGTCGTAATTCCGTATGCCCATTCAGGTGTCATTGTTTCCACATGTTGCTTCAATTCAGCGAACCCGGTGGCGTATTTCCCTATATATTCTTTGTCGTATAATTCCTCATTAATTATTACATGAATCCATGCCATCAGCAAGGCAAGATCAGTAGCAGGTTTTATTGGAAGCCAGAACTTCGATTTGCTGGCGGCAGTGGAAAAACGTGGATCAACCGTAATAATCGTAACACCCTTGTCGATAGCATCGCTCATTTCCTGCACCTGATTGTTGTGCATATTTTCGCCGATATGCGAGCCAATAAGCACCAGGCAACGGGTGTCGCGGATATCCGTTGGTTCAGGAGAGCCAATTGCGCTTCCGAATGTTGCTGTGAAAGCTACCTCGCGTGGGCCTCGGCACTGCGCATAGGAAGGAGCTACAATATTTGATGAACCGTAAGCTTTCAGCAGGTTCCCCAGATGATGGCCAGGCGAACCATGGTTGAATAAAACCATGCTTTCCGGACCATACTTTTCTGAAATTTGTTTCATATTGGCGGCAACCAGTGTAAGCGCTTCGTCCCAGCTTGCTTCGCGGAATGTTTGCCCATCACCTTTCTTTTCCCTGATAAGAGGAGTCTTCAGCCTATCTTCATCATTGTACATCCCGATGCCTCCGGTGCCACGCGGGCAGAGCCGGCCATTGCAATGCGGATCGGTATCATTACCAACCACTTTAATAATCCTGCCATCTTCACCGGTATGCACCCATCCAGCGCATTTCCAAAAACATATTTCACAATAAGTAGGAAAGCGATTTAGCCCGCCAATATTCTTACCCCCAGCCCCGGACATGTTGCTGAGCATTGATGAACCTTTTGCCCAATGCAGAGAGCTTAGCCCAATGGCAACACCTCCGGCTCCCAATGCAGAAATTTTTATGAACTCTCTCCTGTTTTTCATGCGCAATTAATTTGTTTTTATCTGTTGCATGGAATACGCCTCATTTCCATTCTCAGTTATCCTGAAAATTTTAGCATGGCTATTTCATCCTGTAGATTTGAATCATTTTTTACCCTGATATAATTACTGATATGGAATTATTTAAATGCTTTAATCTGTTCAAAATTATGTATTATATCTTCCCTCTTCTCATAATTAGCCCTGCACATGATAAATATCATATTGCTGATTTACTGTAAATTACTAAATTTTAATCAATCTAAACCGACATTTTTTTGAACCGCTTTACATTCAGGAAGATACAAATCTATTTAGATTCAATATAAATTTCATAGCCACAAAAATTAACATCAGAAAACCAAGCAGCTAATCAGCAGAACATAAAAATCCGAAATTAGAATTTACCTTAGCAGCCTATGGAAGACAGTCTGAAAAGCAGCAAATTTTCCCGAAAGGAATTCATGCAGATTTCATGGATTATTCTGCTTTTACCGGTTTTCTGGATTTGGTATTCAATGGTAAAACGACAGCAAACAACCGCTAGCCTGAACGAAGAAATCATGCTGCCATCAACCCTGCCACAGGGCTTGTCTTTTTTTGGTCCGATAATAGCAGTTAAGAAGTTTGAGCACGTTGTGTTTTTATCTTCACGCTGCACACATCTTGGATGCCAGATCCGGTCATCAGAAAACAATGAATTGATCTGTCCCTGCCATGGATCACGTTTTGACCTGGATGGCCAAAATAGTATGGGTCCTGCTTCTCAGCCTCTGGCAAAACTTTCCTTCCGGACAGATCAAAAAACAGGTGGATTCATCGTAAATCTTCCGGCTGAATGAAGACGGGGAAAACTATCGGTCAACTGAAAGCCTCTCTGTTTATCGGAAGCTATGGCACCATGGCTACCGGTAGCTTTCTTATTTGTGCCTTGTCCGGAATTTTCCTTGCTATTCCCTATGATGTCAGCACCCCATATGTTTCCATCAGCAATTTCATGATACTCAATCCTGTGGCATCCTTTATCAGGAACATTCACTACTGGAGTGCCCAGGCTTTTCTGGTACTAACCTTGCTCCATCTATGGCAACATATCAGCAATCCATTTCCATTGCGACTCACAGGATCGGTTTGGTTCAGACTTACTGCTGCTATTGCCGTTACTGTATTTGTTATGCTATCCGGGTTTATCCTCAAAGGTGATGCAGATAGCCAAAATGCCAGAATTATTATTCAATCACTGATATCGGAAATACCGTTTGCCGGAAAATTTCTGGCATACAGCCTGCTTGGGAAAAGCAGAAGTTACCAGTTGATATATGTTCATCATATTGCTACTGCTACAATTTTCCTGGTGATCGTTATTAAAGAACATGCGCAGAGCTTATGGATCAGGAAATCTGCTTTTTTGAAGATTTTAGCACTGATCACTCTGGTTTCATACTTTTTGCAGGCTCCGCTTCACGACCAGGTAATTCCCGGAGTGAAAGGTCCTTGGTACTTTGCCGGTTTGCAGGAATTGCTGCATTGGTTGCCGTGGCCTCAACTGAGTTGGATTCTATTCTTAAGTATTCTTATTGTTATCTTTTTCCTGCCTAGGTTTTCCGGAAAGGTGAAAACCTTTTCCTTGCGCGGATTATTAATACTGTTTTCCGCTTACATTTTGTTATCTATAACCGGACTCTTCCTTAGGGGCGAAAACTGGGCTTTCAGCTGGCCATGGAATAATCCTCAACACCTTGTTGTTTACAGTCCAATAAATACTATCTGGAGCACCAGCCCTTCAGAAAAAGGATTTCAGAAAGACTTCCCTGCTATTCTGGGACGAAAAGAATCCTGCATAGGATGCCATGGATCAATGGACGGCTTATCCCCTTCTCACGATCCAAGGGCCATCGGTTGCGCGTCCTGCCATTTGGGTAACCCGTTTACTGCTGACAAGAATCAGGCACATAGCGGAATGATCCTGATTCCCGGAAATCTTGAAAATGCGCGCCTCACATGCGGAAGCTCGTCCTGCCACCGTGAAATTACTGAAAGGGTTGATAAAACGCTCATGTCATCGCTAAGTGGCATTGTGAGTGTGGATCATTATGTTTTTGGGGAACAAACTTCAACATCGGTACTTTCGGATATAAGGGATATTGAAAACTCCGCAGCTGACCGCCACCTACGCGACCTGTGCGCCAGCTGCCATCTCGGCAACCCAAAAGTTGAGTTGGGACCTGTAACCGAATTGTCAAGAGGTGGAGGATGCAATGCCTGCCATATTTCTTATGATAAACGTTCAGAGGAAGCGCTCAGGACTTATCTAAAACAGCCTCCGGGTAACAAAACATCGCCTTCATTCCATCCCGCAATAACTCTGAAAGTAACCAATGATCATTGTTTTGGATGCCACAGCCGTTCGGGGAGAATTTCTACCAATTATGAAGGATGGCACGAGACGCTGATGACTAAAAAAGAAATGGCAGGCAAGAACGGCATGCGCCTGCTGCAGGATGGCCGGGTATTCACAAGAATGAGCGACGATGTCCATCACCGGAAAGGGCTGGAGTGTATTGATTGTCATAATTCGCAGGAATTAATGGGCGATACTAAATTGCACAAACATGAAGAGGAACAGGTAACCACCCGATGTGAAGATTGTCATTTTGCTGTAAAGCGCGAGACAACTTCTATCGAAATGGCCGACCTGGAAGGACAGAAAATCTGGAACATCCGGAAATTCGATGTGGACAAACCCAGGTTTATCAAGTCATCAGTTACTGGAAAACCCATTCTCAATGTTGTTTCAGAAGGAAACGATTCTGTATTTATGCTTTCGAAGAATACCGGAAAAAGGATGATTCTATTACCGCCGGCTAAAGCTTGCAATGCAGGAAAAGCTCATAATGCGCTTACCTGTTCTGCCTGCCACACAGGCTGGGCGCCGCGCTGCATAGGTTGCCACAATAGTTTCGATGCCGAGGCCAAAGGCTTTGATCAACTGATAAATAAGACTACAAAAGGCTCCTGGGTTGAATCGGTTGGGATGTTTATGGCAGATGAACCGA
>Ga0268283_1000560_pt1 | contig 23402 bp, 19 predicted proteins | sample saktaG_13_FD_190140 | JGI IMG/M metagenome (GOLD analysis project Ga0268283, IMG submission 190140) | Saline water microbial communities from Sakinaw Lake, British Columbia, Canada - sak_2013_06_06_36m | ecosystem: Environmental > Aquatic > Non-marine Saline and Alkaline > Saline ... | reverse complement strand
AATAGCACAATCTCCGGGATGGTGATGCGATTTAGAGATCCAAGATTCTATTTGTTCAACCACGAACCGTGCCTCTTCCATGTCAGTAAGCGCGGTGTAATGCAATAAAGGTTCCCCTGCGCTCCCTGTTGTCCAGAGTTTTTTACCCATACGAGAGCGGTTGTTGGCAATTAAGTGGTTAGCAGCATTCAAAATATTAGCACTGGATCTATAATTTTGTTCTAAACGAAAGGTTTTAGAATTTGGGTAATCCTTTCCAAATTTTTGGATATTTTCGACACATGCGCCCCTCCATCCATAAATAGACTGATCATCGTCACCAACCACGAATAGATTTCCGCTCTTTCCTGAAATCAGACGAAGCCAAGAGTATTGCAGTGCATTGGTATCCTGAAATTCATCCACTAAGAAATGTTGAAACCGTTTTTGGTACTGTTCCAAAATAGCCTGGTTATCCTTCAAAAGCTCGTAGGCACGGAGTAATAACTCGGAAAAATCAACAAATCCTCCCTTGGTACACACTTGATCATATTGAGCGTAAATTCGTGCCAAAGTCCTTTCGTAGGGGTTATTTTCGTTTGGCTCAAAATTTTTTGATCGGCATCCCTCTTCTTTTTTCGTGCTGATCCAAGAGGCCACTTGTTTTGGAACAAATTTACTATCGTCAAGTTGCAAATCTCGCACGATGTGGCGCACTTGCCGAACTTGATCATCACCATCTAATACGTGAAAAGTTTGTGGTAAACCCGCTTCCTGCCAATGAAAACGTAACAAGCGATGACACAATCCATGAAAAGTACCGATCCAATTCGGGCCCGTCGTTTCTCCACAGAGGGTTTCAATTCGCTCTCGCACCTCGCGAGCTGCTTTGTTAGTAAAAGTAACGGCAAAAATAGAGGAAGGGGTAGCGGCTTTTGTTTCTATTAACCAAGCGATACGATGTACTAAAACCCGTGTTTTTCCGCTACCCGCTCCAGCTAAAACGAGAACAGCCCCCAGTGGTGCTGTAACTGCCGCGCGCTGTGCTTCGTTTAACGAGTCAAGATTGGAAGACATGGTATGACCTTTAGTGGGTGAGGATTCTTGCTCCAGCCAAATCTCCAAGGGAAGATTTTTCAATGTCTGTCCACAAAGTGCCTTGACCTGCGTGTAAAACTCGTACACTCAAATCGTCACTCAGGGAATTAGCGAATGTCCACAAAGTATAGGCAGCAGAATCTCGAAAAGCAGTCATTCGCACGCTCAATCCAGCTGCTTTTGCCCCTTCGACCAAAGTGACTACCTGTGCTTTGGCCTCTCCTAGTTTTCGGGTTCGGTCTGCGCGCAAAATCGCAGTTTCTTTTTCAATTTCCGAAACCCTGCGCAGAGATTCTGCTTTGGTTTGAGCTACTTGTCTTTCTTGATCTGCCTTGATCTCTGCTTTCATCCTTTCTGTTTCTTGAGCAACTCGTTCTCCGGCTTGATCAATCAAGCTAAGTTCCGTATTTAAGTCCGCTTGTTTTCTCGCAGTATTTTGCTTTTCTGCATTGGTTAAATCTTGTTCTACCGCAATACTCGATTGCTGAATGGGATCCAGAATCTGAAGAGGTGCATTCACTTGTCGGATCAACGCATTATGAACCAAAATATGTTTCCCAATAAGGATATGTGCCAATGCTTCCGTTAAATCCTTTTGAAATTTCTCACGTCCTTCCCCTACGATGAAGTCTTTTGCGTGATAAGCAGACCCTTTTAGGCGAGATACGGAAAGAATCTGCGGCATAATTATTTTATCTACCACGGCAGGTAAGTCACCATAACTTCGATAGACCCATGCAATATGCTCTGGGAGTAATTCAAATTCTACCGTCATGTCTAAACTAATTTCAAAACCATCCCGGGAAGGAAACTCAACCATCTGGTCTAAACTCAATATTGTTTCGACAGAAGTATCAGACTTCGGGGATTTTCGAACCATTTTAGCCATGGGGGTTGGGGCCCCTGCTTTGTCTTCTGAGCGTGAAGAAGAAGAAAAAGAATCACTTTCTAATTCAGAAGACGTCTGTACTTGTGGGGATGGTTCAGGAGGAGCGACCTGTGCATCTCTTTGAGCAAAATATAAAGATCGCATCCGATGTTGTTCGGCCAATACCCTCTCTTGAAGGGCACCAATAGCAGCGTTTTGAGAGGAAACACGATCTTTCGTGATGACTTCTCCTCCCTTTTTTCCAACCAAAGACACCTGGTTCACACCAATTTCTAATACATCTACTTGTAGTGCCTTCGGATTCACGTAATACAGCCCAGGGTGCAAAACATCCTCCCTCACACCCTTTTCTCCAGGTCCCGCAAACTCACCTGCGACGGCTTGTTTTCCTGACAATCCCGTTACCACGCCAACATAGCCAATCGGAATACTCAAGGCATCTATCAATTCTACGTTGTATCCATAAGGATTCAATCGATATTTCCCAGACCCTAAAACATTTCGCCAAATGCCTTTTTGTCCACGATCTGCCAAAAACTCCCCAGAAGGCAAATCGTTTCCTATTTTTGAAGTAATAATAGCCACTTTTCCCGGTGGGATCAAAGTAATTGGGATAATCTCCCAATCATAAAAAATCGGATTCCTAAAATATCTGCCTTCTCCCAAAACAAGCTCCTGAATCCCTTTTTGACCTGGTTCTGCAAGAATTTGACCTGGACGCAAAGGTTCACCAATTTTGGCAACCAAAACCGCTAGATAATCTGGTGGTACATAGAATCTCCAAAAGCCCCACACCCATGTACCCGTTAGGAGGACGAGAGAAACCAAAATAGATCCAATCTGTCTTCCGTGATCCGCTACCCAAAATTGAAATTTGCGTGTTTTGAATTTCATTTTTTCTGCTCGGTTGGTACATACTCATTGGTTTCAGGAGAAACGCGCAGTAGATCCAAAAGGCCTCCCGCGTCATCACTGACCAATATCGATTTCAAGCGAGGACTAAGTTTTTGGTAGAGTCGATAGCGTGCCAATTCTTTTCCAGATCCCATGGCTTTTACTTCTACTGCCAAAATTGCAGCCTGGGCCTGATTATCAAATTGAACTACATCCCGATCAGCTTCGGCTTTCGAAAGAATGGCCGTAGCTTGGAAAGATGCCGCTTCATTCTCTAACCGAGCTACTTCTCGCTCCCGAACAGCATCGGTAATTGTCACACTCAAATTTTGTTCTGCGCCGATTACTGCCCGAATCCTAGCAGTTTCCGCCTGCACCTTTTTCCGATTCTGTTGTGCCAACATTTCTTGGCGAGTTAATTCTGCTTTTGAACGAGCTTGTTGGATCTGTTGTTCAAACTTACGAGCGTTTTGGACTGCAACTTCACGTTCGCGAATGACACTAGCAATGGCATCTGGAACTAAGATGTTTCGTATCAACACAGATTTGATCGCAACTCCCCAATCTTCCGTTTTTTCACGCAAATGTTGTTCTAAATTGTCTTGAAATTTTTGTCTGGTCTCGCCCACGATAAAATTGACAGCAGAATATTTGCTTCCTTCTAAACGAGAGAAACCACGCGCGCGTGGAAGAATCACTTTTCTTAGAACGTCTTCCATGTCTCCTACTCGGTGCATGAGAAGGGCTGCTTTAGAACGTTCAATGCCGAATTCGATAGTGCCTTCTACCCGAACAGGAAATCCGTCTAAGGTAAGAAAAGTAATGGCATCTTCTCCACCCATTTGAAAACGTTGGCTTTGCAGATTCACTTCAACTACATTTACTTGGTATGGATTCAAATAATAAGTACCAGGATCGAGCACTTCAGGAACGACTCCCTTTGTTTCAGCACCTACTAAAAAAGTATTTCTGGAAGAAGATAAAGAATCGTTGTCCAAAACATCTTTTCCGGTTAAAGTAATTACTATTCCAACTGCACCTGGCCGAATAAAGGTTGCGTCGAATAATTGGGAATGATAGGCGTATGGGTTAATCCTGTATTTTCCAGGACGCAACACCTCCGAAAGGATCCCTTTTGAATTTTCACCCGCGATAATTTTTCCAGAAGGCAAATTTGTTCCATAGAGACGAGTCAATACTCCAAGTTTTCCAGCAGGAATGTCTAAGACTGGGTGAATTTCCCAGTCCCAACAATATGGATTTCGAAAATAAAGACCTTCTGACAATACAGATAATTGGATGCCCTTTTCGTCCGGCGAAGTCGCTAATAATTGATCTGAAGGAAGGTCTTTTCCCGTTTTTGAGATTAGTACTGCAATCTCATCAGGGCGAGGATCAATTAAGAAAAAATTTAATAGAATACTAAAAGATCCGTTGAGAATTATAAACGAAAACCACAATAAGACTAATGAAAAAGGAATTGCAACATACTTTTTCAATTTCAAGAAACACCTCGATTTTATAAATTATCGCTTTGCCATACTTCTACGCAAGAAAGCAATCTGAGTTTGTAATGGTAATTGTTTTGGGCAGACATCGTGGCAACCTAACAATGTCATGCAACCAAAAACACCATTGTCGTTTCCAATCTTTTTATAATAATCAAGATCACTTCTTGTATCTTTAGGATCTAATCGAAAACGAGCCATTTTGAGAGCACCAACCGCTCCTATAAAGTTTTCATTGATTTGCGCAGAACCACAAGCAGAAATGCAACAACCACATTCAATACAGCGATCTAATTCGTAAATCTCTTCTGCTAAATCTGGCTCCATTCGAGCTTCTAAAAGATCTACATTAGGAACCGACTCAAGATGTACCCAAGCCTCTAAACGTTCTGTGAGAGACCGCATCCACTTTCCAGTATCTACTATCAAATCAGAAACCAATTCAAAACCTGGAAGTGGAAAAAGAGAAATCGTGCTCGGTAAGGAAGAAGTGAGCGTGCGACAGGCCAGTCCAGGGCGGCCATTGATGAGCATTCCACAACTTCCACATACTCCGGCACGACACACAAAATCAAGATTAAGAGAAGGATCCAATTCGTCCCTAATTTTTGACAGTGCCACAAACAAAGTCATTCCTGGAGTTTCCTCTAAAAGGAAAGTATCCAACGTTGGCAAACTCTCAGGTACTTGCGGAGTATGCCTAAAAATCCGAAAAGTTAACTTACGCTCCATAATTTTTACTGGTCAAAGATCAGGTTTAACTGGAAACAACAAAGCATATTCCAAACTATCTGAAACTGCTTGCCAACTTGCTTCAATGATATTTGCACTGGCACCCACTGTTCTCCAAGTGCGCTGGCCATCGTGAAAATCAGTAAGTACCCGAGTAGTGGCAGCAGCACCTTTTTCGCTATCCACAATCCTTACTTTGTAGTCTGTGAGTCGCACTGTCTCCAGTTGCGGATAATGGTCACGCAAAGCCTCATGTAATGCGTCCACCAATGCACTGATGGGGCCATTGCCTTCTGCTGCCGTGAACTTCACAACATTGCCGATCCGAACTTTAACGGTAGCCTCGGAAAACAAGCCGCGACCTTGTCGGTATTCTGTCAACACCATAAAATCAACCAACTCAAAAGGTGACAAATAATCCTTTTGAGTACGTCGAAGCATCAACTGTACCGAAGCCTCTGCGGCTTCAAAAGTGAACCCCGCGTGTTCAAGTGATTTTATGCGCTGGAGAACTGATTGAACCTCCTCTTGATCTACCTCCATGCCACGTGCTTTGGCCAAATGCAACAAATTTCCCCTGCCAGATAGTTCCGAGACAACCGCACGAGATTCATTGCCCACCTGTGCTGGATCAATATGTTGATAGGTTGCACTATTTTTGAGCATGGCTGCGACATGAATCCCCCCTTTGTGTGCAAAGGCATTTGCTCCCACATAGGGTGCGTAGGGATCATGGCTTAAATTAGCGACTTCCGAAGCAAACCGAGACAACCCAGTCAATTTTTGGATTTGCTCATGGGAGGCCACTGAAATACCCATCTTAAGCTGAAGGTTCGGGAGGATAGTAATGAGGTTTGCGTTGCCTACTCGTTCTCCGTAGCCATTAAGTGTACCTTGCACCTGTCGGCACCCAGCCCGCACGGCTACCAATGAGTTGGCCACCGCGCATCCACTGTCATTATGAGCATGGATTCCGAGGGGTGTTGTGCGAGAAGCAGCCACTTTGGTCACGATTTCTTGCACTTCCCAAGGCAAACACCCCCCATTGGTCTCACACAAGACCAGCCAATCCGCGCCTCCGCTCTCTGCAGCTTGCAAAGTAGCGATTGCATACTCCGGATTTGCCTTAAAACCATCAAAAAAATGTTCCGCATCGAATACCACTTCACGCCCTAACCCTTTTAAATAGGCAACGCTTTCCGAAATCATTGCAAGATTTTCGTGAAGGCCTACGGACAGAACCTGGTGAACATGAAAATCCCAACTTTTGCCTACGATTGTCACCACCGGAGTTTGGGCAGTTACTAACGCTTGTAGATTGGCATCTTCTTCACAACGAATGAACTTTCGACGAGTAGCACCAAAAGCCGCGATCTTTGCTTGGCGCAAAGATAAATGTCGAGCTCGGGAAAAGAACTCTTCATCCTTTGGGTTCGAACCAGGCCAACCTCCTTCAATGTAATGGATCCCCGCTTCGTCTAACCTTTTAGCTAGAGCTAACTTGTCTTCACAGGAGAGGGAAATATCCTGACGTTGCGTACCGTCACGCAAAGTAGTGTCATATAAATAGATCAAGGAGATTACCTTTCCAAAGAGAAAACCTGTTTTCCTTCCATGAGGGTATGGAGGACACGTCCTTTTAGTCTCCAACCGTCAAAGGGGGTATTATGCCCCCGACTGACAAACTGAGCAGAGTTTACAATCCAATCACGATTCGGATCAAAAATACACACATCGGCACGCGATCCTACGCGAAGCGTACCGTAAGGTTGTCCGAGAATCTGAGCAGGTTGCCACGTGAGGCGTGCAATCAGAGTATGTATATCCAGAATGCCATCTTGAACCAAACGCAAACCCAAAGGCAATAAGGTTTCTAGTCCTGAGATACCTGGCGCAGTTTCACAAAAGGGAGCCAACTTCGCACTTGGCTCGTGGGGCTGGTGATCCGAACAAATGGCCGACACTACCCCACTAGAACAGCCGATCCGCAAATAGTCACGATCATACGTACTGCGTAGGGGAGGGGAAACGTGACATTGTGCGTTAAAACCCAGCAAATCCAACTCGGTCAAATGCAGTTGGTGCATGGCCACGTCTGCAGTCACTGGTAAACCACGGGCTTGGGCTTCTGCAATCATTTCGACGGAACGCGCTGCAGAGAGCAAGGTAAAATGGATTCGAACACCGTCTTGTTCTGCTAGTACTAGGGCACGTGCCACTGCGACAGTTTCAGAAGCAACGGGAATGCCTGGGAGTCCCAATCGAGTAGAAACTAAACCTTCATGTACGAAACCACCTGCGGAAAGCCAAGGGTCTTGCGGGTGTAGGAAAACGGTTAACCCAAAATTGGCTGCATACTCCATGGCACGTCGCAAAATGAGCGTATTTTGAACAGGCCGTAGGCCATTGCTCACACCTACACAGCCCGCTTTTGCGAGAGCTGCCATTCCGCTGATGTGTTCTCCCGCTAAGCCTCTGGTCAGCGCGCCGAGAATCAACACCCACGCTCGATCTGATTGGTCTGCTCGAACTTTGATCAATTCCGCTACCGCAGGCGTATCGATGACAGGAACTGTATCCGGAGGAACACAAAGGGTTGTAACGCCTCCTGCTGCTGCTGCTGCGGTTTCGCTCGCAATCGTCCCTTTGTGCTCTTGGCCTGGTTCACGCAAATGAACCCTAAGATCTACTAGTCCTGGGCAAACGATGAGACCTAAAGCATCTATCTCTTCTTCAGCTTCAAAATCTGGAGATTCTCCGAGTGCTACAATCCGTTTTTCAGCTAAACACACGTCAAGAACGGCGTCTAGCCTTTGGGCTGGATCGATAACCCTTCCGCCTCGGATACGAATGCGTTTTGGATCAGGCATTTCTACATTTCCGAAGGAACCGCACGGCTTCCCAAACACAAAGACATGATTGCCATCCGTACTGCGATCCCGTGGGTCACTTGTTGCAAAATTACAGATTGCAATCCGTCCGCTACCTCAGAAGACATTTCAACCCCGCGGTTGATAGGGCCTGGGTGCATTACAATCGCGTCAGGTTTTGCCAATGCCAGTTTTTCCGGTGTCAATCCATACACTTGAAAGAACTCAAGTCCTGAAGGCAACATAGCACTTTCCATTCGTTCCTTTTGGAGTCGGAGCATCATCACCACATCTACATCTCGTAAACCTTCTGCTAGTTGAGTGAACACACGTACACCCAATTCTTTAATATGACTAGGCAACAGCGTCCTAGGAGCTACTACTCGTATTTCTCCTACGCCTAAAAGATTCAGCGCGTGGATTTGAGAACGCGCCACCCGTGAGTGCATTACGTCGCCAACAATCGCCACACATAAATTAGAAAAATTGCGTTTATGACGGCGAATAGTAAACATATCTAAAAGTGCTTGAGTAGGGTGTGCGTGCCGACCGTCTCCCCCGTTAATCACACTGACGTGCGGAGACACTTGCGAAGCAATGAAGTGTGCTGCTCCACTTTCAGCATGACGGACTACAAATAGATCAATGTGCATAGCCTCCAAATTTCGGAGGGTATCTAAAAGGGATTCTCCCTTAACTGCCGAAGAGGTCGGCACATTGATGGTCAAGACATCCGCAGAGAGTCGTTTTGCAGCCAATTCGAAAGTGGCGCGAGTTCGCGTGCTGGCCTCAAAAAAGAGATTCGCAACCGTTTTACCACGCAACAAAGGAACCTTTTTGACAGATTGCGCAGGAACACTTGAAAAAGATTCGGCTGTGTCTAAAATCTCAGTCAAAATAGCCCGGTTAAGACCTTCAATACTCAATAGGTGTCTTAAGTGTCCTTTGGCATCTATTTGAAGATTAGCAGACCTTAGAGGCAACTCGGTCATCGCACCTTTGCCTTTTGAACCACTAGAGAAAGGGGATTGGGACCAATCAACTTCACGTGCTCTTCAGGATCAAGCATAAGACGTAAACCAGTAACATCCGCTTGGATTGGCAGCTCACGTCCACTGCGCTCTACCAGTGCAACCAAAATGACCCGTGCCGGGCGTCCATAATCAAACAATTCGTTCAGTGCTGCTCGGATCGTGCGTCCAGTGTGTAAAACGTCGTCGACTAAGATAAGAACACGATTATCGATCCTAAAAGGTAAATAGGAGGGTTTTACTTCTGGATTCATACCCACACGGGTGAAATCATCTCGGTAGAAAGAAATATCTAAACGGCCCAAATGGCCCGATAGATTTAGCATCGATTGGAGACGTTGCGCAACCCAAACCCCTCCGGTGTGAATACCTACTAGGGCAAGTGCACCACGGATTGGCCGGTCAGCCAGGAGAATATTGATCTCCTGAACCATAGAGGGTAAAAGATCATCTACCGAAGGAAGAGGGTTCACGAGAACAATCCATTTAGCCAAGTTTGAAGAATAATTTGCGCTGCAACAGGATCAGTTTCCTGTTTGGATCGTCGATCTAAAATGGTCAGCTCCGCTTCCCAAGAAGAAAGAAATTCGTTTACGGTGTGCACGGGTAATAGGTATCGATCTGTGAGTTTCTGTACGAATTGGCGAACCGATTTCAGTAGGGGAGTTTCGGTCCTATCTGCAGGAATTGGCAACCCAACAACCAACGCATCTGGTTTCCAATCGGAAACTATTTGAGAAACTTCTGACCAATCGGGGTCACCACGAATGCAATACAATGTTTTGAGGGGGGAGGCACTGCGGGTAATGGTCTGACCGACCGCTACGCCGATTCTACGCATTCCAAAATCAAAACCCAGCACCAAAGAGGGCATGACTACCTCAGGCATGGCCCACTTCACTAGAGAGAAGATTTAAATCAACTCCAAGGAGTGTAGCTGCGGCATGCCAACGACGTTCGGCAGGAGTGTCGAACAAAATCCGAAAATCTGCGGGTCCGGTCAACCAAGAATTACTCGCCAACTCTTCTTCTAATTGACCCGCGCCCCATCCTGCATATCCCAAAGCCACGAGCGAACGACGTGGGCCTGAGCCATCAGCGAGAGCAGACAAAATGTCACGCGAGTTGGTCACCGCAATCGTGTCGGTCACTATTAGAGAAGCCTCCCAGTTTCCGACGGGTTGGTGAATCACAAAACCTCTTTCACGCTGAACAGGTCCACCTAAGAAAATCATCTGTTGAGAAAACCTTTCTTCTGGACAGGAGATTTTCATGTGCTCTAAGACTTCTCCCACTCGAAGATTCAAAGGACGGTTGATGACGATGCCCATGGCACCTGACCCATTATGGTCACAAATGTAGGTCACTGTGCGAGAAAAATTGGGATCAGTCAACATCGGCATTGCGATGAGGAAGTGATTGGTCAAAGACAGAGAAAAATCAAGCGTAAATAACCCCTGATTAAAGTTGGGGGCTTTACGGTGAAGCATGGTAAGCCATGCAACCCACATTAGGCGTATTTACAGCCGCCCCTGGCGATTGGAGTCCGATCCGAGCGTGGAGTCGGGAATCACCTTTGATTCTCTCTACGCACGTGAAATCGGTTTGCGATTCTCAGGAAGCCATATTCTGACGAGCCCTTACTGTCAGCGTTTGGTGGTTACTGCCCTCCACACGCATTACTTCCGGGCCTACCGCCCGTAGCCGATGTTCAAGGTACACCAGAAACCTTTAGGTATTATAGTTGGCTTCCTAAGAATTGCAAGCCGCTTTTGACGCCGATCTCCCGTGACTTGAAAAATCAAGAGGTTCCCGGAGTTTTTGGTTGAATTAGAAAGGTTTACAGTGTTACGATGTTCCGGTAGCTTCGGTGGGTCAACCAATCGGTAGGCCCGTTTCCTTCACATAACCCGCGTTCCCCCGCGGTCATTGCCCGCAACGGCAAAGGGGGCTTGGCGAAATATGAGCGAAAGTTTTGCAGAGATGTTTGAGGACAGCCTGATCGGGAAGCAAATGCGACCGGGCTCAATAGTCAGTGGCCGCGTCGTAGAGATTCGCAACGATGTGGTGGTAATCAACGCTGGCCTGAAGTCTGAGGGGATGGTTCCTATTGAGCAATTCCGCAACGAAAAGGGAGAGCTCGAAGTAATCGTAGGTGACATCATCGATGTTGCACTTGACGCTGTGGAGGATGGTTTCGGTGAGACCAAACTTTCGCGCGAAAAGGCAAAGCGTGCACAATCTTGGACTCGACTCGAAAAGGCTTTCGAAGAGGGTGCGATCGTCACTGGTTTGATCACTGGCAAGGTCAAAGGCGGGTTTACAGCCGACATCGAAGACATTCGAGCTTTCCTACCTGGTTCTCTGGTGGATGTGCGACCTGTCCGCGACCCGAGTTATCTGGAAGGCAAGGTAATCGAATTTAAGGTCATCAAGCTCGACCGGAAGCGCAACAACGTGGTGGTCTCCCGCCGCGCTGTGGTGGAGAGCGAGAGCAGTGCTGAGCGCAGTGCCCTTTTGGAAAATCTGCACGAGGGCATGATTACCCGCGGCGTGGTCAAAAACCTCACTGACTACGGTGCTTTCGTAGATTTAGGTGGGATCGACGGGTTGTTGCACATCACCGATATGGCGTGGAAACGCGTCAAACATCCTTCCGAAGTGGTTACGGTAGGGGACGAACTCGAGGTTAAAGTCTTGAAGTTCGATCGGGATCGTAGCCGCGTTTCGCTAGGTCTCAAACAGCTCGGAGAGGATCCTTGGGAGGCGATTTCACGTCGTTACCCAGTGGGTGCTCGCTTGTTTGGGAAAGTCACTAATCTCGCGGATTATGGTTGTTTTGTTGAGGTCGAAGAGGGCGTCGAGGGATTGGTGCATGTTTCCGAAATGGACTGGACCAACAAAAATATCCATCCTTCTAAACTGGTGCAAATCGGTGATGAAGTGGAAGTAATGGTCCTAGACATCGATGAGGAACGCCGCCGAGTCTCGCTTGGCATGAAACAGTGCCAGCCCAACCCTTGGGAAGAGTTTGCAGCTACCCATAACAAGGGCGATCGAGTTAGTGGCGCGATCAAATCTATTACGGACTTTGGTATTTTCATTGGTTTAGAGGGTGGGATCGACGGATTGGTTCACCTCTCGGACATCGCTTGGAACGTCTCCGGAGAAGAGGCAGTTCGCAATTACAAAAAAGGCGACCAGCTAGAAGCAATCGTTTTGGCTGTGGATGGGGAACGTGAAAGGATTTCGCTCGGCATTAAACAGCTTGCGCAGGATCCGTTCTCCAACTACCTTTCTGTTCATCAAAAAGGTAGCCTCGTCAAAGGAGTTGTCAAAGAAGTTGATGCTCGGGGTGCCATTATTGACTTGGAACCCGGCGTAGAGGGTAGCTTGCGCGTTTCCGAGATCTCCCGAGATCGAGTTGACGATGCTAGGTTACATCTGCACGTAGGAGAAACCATTGAAGCCAAATTCATTGGTGTAGAGCGTAAGAACCGGGCAATTACCCTGTCCATCAAGGCAAAGGATACCCAAGAGGAAGTAGAAGCGGTTCAGGACTACAGTCGTCCTACTTCTTCTCCTACTACCTTGGGCGACCTAATCAAAGAACAGATGGAACGCAACGAGTCTAACTCCGACTAAATCGAGTCAGGCAGTTGCTTCGCCAGGAAAGCAAGAGTTTGCCGGTTCTCTAAAAAACCGGTACACACCTAGCTAGGAGGCGTGTCCCAAATTAGAGTGGGCTACGCAAGTTTTTAATGACAAAGTCTGAAATCATCGACGCAATTGCGCGCAAACAAAATCATCTTGCCTATAAAGATGTGGAATTGGCAGTCAAAACCTTGATCGACCAAATTTCTAATTCGCTTGCCACCGGAAATCGTGTAGAGATTCGGGGTTTTGGTAGTTTTTCCTTGCATTATCGTTCCGCTCGCACGGGGCGTAATCCGAAAACAGGGACTACCGTTCACCTGCGCGGAAAACATATGCCTCATTTTAAGGCAGGAAAAACATTGCGGGAGCGGGTTAGGACGGAGGTGCGTAGTACAAGGCGATTAAGTAGTCGTCAAGAACCTTCAAACAAGGTTGGGAGCTTGTAAAGTCAAATTTGAAAGCTCTGACTTGGCTAGTCTATCTCCTTCACTTAAAAAAAGCCTCCATTTTCTCCCACGACTGGAGTCTGGTGTTTCGATGCCTAAAAATTTGTGAACACCCTTGATCGAAAAACACGATTCAAACAAATTTTCGAACACATAAGAATTGATACCAATCTTTCTGCGCCACTTCGGACGGCGTTGAGTCGTTTGCAACCTGCCTTTGCAAAAATAGTCGCTTCGGATCCATCCTTTTTTGAATCAAAAAATCATCCTGCTAGAGTTCTCTTAGACGAATTAAGCAAGGCAAGCATTCAGATTGATCCTAGAAATCCGCAGGATAGTCTACGGGTCAAAGTAGAACAGGTTATCGAACGAGTGGTTTCTGGTGTTTCGGAAGCTGATCTATTTCAAACGTTGCTAGAAGAGTTCCAAAATTTCTTATCTGTAGAGCAAAAACGTGCACATCTTACCGAAAGTCGTGAGATTCGCGCAGTAGAAGGCCGAGAGAGACTGGAACTGGCCCGAACACAGGTAGCAAGCGATCTTGAGTCTCGGATTACGCAACATGGGCTTTTACCTGCGGGATTCCGTCAGTTTTTAGAGGAAGTTTGGAGACATTACCTTTTGCTTGCGCATTTGGATTCTGAGTCAGGATCAAGGAAATATTCGGCAGGTTTGAAACTTCTGGACGATTTATTTTGGAGTATCGAACCAAAACTCTCCAGAAAAGAAAAAGACGAGCTTCTAGCGCGCGCCCAATCCTTACTCAAAGCACTTGAAGAATCTCTAAAAGACGGTTTCATTGTGACAGAGACACAAAGATTTATTTTGATTCGTGAAATCCAAAGCTACCAAATGACAGCCTTACGTGGTAAAGAACCTGTCACAATAGAATCAGTAACTCCTCTTTTCATGAGATCTCATACATCTGTTACCCCCCAGCGTGCTACCCCTTTGGCACCAAAATTAACAATAGAAGACAAACACGACCAACACGCAAAGGAACTACCGATAGGTACTTGGCTCGATCTCCGATGCGAGGAAATTCCTCGGCGTGTCAAACTCGCTTGGCGGAGTCAAAAAACTGGTCGTTGCCTCTTCGTCAATCGGCGAGGGATTGTGATGTGTGAACTTTCCTTAGAAGAATTTTCCGCATTAGCTCGTCGTGGAGGCGTTCAGATCTTAGAAACTACTCCGCCACTTAATTGAACAACCCATGCTTGGAACCTGATCTATAGGGCCAACGCCAGTCTTTGCTACTTGTTTCATCGCTTCGAACAGGTCTCTGCGAGCAGAGGTAACTGTTTCTTTGCGGTTTTCGTCCAATCGCCCGCGGTATTGAAGGGTAAGGTCAGCGTTGTATCCAAAAAAATCAGGAGTGCAAACTGCGCCGTAAGCTCGTGCGACTTCTTGTGTTTCATCGTATAAATATGGAAATGAAAAATCATGTTTTTGAGCTATTCGCCTCATATTCTCGAAAGAATCTTCTGGATATTCCAGAACATCATTCGACATGATAGCGACGCATTTAACGCCATACGCGAGAAGATCTCGAGCATCCTGGACGATACGTTCTTGCACTGCCTGAACATAAGGGCAGTGATTACAAATGAACATCACCACTAAGCCACGCTCTCCTTTGCATGCCTGCAAATCCCAATTTTTTCCATCGACACCGCGTAGGGCAAAACCCACAGCAGGTTGTCCAAAATCGCAAACGGGTGTTTCTAAACGAGCCATGGAATACGCTCCAAAAAATGATAACCGTACGTTTAATTCGGAACCCAAAAATCGGCTACCTCTTTAGCTGTGTGGCCACCTTACATTTTGCAACCGAAATGTTTTGCATGCCTGCATTCGGAACAACAAAGAACAACGTGCCATCAGTTTTGTTGACAGTCTGTCCATTTATAATCGTACCACTTACTGATCCAGTTACTGAATAGCAATTACCATCTGCTAAGTCTGCCACCAAATGCCTAGAATTGGCCACGGTCGTCTTCGGAACAGTGTAAGTAACGTTAGTTCTCAAAACAGAATTTTTATTTGCGGACACAAAACAAAATGACGTAGTGCAACCACCAATAGAACCAGGAGCTGATGTAACTAAAGTGGCCTTATTCAAAGCGTTGCTACCGCTACTAGCTTTGCTAATTTGAAGTACAGTAACGATACGATGTTGCAAATCAGTAGAAAAAGTCTTGTGAACCTGAGAACCAATCATTGTGTGGTCTATCTGCCAATTAGGAACGTTAGACCAAGGCTCTTTAGCAATATCCCAAGGTGATGAGGAAGCCGGTTTGAGTACTCGAATTAAAGTGCGGTAATTTCCTTTATCACTTGGCACACTTACGGTGTCGTAATCTACTAAAGTGGACAACATGTTTGGATTTTGGGTACGAAAACGTAGTCCGGCAGGGCGGGTGCGCGCTAAATCTACCCGATCCACTAAAAATACGACTTCCGATGTACCGTCATACACAAAACTGCGAGTATATTTATTGACTGGTTGGCGACAAGTGCCAGTGCAAGCTACCCATGGATTTTCTGGAACGTTGTAATTACGGTTTGCATTCAACAACGCATAAAATAATTTCGTTTTTTCCTCAGCTCGGCCACGTTCTAAGTATGCTGATCCTTGATTAAAATACACAATCGGGCCACCATTGTCATAGGACTCATTATTATTAGGAACCGCCTCATTTGGAATAGACAGCGAATTCCACAAAGTAAATGGATAAATAGCAGCTTCACTACCACCATAGTTTAGAGGTTCTGTTAACAAATATTCTCCATTGCGCCAAAGCCAAAACGACCCTGCACTATTGTGCATATGATCTACAATGTAGGAACCTATCCCGTAAAAACCACCCCAAGTGACTTGTTTATTTTCTGAAAACAAATTACTAGATGTCCAATTAGACCGAAACATGCCCATGCCCATGTGCTGCGTATTTCCAAAACCACCCAACACGTAACGTTCTGCATTAGTTCTGAAGTCAATACGTTTTGCTGAATCAGGCCACGTCGTCATAAACCACAACATCGTATCCCCATCTCCAAGACCATACGAGGGATGATTCAAGGAGTCCAAAAATGATCTGCCAATAGCCGCTTGAGTTTTATAACCATAGCGTTCTGCTAAAAAAACGCAATTAGAAAAATAACTCCAAATGTACCCCGTCGCTTCAGCTAATTGGGTAGTATTTTGTTGATCTCCAATCCAATGATAGTGTGTATTGGCCGGATCTACTGAGTGCATAAAATAGACCATGGAATTTACCCACCACTTCTTCAAATCAGGGAATTCCGCGTCAATCACACCTAGCTCATCCATGACGTAAAACAAATTTTGAGCCATGTGCACATCGCTCATCATGCCATAATCCCAACCAGGCAATGGAATACCAGTGTCTAAACTACTTCGGAAGAACTTAGTAATAGGAAAGTCTGGTAGTAAGTCATAAGCGTTAATACCATATTTCCAACCCGTCCAACCGCGTTTGAGCAACTTTAATCCATTTGCTTTGTCTTCTCCCAGAATTGCTAACCCGGCAATGAAATGTCCAGAAGTGGCAGAAATATTGCGATCTGAATCATGTACCGTCCAACTACCCGCTTCGTCTGCAGCAGCGGTATCGTCTGACCATGAAACTAATTTTGCGCGCACATTCTCCTTCATTGCCTCAGTAAAACAAGGATGATTGAATAACCAATCATAAGCCAGAGCATAATACAAATCTGTGCCTTGGTTATTCGGAGAAGTACCATCGAAATGTGGTAGAAACACATCACAAGCCTTCTGACCAGAGGCAACATTCCCAGTAATTAACCAATGTAACGCCAACGCCGCAACAGGCCAACCATTTTCACATCGCCAGTCTTGGCAGGCAGAGGTATAAGTTAAAAGTTTATCAATATCGTGTTTGAATGCACCCGCTGCCTTTAATTGCGGGACAGCATTATAAAGAGATTGTAAAGTTGGAATCCGGTTTTGGATATAAATACGTGGATGCTGTGTAGGAGCAGTAGGCAAATATTTAGTAGGAAAATCGTGGTAGGTTTGGGTTTTTGCGTAGATAATCAACGGGAATAAATTAAAAAAGACTAGAGCGTAGGCACCTATTCTAGGTATTTTCATAAAACCTTGGAATCCCTATTGGTTAAGTAAAACTTCTCAAATAGATCCTAATTGCTTTACGCTCCATTCGCCAAGAGATCTTGATACATTTGGAGCACCGCAGATGGATTAGGACCGAGATAATTATCGTTGAGAAACTCATAATCAATCGCGCGCTGCCAAAAAATCCGCAGCTCAAAAAATTTTCCAGGAGGCAGGTGTGCGTTATGTTCTAAATGCTCAATAAGCGAGATTTTTGGATTAAATCTAATGCGACCTGAAGGGAGGACACTCACAATCCAACGATGGTGAATGAACTCGCGGTATGGTCCTTCTAATCGTTGTAGCTCCATCGCAGTACTAGGCATCGAGATGAACCCAGCATCCGAAATGAGCGGTAGATATTTCAAAGCAACTGCTGGATAAGCAAGATCTTCTAGGACATGAGAACAAATTGAGTAACGAAACTTACCATGACGAGCAACATGCTCTAGCAACGGATTCCAATCGCTTTCTTTATTAAAATCTCCGGAGAAGGAATACTTGGCGATATTACTTGGGAACTTATCAAAAGTAGCATCAATAATTTCTTGACTCCAAGGATTTGCGCTTGCCCCTATATCTAATATAGTAAATCCTGGGTCTCGACGTCGCTCGGCAGAAAAAAAGGAAACCAAATCGGAGCGATTTCGACTTCCTGCGTACAGTGCCCGCTGTCCGTGTCTTGGGTAGATCGGTGAAAAGAGTATGTCGATTTGAAATAACGTACCGTTCTTGAATCGATGGTATTCGATAATGCTATCTAAACGAAAATTAAATTCACTCATTGCAGAAATAACAACATCTGCTAGTGGAGATCCTTCATTGTATTGTACTAGAGAAAGCTCAACTAACACATGCTCAGAGCGACGCAATAGCTTCTCTGCACCTCGAATAACATCTAGTTCAGCACCTTGCACATCAATCTTTATAAAATCAAAAGTTCGATCTGAGAATAATTCGTCTAACGCAACTAAATCAACATCGATCGTAAATACTTTTTCATCTGAAAAGAACTCCGTATTTTCACGATATAAAGAAGCACCAGTACTCATAAGATCCACTTTGGTAAGGTGGAACTTTTCGCGAGCAGTGCGACTAGAAGCGGCAATTAGATGGTATTCGTACCCCAACTGTTGCAGAAGAGGTTTACAATGCGGATTAGGTTCAATTAAAACAGGTACACAACCTGAAAAAAATGTACAAAAATCTTTAGAAAATGTGCCAACATTGGCACCTACATCTAACAAGGTACGGGGCCATTGGCCAAAATACTTTAGTCGTTCTAATTTACTAAAGTCCATTCAAAAATTCTCCTACTTAATGACCAATTATTTCTTTTCCAAGCGATCTATTTGTCGCCGATCACGTTTTGTCGGACGTCCTTCCCCCATTTCTCGTTTTGGTGCGAGTTTTCGAAGTTCCACTTCTTTTTCGCGACGAGCAAGACTCTCTGGGGTTTCTTCGTACAAAGTCATGGCCTCCACTGCTGGTCGGCGAATGTTCAAAAGTCGGCGAACCACCACTGTACGTTCAATCTGAGCACGTATCGTGATCTCCATGCCCACTCGGACCTCTTTTGCGGGTTTCGGTCGCGTACCTTGTACCCTGATTTTGCCCCCCTCAATGGCGTTTACTGCTAGGGTTCGCGTCTTAAAAAACCGAGCTGCCCAGAGCCACTTGTCTAAACGGACTCGTTCTTCTACGGGATCGTTCATGTAATTTTTGTAAATGAAGAATGTGCTGCTTCTATCGTGGTTGTTATTTCAGCCATGGTATGTGCACTGGATACAAAACCGGCTTCAAAAGCAGAGGGTGCTAAATACACCCCGCGAGCCAACATAGCGTGAAAGAACGCTTGAAAACGGGGCACATCGCACTGCATCACCTGTTCGTAGCTCTCTACCGAAGGCGTAGAAGTAAAAAACAAACCAAACATGCCTCCCACTTGATTTGTAGAGAATGGGATATTGGCTTCCCTAGCAGCTTCGCTAAGTCCTTCTAAAAGTTTTTGTGTAGTAATTTCTAGTTTTTCGTAAAAACCAGGAACACTTACCAACGCTAAAGTAGCCAGCCCTGCTGCCATGGCCACGGGGTTACCAGAAAGAGTACCTGCTTGGTAAACGGGGCCGAGTGGTGCAATCTGTTCCATGAGGTCACGCCTGCCACCGAAGGCTCCCACTGGTAACCCACCGCCGATCACCTTTCCTAGTGTGGTCAAATCAGGAACAATCCCGTATTTCCCCTGAGCACCACCGAGGCCTACTCTAAAACCGGTCATTACCTCGTCAAAAATCAATACTGAACCAGATTGAGAACAAACCTCCCGCAAGCCCTCCAGAAAACCTGGTTTTGGCGGGATGCAGTTCATATTTCCTGCCACGGGTTCTACGATGATGCAAGCGATTTGATCGCCATAACGCGTAAAAATATCACGCACTTGGTCAAGATCGTTGTAACGCAGTGTCCAAGTATGTTCAGCCAAAGAAAGAGGAACACCTGCAGAACTCGGCACACCGAGGGTAAGTGCACCCGATCCTGCTTTAATTAGAAGCGAGTCAGAGTGGCCATGGTAACAACCTTCAAATTTCACAATTTTGTCTCGGCCAGTGCACCCGCGAGCCAAGCGGATTGCACTCATCGTCGCTTCTGTTCCGGAATTGACCATTCGAACCCGTTCTAAGGATGGCATCAAAACACACAAGCGTTCAGCCATGGCCACTTCTAAAACAGTGGGTGCACCAAAACCTAAGCCTCTTTCTACGGTTTCCTGAACGGCTTGTATTACCGCAGGATGGGCATGCCCCGCGATCAAGGGGCCCCAAGAGGCTACATAATCAATGTAACGATTTCCGTCTTCGTCGTACAAAAATGGACCGAAACCTCTTTGAAAAAAAATCGGATCCCCACCGACGCCGCGAAAGGCACGCACTGGAGAGTTAACACCACCGGGGATATATTTTAGAGCTTGGGCGTAGAGAATTTCAGATTTTGTCATAATAAATTTAAGAGAAGATATTAGTTAGCGTCGTCGACTCGAGCCGCAGAAGAACTGAAAAAACCAACATAGTGTATACCAAGCGATGTCGTCTTGACCTAAAATTATTTGGAATAGACAGCGATGTCGCTAACCTTACTGAATTTAAATCGTTTGCAGGGCTGTCTGGTTTAAGAAAGCGATTTGCAGTTTACTGGGTATCAGCATACAATAACCGCGGTTTTCGGTGTGCCTTGAACACTGGCCACAGGTGGGCAGGCTCGAGAGTAATGCGCACGGTAGGGCAACACCAATCGCGATTCCCTGAATGACTGCAAGTCGCTGGTTGGGTTTGATGTTCTTGTGGCTGCCTTCTATTGCAGATGCAGGTGGTTTCGACATCGAAGTGGCTTACTCTACTCTAGTGGGTGGTGTTTATCAGCTACATGCACGTTTATCATTGGGTTTGGGAGAAGAAGCCACAAAAGCACTGAAAAGTGGGATCCCCCTGACTTTGGTGTTAGATTTTGAGCTAGGGCGAAAACGACACCACCTTCCTTGGAAAGAGGCTATCACCTCTCGATCCAAGCGATATCGTCTCGAATACTATTCCCTTACTGAGCAATACCGCGTCACTTACCTAGATACTGGTGCCCAGGGAGTACACTCCTCCTTAGATTTAGCACTGCGTGCTATCTCTACACTCAATGGAATTCCGCTGATAGAGCAGAAAGAACTCCTGCATCAAGAGCGGTACGAAATAGATCTTCGCATACGCTTGGATGTGGAAGCACTGCCTGCTCCTCTAAGAGTTTTAGCCTATTTTTCTTCTGGGTGGCGCGTTATCAGCCCTTGGTATTCTTTTCCTCTAATCTTAAAATGAACGGATCTTTAGCTCCCCTTCCTTCTACTCAAACAATCCTACCCATGGTAGCCCTCTCCGGGCTGATGCTCGGAGCCTTGTATCTCCTCTCCACTGCTACTCAAGACACCGCAGAATTCGGACGACTCTACTCTTGGCTCCTTATTCTCAACGCCGTATTGTTCATTGTCCTAGTCGTTCTGATTGGAAGTAATGTTTACCAACTAGTTTCGCAATACCGAGAAGGAGTGGTGGGTTCTCGAATGACCTTACACCTAGCGATAGTGTTCATGGTCTTGTCTCTGGTACCCACTAGCACAGTCTACTACTTTGCACAGGGTTTCCTAGATCGTGCCATTGATAGTTGGTTTGATGCGCGTATTGGCAAAACATTGGATGAGAGCCTTGATCTGGGAAGAACCGCTTTAGATTCAGCCATGCGAGAACGTCTCAAGCAAGTACGTCGGATAGCTTCCGAACTTTCTGATGCACAAGGACGGATCAGTGCCCTTGCCCTAGATGATGTCCGCACTCGGAGCGGTGCTACTGAATTAACCATTCTTTCTCCTACCGGAGAATCCCTGATTGCAAGCCATGCAGACCCTACTGTAGTACTGCCCAAACGTCTCGGAGAAGCAATCCTACAAAGGGTACGTCAAGATGACGTCTACGTCGGACTAGACCCAGAAACTGGCGAGGTCGGGATGCAAGTGCGAGTCGCAGTCAAGGTTTTGAGTGCGAGTCCAGTCTTGGGGAATACAACAGTGATCCTGCATGCGTTGTTTCCCATTGCCGAGCGGCTCTCTGCTCTTGCTACCAGTGTCCAAGAGGCTTATGACCAGTACCGCGAACTGTCCTATTTGAGGCAACCCCTCAAGTTTAGTTTCTCCCTAACGTTGGCATTGGTATTGGTACTTTCGTTGGCTATGTCCGTTTGGGCAGCGTTCTTCTCGGCGAGGAGATTAGCAGCTCCGGTCTCCAATTTAGCTCGGGCTACACGTGCCGTGGCGGCAGGGGACTACGACGTTCGTTTACCTGCCCCTACCAACGATGAATTGGGACTTTTAGTCGCATCATTTAATGACATGATTGAAAAAATTGCCCTGGCTCGTGATTCTGCTCGTAAAAGCCAAGCAGAAGTAGAAGGGCAACGCACCTACCTAGAAGCCATTCTGGCACACCTATCTTCTGGAGTGCTGACCTTCGATGTAAAACGCGTTTTGCGAGGGGAAAATCGAGCAACAGGCCAAATTTTGAGCGTAGATCTGGGACATGGTATTGAAATAGAGCCTTTAGCCCTAGATCGACCTTATCTGATTCCCCTATTAGAGGTTTTGGAAAAACACTTGGTAGCAGGAAGCACAGACTGGCGGCAGGAGGTGACTTTATCCCGCGCTGGCGTAGGTCGACAAGTGTTGATGTGCTATGGGACAAAATTAACCGATCTAGCAGATAAAGAACTTGGACAAGTGGTAATTGTCGACGATGTAACGACACTGCTACAGGCACAACGCGCTTTGGCTTGGGGGGAAGTAGCTCGTCGTTTGGCGCACGAAATCAAAAATCCTCTAACACCCATCCAATTATCCGCAGAACGGCTAAGACATAAATATTTGAAACGTATGAACCAAGAGGATGCAGATACCTTAAATCGTTTAACCCACACGATCATTCAACAAGTCGAAGTCATGAAGGAAATGGTGAACGCCTTTTCCGAATATGCACGAACGCCTAAAATGGAACCCTACCCGCTACAGATCAACACCGTTGTGAACGAGGTACTTGATCTATATCGAGGACAAGAAAGCCCAGTTTTCAAAATAGATTTGGCTGCGATGCTTCCTTTTGTGGAGGCAGATTTAGGGAGATTGCGTCAACTACTTCACAATCTCATTAAAAATGCGTTAGAGGCCACGGCAGGAGGTGTTCTACAACCTGAAATTACTATCCGAACAAGTTCATCTTCTCAAGAAAATAGACATTTCGTGGAACTTCGCGTAGAAGACAATGGGCCGGGCATACCAGAGAAAATCTTAGACCGTCTTTTTGAACCCTACGTGACGACCAAGGCTCGAGGTACGGGTCTTGGTCTTGCCATCGTGAAAAGAATTATCGAAGAACACGGAGGTTGGATCTGGGCAGAGAACCCCCCAACTGGAGGAGCCGCTCTGATAGTACGGTTGGTAGCTTTAGCAGAGCCGATATCCGAAACCTAAAAAAGTTGTTTAACAAGCTCTAAATCGAGCTGATCTAACACTAGTTTTGCTCCCGTAAAATCATCGTTACGCGTGTATTCCGTAAAA
>Ga0268283_1000559_pt1 | contig 23440 bp, 19 predicted proteins | sample saktaG_13_FD_190140 | JGI IMG/M metagenome (GOLD analysis project Ga0268283, IMG submission 190140) | Saline water microbial communities from Sakinaw Lake, British Columbia, Canada - sak_2013_06_06_36m | ecosystem: Environmental > Aquatic > Non-marine Saline and Alkaline > Saline ... | reverse complement strand
CCATTAGAACCTCCCATGTTTTCATGGTTTATCCCTCCTTGCTCGGAGGATTTTACCATGATATTTAACTTATGGGTGGTACATTTTCGATTCCCATTTTTGGTACATTTTTGCATTCCCAGTGACAACGGGTAGAAAAAAGATGCCTCTATCGCCGGCCCTCCATCGCCGGAATATCCGGACTGACCATTGCCTGCCACCGTAGTGATGATTCCGATCCCGCCGTTTTTGGTAAGTGTGCTTCCATCTCCCTTTTGAAGGGTATACTGATTCAAAACCCCCAGATAATGGTTACTGGAAAGAGTCCAGCCTTTTCCGAAGTAATTCGCTTCACCCTTCTCGATAACCATCGCCTGCTCTTTCCAGGATATGATCTCTTCCCTTCCCCGGATGCCGGTCACCTGTTCACCAGCCTGGGCAAATGACTGCTCGAAATCGCTTCGGGCCGAATAATAGACAGACAAATATACAAAACCGATTTTAATGATTGCGGTCACAGAACCCCTGGCAATCCGGCCCAGATAATCCAGGCCATCCCAGGTAAACTCCACGTGCTGGTTCGGAAGTGGCTCCAGAACCGTTTTATATGTTTTACCGGCAACGATCATCTGGACGATGATATGTTTCAGACAGGCTGGAACCGTTTCTCCGCTGGCGGGTATGGTGACCGTATGTTTGAACCCGCTGACCCGGCTGCTGGCATAATGAAGCTTCATATTCGTGCCCGGTATCGGAATGTCTTCGTGAAAGATGCGGTTTCTTCTTTCAACATAGGAACCGGTGCAGTCCACATCGTCTTTTTCTTTAGATGTATCAAACGAAGGCTCGCCGGATGGATTGGGGGAAACCGCGTCCTGCGGCGGGCCATACGGCCAGTTGCAGTCCCATGGCGTGAAATGATCGACTTCCACCCGCCACCAGGTTGTATTTGGCGGATAGGCGACGGGATCATCCAGGCCGGTTGCAGAACCATGAGATTTCCCATCACCAACAGAGTCAAACGCATCCACGATGCCGTCCCCGTTTGTATCCAGCAGCATGACCACCCTGCCGTTTTTCGATGGCACCCACATGCCCCTGTTCCGGTCGTAACTGCCGACCGGAACGATTTCTCCCACATGAAATCCCAGAAAATTCCGGACATACACCGCCACCGGTTTATCAAACCGGACGTTTTTCGCCCCGTCCACCGACAGTTCGGAGCAATAGGTGAATGCGGAATTCGGAGGAAGTTTGGCCGGCATGGAGGCAGGGGTTTCAAATTCCGTGGCCCGGGTGGTGATGGTTGTCAGTTCTATCTCTTCTCCGGATTCGGTTTTGGCATAGGCCCGGTTGTCGCCTGAAAAAACCATGGTGAGCGATCGACTCCCGGACGCATCGGTTATGGTGGAGCTTTTATGAGTCAAAACCGTATCCGGGTTGCCGTCAAATGTCAGGACCGTGGATAACGTATCCTCCGGAATTAGAATAATGTCTTCCACTACCGCAATATCGTTCCACCTTGTATTGATTTGGCGGTGGCTGGTGATGAATCCGGATTTCTTATAGATGCCAATGATGCTCCCGCCGCCTTCCACCGGGATGGAAAAAGCGCCGTCATGGCCGGTCATGGCCGAACCATATTCCGGATGATCCTTTATGAAAACCGAAACACCTGTCAGCGCTTCCTGGTTTTTGTTCCGCACTTTCCCGGTCAGGATGGAAAATCGGTTGGGATCATAGCTTTCTATGGAGGCGTTCACCGGTATCAAATCCTCGTACTGGCTGCCGAATGATCCATCCGGCAACGGATTGACAGGTGTTGCAGGATAGACTTCGAAACCGACCGCATTGGACAGACCGCCTCCCGGAGCCGGGTTTTCCAAGGTTACCGGATAATTGCCGGATGCCTGGACCGCATCCGCAGGAATGAAGAGATCTATACGGCTGGCGCTGACAAAGGTCGACTGAACAATCTGGTTGTTGAAACGGGCAATGGCTTCAGGTAAAAAATCGATGCCGATCAGGGTCAGGATGAAATCCGGGCTTCCGGCTTCCACCGAAGCCGGAGACAGGCCTGTGATGACCGGCACAGGATTGGGAGGCGCCGGATCGATCACGGAAAACAGAACCGGGTTCGATACGCCGCCTCCCGGGGACGGGTTCATGACTGTAATCGGATAGGTGCCGGCCTGCAACAGAAGGCTGGAGCGGATCTGTGCATCCAGTATGGTGTTGTCTTCAAAATAGGTGGGAATATATGTCTGACCGAATTGAACCGTTGATTGCGGCATGAATTGGCTGCCTTCCACGCGCAGCAGGGTTTCCGGTGCCCCCAAGACCGCCTGGGTTGGATTGATGCCGGTGATTTCAGGTAACGGATTCGGAAGTTGAACGAACAATATGCCCGATTTGTTCAACTCGGTTTGGGTATAGCAGATCTGAGCGGTGTTTTTCTTTTTATCCACTGAAACCGAATGCAAATCAAATGTCTCATCCAGCCGGTGTTCGCTCAGATGGTTGGTGATCAGATTCAGGAGCAGAATCCGGTTTTTCCCGGTTATGACCGCCACATGAGTGGACTGATTGATGTCCAGTCCGTTTATTTCCATGTCCGTGGAATCCACACCATCCGGCTTGAAAAAACTTCCTCTGTCGATTTGAACCAGAATGATTTCGGTTGATTCAACAAGAGCAACGGCAATGTTGGTTTGGGTATCCACAGCCAGACCCGTTACCTTGCCCGATAATTCGATGGTGCGAAGAATCCCGCCGGAATTCAGATCGACAACCGCAATCCCGTTACCGGTGGACACCACTGCCCGGTTTGCGTCCGAATCCAGTGCAATGTGTTTGGGCGTAAAAAAAAGTGGAATGGATTTCAGATAGAACAAATAATCGGTGGAAAAAATACGCAGACAGTTCTCCATGGCCAGAACCACAGTGTCGGAAGCCGGATTGACGACAATCCCATGTGGATTGGATATGTTAAGGTTCTTCCGGATAAACTCGGCGGAAGAATTCATTTTGTATATCAAAGAACCCGTTGTGATATAGGCGTATTCGATCGATGGGTCGGCAGCCAGATTTCTGGGAGGATCAGACAGTGGAATACCGGCTGAATGGATTATGCCGCCGGAATCGAAGGCGGAAACCCTTACGTTCTCCCTGTCGAAGCCAAAGCCGATACCGGTATCCGGAGAAACCGCAATCGCCTCCAGCATGCCTTTGGTGGGAATGTCCCCGATGATCTCCAGATCATCCGCCGAACAAAAAATCGGAAACAAAAGACCGATCCAAATGACCATGTACCGCAGCAAGACACATTCAGCAAGAAGCCGAGCAGTTCCGTTCATCATTCTTCAATCCCCCACAAATATGTTGTCTTCTGATCTTCAATAAAAATATCGGAATCCCTGCAGGTCCAATGCGTATCGCAGCAAATCTTACCTGACACGCAAATCCTCCATAGACAATTGGCTTTTCCATGTCAAGCAAAATGATATGTTTTTTATAATACTTAGTGATTTTAGGTAAATTGTTAGAAAGCCGGGGTTCAACCTGGCAGATGAAATCCACCCCAATGCCAAAGGGTATCAAATCATCACAGCTTTAGTTTATCCGCATGTTTTAAAGGCGAAACATCAAAGAAAGGGTCAATAACAAACAGGTGGGATTATGGGTTCTGGCCGAGTATTCGCGCCAGGACAATACAGTTTTTCTCATAAAGGATTTCATATGGGCCAACCTCGGCCAGGCGTGTCTTTTTAGTGATCAGCAAATCCCCCGAAGCCGGACGGCGCATTTGGACAAAACTGCGGGTATAAAACATGAAGCTGGGCAGGGTATGCCCCCACATCACCGCACGTTCGGGAAGCCGGGAGGCAATCAACGCCGCTTCCCGGACCGGAGACTGCATCAAACCGCCGATCCGAGGCATCAGGGCCAGATTGACAAGAAGCAGATAGACTACGGAAACCACGATGGCAGGCCTCAGTAATCCGGATTGCCTGGCGAAGAAAAGAAGCGTGACGGAAACGGTCAGAAGGCCACAGAAAAAATAATAGCCCGCACCAAAGAGCGGCCGACCGTTTCCCATCATGCAAACGGCGAAATCATCCCGGACGTACGGCATGACCAGTGGAATAGCCAGCGGAAGAATCATGAATATCCCCAGAAAAGCCGCCGCCGGAGCAAGGTATGATCGCAGACGCGCCAATCGTTCATAAGCGCCCCCATACAGGATGAAAAGCGGCGGGAATGCACTGAGGATGTAATGGGGGAGTTTGGTGCTCCCGAAAGAAAAAAGGAGCAGCACAAACCCAACCCAGATGAAACAGAAACGATACACATCCTGCTTCAGGAGCGATCTGGCCTGGCAAATAAGGGCAACCAGCAGACCGCAGTGGGGAAGCGTTCCGATAATAATTACGGGAAGATAATAGAGCAGCGATCCGGAGTGTCCCTCAAATGTACGTGAAAAACGTTCCAAATTGTGTTTTAAAAAGAATTCCTGTATAAAGATCATGCCCTGATCCAGGTATTCCAGCACATACCAGGGAAGTGCAATGCCAATAAAGATCAGAATCGCCGGAAGGTTGAAAACCATTTTCAGCCAGCACCGAAACTGTCTTTGCACCAGACAATAAATCAGGCTGACACCAAACGGGATGACAACGGCGACCGGGCCTTTGGCCAGAAAACCAAGCCCTGCATAAATGGCCGCTGTATAAATCCGGCGGTTCTGGTTTTTTGTGTATTCATACAGATGAAAGAGACATTGGGTGAGGAAAAGATTCAGGGTGGAATCAACAATTGCGGCCTTGCCGGTTATGGTAACCTGAATGGCGCTGATGAAAAACAAGGCCGCAAGAAAGCCGCTTTGAACCCCTAAATGGCGGCGGGCAAAGCTGAAAATCGCCAGCATCCACAAAAAGGTCGCCAGGGCGGAAGGGAAGCGGGCTGCAAATTCATTCTGGCCAAAAATTCGGAAGCTGATCACCTGAAGCCAGTATATGAGAATGGGCTTATCATATTGCGGTGCGCCATTGATGTAAGCGGTGAGGTAGTTTCCGTTTTCAAGCATTTCCCGGCTGGCTTCCGCATAAAACCCTTCATCCTCATCAAATAGCGGAGCGGCCCCCAGCAGGGGAAAAAGGCTGAGAAAAGCAATGACAAACAATATCGCTATCCGATAATCAAAATTGGGTAAGCGGCGGGTCAGCCAGTTCATGATCGTATCCTGTAGTCGAGGCCGGCAACTCCCAGCCGTTTGAATGATGATAAATTTCAATGAAAATTACCATGTTTCACGCAGAATTGAAAGCCGTTTCCAAGTGGAGTTGACCAGATCATGAAAAAGCTTAACAGGCGCATTCACAAATGGATAGCGGCGATATCTCTTGCCATGGCCATCGGTGGCGCAATCTGGTGGCATATTTCCCTGAATCCCCGCTTTTCCCCGGTAATCGAAAACCAGGTTTACCGCAGCGCTCAACTTTCGGTTTCCCGGCTTGATGCCATCATTCAAGATTATGGCATTCGAACCATTATCGCCCTGCTGGGGCCGGAAAACGGCTCCAGTTGGTATGAGAACGAAAAAGCCATCGCCGGACAGCGCCAGGTTCAGATGCTCAATATCGGGTTTGGCTCCCACGAACTTCCCCAGTACAATCGGCTGAATCAACTCGTGGATGCGCTGACAGGCGCCCCGCGTCCTATCCTGCTGCACTGCTACAGAGGGTCCGATCGAACCGGCATGGCCAGTGCCATTGCCCTGATTCTAGTTGACGGCGCATCCCTTGAAACCATCGAAAAGCAGTTTTCCTGGCGCTTCGGCGTCATCCCGTATTCGAATTCCATCGGCGTCATCTTTTTCAATCAATACACCGAATGGCTCGGCACAACCGGCAGAGTCCATAGCCGGGACAATTTCCTGGACTGGATCCACAACCACTATGTCGATCCCAAAGGAAACATCGAATATGACATCGACAGCATCAATGGCAAAGGGTTTGCAGACAGCAAGTGGAAGGACAGGAGGGTGGCAACGGTTCATAAAGGGGGATCGCATTATGTTATTCGCGGGTGGGCTGTTGACTACCGAAGGCTGTCCCAGGTGAATTCCCTTCAGATCGGCTTCGGAGGAACGTTTCGCCCGGCTGTTTTTACCTCTGCGCGGCCGGATTTGCCGACTTTCTTAGGGCTTTCCGGAGCATTGAATCCGCTGCTGCCCCTGGGATGGGAATGTGAATTTGATGACCGGGATCTGAGCCCCGGCTGTCAGGATATTCAACTGTCCATCGGCGGCCCCGGCTCCGTCAAAACGGTGATTCATACCCGGATTCAACTCTGCGTGGAAGAAAGCAGAAATGGAAAACACGCTGATTCCATGTTGCATTCAAGATGATACCGAGGCGGCAAGGAGGAGGCGACGCAAGCGTACTGTTTTAGTACGTTGAGGAGCTGACGACGCGGCCAACACTGGTAGCGCTTGAATGCGACTTGGAATGAGGAGAAATAACGTTTCATGAGTCATTATACCGTATCCTCAACTGGTTTTGCAATCAACGAGGTGCATGTACAGTTCGTATGAACATTCACGAGGGTAATAACGGGATCGATGAGTGGATCTACCGCCAGCATGAGGGCAATCGCGGCATCCACCGGCAACCCCAGGGGATTGAACACCAGAGAAAGCATTCCGATGGTGGCTGCACCGGGTGCTCCTGCTGACGCCAGAGCCGCTAGAATAGTCCCGAGCAGTATCACGCCATAGCTTCCCGGACCCAAGGGTAAATTGTATAGTTGTGCAAAAAAAATGGTCGAAAGACCGAACGCCATGACGGTTCCAAATCTGCAAAGCGTAATGCCGAGTGGAATCATCAGGTTGGTCGTTTCTTTTTCAAACCGAAGATCCTCTGACATCGCATGAATGGCGGACGGCATGGCCACGAAACTGCTTCGTGTTCCGAAAGAAATGATCAACGGTTTTCTAAGGGCAAGAAATGTGGATAAAAACGAAGTCCTGCCCATAAACCGTATAACAAGTCCATTCATCAATACGATGATGATTGCTGCCACATAGATCATCACAACATATTGCATCAAGGCCATTATAATCGAAATTCCGACCTGCGCGACCTGACCCGCCAAAAGGCAGAATAACCCAAAGGGAAGAAAATACATCATCCACCCGATCACGTTTTCAAAAGCCTTGAACAGAACAAATGTCGCCTGGATAATCTGATCCGTCTGCCGCATGCCGACGGTTGCCAACGCAACCCCCAAGACGATTGAAAAAAAGAGAATTTTCAGATTCTCTCCCCGACTCAATGCAGAAAATATGTTGCTGGGCACAATTCCCGACAGAAAATCCTGGAAAGGATGATGCTGTCTGGCTTTCTTTAATGGATCGAATATGGAGATAAACGATTCCGGCATGGCCTCCGGTGTGTTTTCAAGATTCGAACCCGCTTCTTTTTCCGTCAACATCTTCCCCAAAGCATTCCGTGAGCGCTGATCAAGGGTTTTTCCGAATCCGCCCCATTCGCCGACGCAGATGCCGACACATGCCGAAAAAACCAGTACACATAGAAAAACAACGATGATGCGAACAAGATACCGACTGGCTGTTTTTGATCTGAGCAGACTGGCCAGGCTGGACACCACAGCACATATCATAATGGGCAGCACCAACATCTGGAGCATCGCCAGGTAAAGGCTTCCAACTGGAGCCAGAAAATTGGCAAAGTTTTTATCGAACACCCCAACCGTAACACCAGCGGATATTCCCGCCAGTATCGCCCACGGGCTTGTCAGCCACTGGAATTTATCTGATTGTTGACCGTTCATTGTTGTGTTTCCCCGGAAACGAGCTGCTCAGCGGATCCCTTGATGCTTTCCGAATATCTGCCAAGGATACTGTCCGTTGTCATGTTGATCTTCATCTCTTCCATGTAAATATTCAGCCACTGCAGCAACTGAAAACTGTCCCAGGGCACGGCCATGGCAATGGGATCCGTTATGTCTTTGAGAACAACGGTTTTAAGTTCTATGGCCACATCGGGTTTGGCGATAATCACTTTTTTGATCTCGATTTCGTCGGCATAGGCCGCCATCACTTCTCCTCTTCGCACCGCTGAGATCGCATCGGGGTCCCAGGATGGATATTCCCGGATGGCTGCTTTCGGGAACAGGCGATTGACATACTGTACCCAGGAAGTTCCCCCTTTGACGCCGATTTTTACGGTTGGGTGATTCAGGATTGATATCAGAGAGCTGTCTTCCGAATATGTCGCCAGAAAAAGGCGATTCAGCAGCAAGCCATTGTAAAGCGACACATACGGTCTGGTGAAAAGCACCTTTCGGGATCGGTCCAGGGTTTTACTCAGCAAAGAAATCGCCACATCGGCTTCGTGTCTTTCCAGGATATCAATGAGGTTATCAAATGTTTCGGCTTTCCGTTGAAATTCACAGTCAACGCCCAGTTTGTCAGCAATTCCCAAGGCCAGTTCAACATCCACACCACAGAAATATCCATCACCGGAAGGCAGGCATCGCATTCCTTCCGGTTTGGTTTTTCCGGGAATATGCATAAAAAAAGGTGGAATGTCCTTATAATACATTGCCACGATCAATTTGCCCCTGTCCATGATTCTCTGGACATCTGGCGGATAGTCAGCAGTCTGCGCCGTATTGGCGCTCAACAGCGCCCAGGCGCATATCCATATCAATCGTCCGAGATTTGTCATTGATGGCCCTTTTCAACGGAAACAGCAACACCGCATCAGGATCGGTGAAATTGACGATGACATCAGGTTTTCCTGCGTATCACCAGCATCGTGATATCATCGAACTGCTCAATTCCTTTCATGTGTTCATTTACATCCTTAACAATGCGTTCCAAAAGCGATTTTACGGAAACAGCCGGTTGCCTGATGATCTGCCGAACCCGTTTATCGGAAAATAATTCCTGATTGATGTTATTGGCTTCCGTCAATCCATCCGTATAGGTAAATAACGTATCTCCGGGAGCCAGCACGACTTCACGGAATTTATAGGTCATACCCGCCATGAACCCCAGAGCAGGCCCTGTCAGACCCAGGCTGTCCCTGATGTTGCCCGATACGTCCACAATGTAAGGCGGATTGTGTCCGCAGTTGACGTATTTGAGCAGACCGCTCGAAAGCTCGAGAATACCGGCAAACACTGTTGCAAAATAACCTGTTTCCTCCTGATTGACGGCAATATAGTCGTTGATCTTTTCGATCAGCACATTCATTTCCATATTGCATGTGTTGTCCTCGCCCCCTGTCGAAGCGTCCCTGATGGAAAAAACCCTGAAAAGAGTTCGGATGATCGCAGCAAACATCGCAGGTCCAACCCCTTTGTCACACACATCCGCAATGACAAAAAACAATTTCCCGCCATCCTCTTGCAAAAAAAGGTCATAGAAATCGCCAGCAACATGATGCGCCGGAAAAAAACATGCCTGTATTTCCCAGCCCGGCAGTTCCGGAAATGACTTGGGCAGCAGACTGGCTTGAATCTGACTGCAAATTTCAAGCTCGGTTTCGATTTTCTTCCTGGCGGCGGTTGTCTCCCGCATGTTTTGGATATACCGCTTGAGATCGCCTGTCATGGCATTGAATGCGTACGCCAGGCTTTCCAGTTCATCGCCTGATTTTACAACGATATAATGATCGAGGTTTCCGTTTCCGATGGTGATAACCCCTTCATGAAGCGCCAGTATGGGTTTGGTGATTCTTCGGGAAAGCAAAAAAGCCAGACCTGTAACAGCCGCCAGCATGACGGCAAATATGATGATCATCAGCGATCTGACCTCCATTCGCTGGTTTTCGATATCCTGTTCTGTTTTTTTGCCCTCGGAATTGATTTGCGTCTCGATGTTCACTGCTGGTTTGATGATGGACGCAACCGGCATGATCACACCCAGACTCCAGTTCGGGGCAGGAAGCGGAGCGTAAGCCAGATATTTATCACCGTCGTCATTGAATATTTCAATGCCGCTGGCCCCCTGAACCATTTTGGCGACAATGCGGCTTAACGAATCATTCCTGTTGTGAAGAAAATTTTCACGCTCGATATTCTCACCCCAATGCCTGCTATTCAAAGAGATGTTGGGATGGGCAATGATTCCGCCGTCTGTGTCCAGCAAAAACATACACCCGTCAGCATCAATATGCTGGGTCAGAACACCTTCGATCAACGTTCCCAGAGTCAAATCAAGCCCAACAACACCGATGAGTTTTTGACGCTGATCATAGATCGGCTGCGAACATGTGACCGTAGGGACTCCGGTAGTTACATCCGGGTACGGCTCTATCCACCCCAGTCGTCCTGTGGATACGGCGCGTTTGTACCAGGGGCGTTTGCGGGGATCGTAATCCGCAGGTGCATCCGGCACCCAGGGAAGCACACGGCCAACTCCTGATTCCAGAACTACAAACACCGATCCCAGATTCGGATTGTCCTGACGAACAGCGAAAAACAGCTCTTCGAGATATCGGGACAGCAGAACATCCCGTTTCTGCTGTTCATTGGGAGCCTTAAACAATGGTATGGTGTAATGCACGGAAGTTTGTTGAATATCCGCAGGCTCTTCCCGCATTGAAAATGAATGCCTCTGAACGTGAAATGGCTTTGGGTTTTTCCAGATGGCTTCCGCATACGTTGCAATGATTTTGGTCTCGGCCTCAACTTTCTCAAGATAAGAATTGCTCAGAGAAGCCTGATCCCGTGCTGTTCTTAACAAACCCGCTTCAGCCTGACGACGCAACGCGTGAATGCTGCTGTCAACGGCGTAATCTTTCAGAGCCGTGTATTTCTGCAACATGAATTTGCCGATAATCGTCATGTTGTTGAATGTCGAATAGGCCGAAAACAGCAATAAAACAATGCACAACACCAACAGGGTGGACAGCAGTTTTGTCTTGATGCTGAGTCTCAGCCGGGGCAATTCATTTTCAAGTTGTCGGGGCATCATGTTTTTCCACGCAGGTCTGTAATCCATTATTCATATTATCTTCACAACCTTTCAATCGGAGAGACTGCATCAGCGCTGTCAGATCGGCAGACAGCTCTTTATCGGCATGATTTTGTTTTTGAAATACCACTCCAGCCAACAAATAATAATGTTCCGAAAAAAAGGCTTTGTTTTCCTGATGAAGTTCAATGATTCTGTTTTTCACCTCTGGCTGGGAGCTGTAACGGCCAAATCTTAATGGTCTGATCAGAAAATCATCCACCGAATATCCCTGTTCGCTGGCATATTGGATAAGTCCGACAGGATTTGAATAACTGGATACCATCAGCAACACCGTCGGATAGTCCAACGACAGGAGATTCCTGCTGATCATGCTGCCATCTGATCCGCCGTGTAGTCCTCTGATATACAAACAGCTATCGTTGCAGGCTGGAAGATACGGCGGATTGGAGACAAGCGTACCGGCGCAGGGTTTCTCGCCGGCGTTAAAAAAACTGATGTGATGAACAATATAGCGCTGTTCCATCTGGTGATGTCTGATCTGTGAATTTGCATGGTTCCAGGACGCACCATTGATCTCATATCCATGAATCACACCCTTAAAGCAGGAACGAAGAACGGCTTCAATCATTGGCATGCCATCCCCCGAACCAAACTCATGAATGACGGGCGCTGTTCGGCAATGTCCGGCCAAAAGCAGGTGCAGGCATTGAGCGTAAAAAGCGGACTCTTCCGGGCAAACAAAAACCTCTTGAGACATATGGCGATTTTCCCTTACGACATCGTGAGATCGCAAGAACGTGAAATCGAATAATGGGTCCTCTCTTACGCTCTCGCATTCCCACGATCAAACAGGCTCTTACTGTTTTCAGATATACAGCGGCATTCCGTCAATGCCATGACCGTTTACAGCAATTTCTTTTGAAGCGGATATCCCAGGTGAAGATAAGCGCTATGAGCCGCACGTCTGCCGGATGAAGTTCTTAAAATCATGCCGATTTTCAGCAAATAGGGTTCAACCACATCCACCAGCGTATCGGTCTCTTCCTGAAGCGTTGCGGCAATGGCTTCAATTCCGACCGGGCCGCCGTCATAAAAATCAATCACGGTTTTCAGATAGCGCCTGTCCAGATCCGTAAGCCCTTTTTCATCCACTCCTTCAAGAAGCAACGCCGCATTGACAATGGCTTCCGTGATGGCGCCGTCAGCCCGAACCTGGGCAAAATCCCTGACCCGTTTCAGCAGGCGATTGACGATTCGAGGCGTGCCTCGGGATCGCCTCGAAAGTTCCTGAGCGCCGGCTTTATCAATGGCAACATCCAGAAGGGCGGCAGATCTTCTGGTAATCTGAACCAATTCTGTTTCGCGATAAAAATCCAGGCTTCGAAATATCCCGAATCTGTCCCTTAATGGCGAAGACAGAAGGCCGACCCGCGTGGTGGCGCCTACCAGACAAAAGCGTTCCAGTCGAATGCGATGGCTTCTGGCATGTGCGCCTTTGTCAAACACAAAGTCAACAGCGAAGTCTTCCATGGCCGGATACAAAAACTCCTCTACCACTTTAGACAAGCGGTGAATCTCGTCCACAAACAACACATCCCCTCTGGACAGATGGGTCAGGATGCCGATGAGGTCACCCCCTTTTTCCAGAGCCGGACCGGATGTCACGGTCAGGGTTCCGCCCATTTCATTGGCAATGATATGGGCAAGTGTGGTTTTCCCCAATCCCGGAGGGCCATGAAACAGGACGTGATCCAGCGGTTCTTTTCGCTTCTTTGCGGCTTCTATCGCGATTTTCAGGGTTTCAACCACTTCCGACTGACCGACATATTCGGATAGGCGTTCGGGACGAAGCGACAGCATGTCGTTTTCAACATCCGCCGGCTGGCAGGTTCCAGCGACAATACCCTGAATCAATTCAGGAGATTTTTGCATACTCTTGGGCACTTTGGCGGTCATTTTGGCCTGGCATGAAATACTTCTTCAAGAAGCTCTTCAGGTGTAAGAATCGAAGGATTGAGCGATAAGGTTTCGGAAACCCTGCGTTTGGCGTCAACGGGTTTAATCCCGAGTTGTTCGACAAGAATATCCATAACCGGCTGAATCAGTTCATCCTGCTTAAGCTTTGGCCGGCCCGGTGTCATCTCTGACAAAACGAATTTATCGAGCTTTCCGGCAAGAGATGCAATCATTTTTTGTGCGGTTCGTTTTCCAATCCCCTTAAGCTCCTGAAGTTTATCGATGTCGTTTGCTTCAACGGCACGGGCAATATCATGAACAGGAACGGTCAGAGCCTTGGCGGCTTTCATGGGACCGATGTCTTCAACAGTTATCAGACGCTGGAAAAATTCTTTTTCTTCATCCGTATTAAACCCGATCAGTACGGGTTTGGGCTGTTTTTCAGTCTGATGAAAGTATATGAATAGCGACACACTGTCCCCGACGTCTCTTTCCTTTAACGACTCCAGGACAATCGTCGGAAGCAGCACCTCATACCCTATCTGATTGGCCAGAATCAGTATTCTATCATCATTTTTCTGAAGTATGACGCCTTCAATATATCCGATCACGGCTCAATCCTCAATTCACGATTCTGACATCCGTGTAACGCAACAAACCAATCATCGCCAGCCCCAGAGCATCTGATGCATGATCCGGCTTGATGGGCGCGGTCAAGGACAGACGGCTGCGAACCGATTTTTCCAGTTGGCTTTTGCTGGCATTGCCGTTTCCGGTAAGCACCTGTTTGGCTTCACGTACCGGAATTTCCTGTATGGGAATGTTGTAAAAAGCGCCTGCCAAAAGAATTACTCCGGAAACTTTTCCCAGAACAATGCCGGAACGGGGGAATTTCTCGAGGGAAAATACATCTTCGACAATCATCAGATCCGGTTTTTCAATGGATAATGTGTGAAGAAGCTGTGAATAAATCTGACTCAGGCGGAGGGGCAGGGCAATGCGGGCTGAGGTGTGAATGATACCGTAAGAATAATTCAGGATGGTTAATCCTTTTCCGGAAACAATTCCAATTCCTGTTGATGCCAAACCGGGATCTATGCCTATCACCTTAATCATGGGTCATGGATACCATCCATACGGGATTAAGATCCTTCAAGTTTTTGTTTGGCGATTTTGGCTTCGTTGCTGGAAGGATATTTATTGATGAGTTCTTTCAGGATCAGTCGCGCATTGGACTTGTCTCCAAGATTATAAAAAGAAAAGCCCTGTTTCAAAAGCGAGGCCTGAACCTTATTTCCCTTTGGATAGTTTTCAATCACCTTCTGGTATTCCAGAATGGCTTTTTCATACCATTTCTGCCGGTAAAATATCTCTCCAACCCAGAACTGGGCGCTATCGGCAATGGCGGATTTGGGAAACCTTTTGAGAAATTCCTGGAAACCGGTTCGGGCTGCTTCAAGCTCACCCGAATCAAAATCCTGCTTGGCCTTGGCGTAAAGTTCATTTTCGGCCAGTTCTTTTGCGGGGGGGGTCTCCCTGGCAGGGGGCTTTTCCGGACCCGTCTTTGCGGGAGTTGCTTTTTTAGCGGCACCGTCCAGAGCAAGGTATTCTTCTATTCGAAGCAGCCGGTCCTTGATTGAAAGGGATGTTTGTTCCAGATTATTCACCCTGACTTCAATACTTTCACCGGTATCACCAGAAAGCACATTTTTCTGACGATAATTTTTTTCTTCAATTTTCCCGTTAAGTAGCTGAATCTGCTCTTGCAGCCGATCAACGGTAGCATAAAGCTCGGCATACTGGGTTCGAAGCTGTTGTTCTTTTTCAATCTGGCTTTTTCGGAAGTCTTCCATCCGCTGCTGGAACTGATCTCTATCAGACCCGCGAAGCTCAAGATTCGCAATCCGATTGTCAGTCCTTGAAACCTCCTGACGGGTAGCACATCCATTTCCCAGAAGACCTGCTCCCAGAAAAATTGATGCATAAACAATAACGCGAAATAAGCTGGATTTCATAACAACACTTTACCCATGGAAAAAAAATGATGAACCCGAACGGAAAAACAAAAATCCTTCACCCGTTCCGATACGGAAATGGCAGGCAACACAGTCTGATGTGCTAACCTGCCATTACCAAACTAAAAAATTAATCCTGATGGCTTTGTAAAAAGTCCGATAGTTGTGTTGAGGTTGGACTTTTTACTTTGCCATCTCAATTTTGAAACTTTTATTTCAAAACAAAATGAGCCCGTCTGTTTTTGGCATAGGCGGCTTCTGTCTTGGCCGGATCAAGGGGTTTTTCTTTTCCATAGCTGATTGTTGTCATTTTGGCAGCCGGAACACCCAGGTTAACGAGGAAAGCTTTTGCAGCTTCTGCACGTCTTTCACCCAGCGCAACGTTGTATGCCACAGTACCGCGCTCATCGCAATGACCTTCGATGGTGGTGGCCGCAGAGGCGTTATCCTTCAACCAGGCAGCCTTGTCTTTCAGAATGGCCTGGGCGGTGGCATCCAGAACAGCGCTGTCAAAAGCAAAATTGACATCCTGTTTCATGAATTTCTCACGCGCTGTCAAAGCCGCACTATCTCCGGGCTTGGACGTGTCAGCCGCCGCCTTTTTCGAGCTGTCATCGGTTTTTGACACGGCTGCTTCCGGTTTTGCAGTGACTTTCTTGGCGCATGATGCGGTTAACATCAACCCTGGTACGATAAACAACATTGCTAAAATTACCCAATACTTTCTCTTCATTTTACTTCCTCCTTTTAATTAAAAATTAATTTGTCACACCCGGTGACCATTTGGGTTCTGATTGCTGACCGGGCGTACTCATCAACCTGCGTTGATCTGCCCCGTAAGCAGTCATAACATAAATTCTCGATGTCCCTTCTCTTGTAGAGCTAAACGCTATCATGCTGCCATCCGGCGACCACGACGGCGACTCGTTGTCTCCCTGGGCGTGGGTGAGCTGCATCAACCCCTTGCCATCCACACCGACCACGCAGATATTAAAACCGCCGCCTTTTTCCAACGCCGTGTAAACGATTTTATCCCCTTTGGGCGACCATTCCGGCTGCGTGTTGTTGTTTCCCTGAAACGTAACCCGTTCGGCCTGTCCGGAATTCATGTTCTGAACATAAATCTGAGGCGTCCCCCCCCTTCTGGACACAAAGGCCATTTTATTACCGTCCGGAGAGAAAGTTGGGGAAACGTCAATTCCAGGACTATCAGTTAATCTATTAATAACTTTTCCCGTTCCGGTCAATAGATAAATTTCAGGATCTCCAGAAAAAGATAAGGATGCTGCCAGCTCAAACTTCCCGGGAACCCATGCCGGAGATATAACCATGCCTTTTTTATCCACCACGGAAACCCGATTATCAGAAATGTTCTGAATAAACAAGTCCGGTTTTCCTTTGGCATAGGATGTATAGGCTACCCACCTGCCATCATGCGACACTGCAGGTGAAAGATTGATGCTCTGATTATGGGTGATCTGGGTGGGGTTGTAACCATCAAAGTCGCAGATATAGACTTCTTTACCCGCGGAACCGGAGGAAATATACGCGATTCTGCTATCGAACAAGCCAGTGCTGCCAGTAAGCAACCCCATGATCTCATTACAGAATCTGCGAATCATGACACGAATGTCTTTCACATTCCCACTATATTTTCTTCCGATCAACTGTCGTTCATTGTATGTGTCAAAAAGCCTCAATTCCATTTCAATCTGGGAATTGTTTAAGGAGATACCGCCGGTTACCAGAAGTTCGGCGCCGACGGATGTCCAACCCTTAAACACCGGAGCGGCAATGTCGGATTTCTGTGCATCCACCAGAAAAGATCCCCTGTCCAGGATTTTGAAATAGCCCGTAAAAGAAAGGGTATCCGAAAGCATGATGGCTCCGGTTTGAGCTGTTTCAGACTCAGCGCCATTCCCGGAAGCGGACTTAAAAAAAGGAACGGCAATAGGGACTTTCTTCAACAACGGGTTGTTGATATCGATATAGTCGTAGTTGCCGGCGCCGAAAGCCATTCCTGTCCACAGAAGACCGATTATGATTATTCCCCAGAACAAAGGGGCGCGTTTGGCAGCCAGGGTTTTTCTGCATCCGGCATTTCCGGAATCCACCATCATGTTAACTCCGTTTCAGTCCTTTAGGGGTAAAAATAAGCCCCAGTTCATAATATGGGCGCGTATATTCTTTTGGCAACGGCGGCAGCGGGTTTGATTTTTTAACAGCTTTATAGACAGAATCATCAAAATAACTGTTGCCGGATTTTTTTTCAAACCAGATGTCTGAAATCTCGCCATTATGCATAATTTTGATCACGATAACGGACACCAGATCGGTTCGTCCGCCGACAAGCTGTTCATTAAACACCCAGTTGTTTTCAATATGGTTGGGAACCAGAGATCTGTAAAAATCAATGGGCTGTATTCCAAACGCTCCGGTTCCTCCGGTGCCGCCCCCTCCACCGCTGCCAGAAGCCTGCCCGGAGGCAGCTGTTCCCTTTGACGGGGGTCCGGCCGTCGCAGCCTCGGTTTTTTCTACTTTGCTCTTGATGCGGTCCAGGGCAGATGCCAGAGGGTCTACGGGTTTGGTTTCCTCCACCTGCTTTTCAATACGGTTCAACGCATTTTTGATAGCCTGCGTGGATTTAAACGTTTCTTTTTTCAAAGATGTTTTCGTTTTCGGCTTTTCATTGGAAAGCGATATGACATCCGCCGATTTTTCAGGCTCTGGTTTAGTCGGATGAGCCTGCGGCTCAGGGACCGACACTTTCTCCGGCTTTGGCGCGGGCGGTTCTGGCTTGGCTTCCTGAACCTCTGGCTTTGCGGGCTTTGGCGCGGGCGGCTCCGGTTTGGCTTCCTGAACCTCGGGTTTTGCGGCCTTTGGTTCGGGAGCAGCAGGCTTATCTGATTTGGGCCCCGGTATTTCCGGTCCGGGATGACCTGGCTTTCCGATGGAACCGGTAGGTGACATCGTAACCATATTGACCATGATCACGGATGGCACAAATTTTCTTTGAGGAACTAAATCAGGTAAATACGTCAATATGACAAAAACCAGCACATGAATAACCAAGGAAGCCGCAGCATACCAGCCGATCGAGGCGGTGCTGGTTCCTGAAGAAAGCAACAAACTGGCATGAGCTGATGCACGGGCACTCATTCGCTACTTCTTTTTTTCAGGTTTATTATCCAGCGGTATCGTTACCATTCCCAGTTTATCAATGCCCGCCGCCTTGATCTCCGCCATCACGCGAACAACCGTACCGTAGGGAATGTTTTTGTCGGCCCGAAGGTACGCCTCTTTATCCGGTTTTCCTTCAAGAATCTTGGACAGTTTACTGCCGAGAATATCCAGTGGAACCTGGAACTCATTGATATAGATCTGGCTGTTGGGATCAATGGTAATGATGAGGTGCTCTTTTTCAGCGGTAAGCGGCGCGGATGTGGTTTCCGGAAGCGCCACATCAACTCCCTGCATCATCATGGGTGCAGTAACCATAAAGATAATCAGCAGAACAAGCATGACATCAACCAGCGGCGTGACATTGATTTCTGACATCAGCCGGTCGTTATTAGCACCCATGCTCATGGCTTGCTTCCCTTGGCGGACAGAATGTCCCGCTCAATGATATTCAAAAAATCCGCTGAAAAACCTTGAAGCTCTGTCTCAATGATCTTGATCTTCTGCATGAAATAATTAAATGCAATAACCGATGGAATGGCTGCCGCAAGTCCGGCTGCCGTTGCAATCAAGGCTTCTGAAATTCCGGGAGCAACAACTGCCAGCGTTGCAGATCCTCTAAGGCCAATCCCGTGAAAAGAATTCATGATACCCCAAACCGTTCCAAAAAGCCCGATAAAAGGAGCCGTGTTTCCCGTTGTCGCCAGAAAAGGCACCATCTGGGTGATCCGCGTAATTTCAGTATTGCTTGCGCGCCTGAGAGCGCGGGTTACATTGTCAATTCCGGCAAAATGGGCGCCCATGGTCAATGCCTCCTGTCCGGAAGCCTGGGGCTTGGCCGGCGGCCCGGATTGGCTGACCTTTTTGAGTTCAACGTATCCAATGCGAAACACTTGGGCGATGGGGCTGCTATGAAGCTGCTTGGCCTTGACAAATGCTTCGGACAGATCCCGACTTTTCCAGAAATAATCGGTAAACAGCGCCGATTCCTTAAAAGCCTTTCGAATATAGCGATATTTGATAAAAATGATTGCCCAGGACATCACCGAGAAAAAAAGCAGCATCAGCAGGACAAAGTTCACCATCAAGCCAGAACTGCTGATCATCTGAATTAAATTAATATCTTGTGAAACCATTGGACGACTGCTCCGATTGTTGGAATGGGGATACAGAAATAAATAATGTATTGCCACATCAATTTAAAACGCACCGACGCCATTAATGTTGCTGAATAAATCGCAATCTGTTTTTATAATACTTACCGGGTAATTATGTCAAGTAATTTCAAGAATTCCCCTTCCAAATGAGGAAGGCTTGACCTGTATTTAATGCCATAGCAGCCTTGCTGCATTTTCGCCGCAGATCGCACGGATTTCCCCTTCCAGTAATCCGGCCTTTTTCATTTCATCAACATACCGCAAGGGCTTGAGCAGGGGAAAATCACTACCGAGAAGAATTTTTTCAACTCCAAAAGCCGCTGCGCCAACCGGATAAATTGCATGATCATAGAGAAACGGGGAGGCCGCGGTATCCACATAAACATTTGTGAGGGCTTCCTTGACTTCCTTTTTCAGCAGGTGGTAAAAAGGCAGCCCTCCCCCCCAGTGCGCCAGAATGATCACGTTGTGCGGAAAGCGCCGCACCATCCGGTAAATCTCGGAGAGCGTCATCGGCGCTTTGCCGGGATAAGCGTGGCCGATCGGTTCATTGGTGTGGATCAAGACTGGAAGACGATGTTCCGCACAGAGAGACATGATCGGAGAAAGTGCATTTAAAACCGGATCGTCGATTCCCGACTGATAGAAGGCCAGCTCTCCGACGCCCTTCAGCCCGCCCTGAATGCACCGGTCAACCTCTTTTGCCGCAGAAGGATGCAATGGATTCAGGCAACAGAAGCCGATCAACCGATCCGGATGGGCCTGAACCACTTCCAACATGTAATCGTTCTGAAACTGCGCGGTCTCAAACCGGTTCCAGGGAAAACCAAACACCACGGATTTATCGATTCCCTGCGCGTCCATGTTGGAAATCAACTCGGTGGCGCCCACCAGCCTGGATTTGGGAGAATCGTACAGAAGTCTGAATTCGGGTTCGCCCGGAAAATAGTTTTCCCGATGTTCGCAGATGTCTTTCGGGAAAATATGGGTGTGAATATCGATGATCATGGGTTCCTCTAATCAACTGTTTTGACTTTTCAACAGCGTTGGCGGCATTTAACCTGACGCCTGAAAAGGATGAAGCTCAACGCAGATATTGGACTTTTTTCGAAGCCGTTAAGTTTTCTGGATCTGTAATTCGGGATGGATGATTTGTCAACAGGCATTCCAGTGAAACGATTCGTATTGATACGCCTTGGCAATGAGCGTATATCAAAAATAAGTCGATCGGAGATAAAAATTGATTTTTTATGGAACCGTCTTATCCTACAGACTCAAGATAGTTTGCTTGATAGAGAAAAGTCTGACTCTTGTTTTTTAAGCACTTTCTCAACATACCAAAAACAAAATATTTTTTGAAAAAAGGATAAAAATGAAAATCGCATTCCCGACCCAACAGAATTTCGGCCTGAAAAGCCCTTTGTTTAACCATTTTGGATCTGCTGTCTTTTTTGTTATCGCGGATACGGAGTCTGGTAGTATAGAAACCGTGACCAATCCGGACAGGGATCATGATCACGGCCAGTGCCAGCCCATGAAGGCCCTGAACGGAAAGCCCGTCGACGCCATTGTGGTCGGCGGCATCGGCAAAGGCGCGCTTCAAAAACTACAGGCGTCCAATATCAAGGTATACCGGGGTGTAGAAGGGAGCGTTTCGGAAAATTTGGAACGGATCAAATCCGGGAAATTGATTGATTTCAGCATGGATCTGACCTGTGCCGGACACGGCCCCGATGGCGATTGCAGCCACTAAATGCTGACCAGCCCCTATCAGCAGGAGCAGCATGAAGCCATTCTTCTGGCTGCAACGCATCTGGATACGCTCGCTCCGGATCACATTGAAGCACTGAAAACCGCAACCCATGAATACCGGATGTTCCGGGAAGACGTGGATGCATTTCTGAATACCCATTTTGCATCCATCTGCACGCAAAATTGCTTTCAAAGCAGCCTCAGCGCCTGCTGTTCCCGGGAAGGCATCATCACGTTTTTTGCGGATATCGTGATAAACGCCTTGTTTTCCGCTTCGGATGAACGAACTCTCCTGTTGACGGTTCTTCAGAAACCAAATGCCGGCCCCAAATGTGTTTATTTGGGGCCGCAGGGCTGTCTGTGGCGGATCAAGCCGATCGTCTGCCAGATGTTTCTCTGCGATGCGGCAAAGGAAAGAGTTTTTTCGGACCATCCTTCGGCAAAATCCGCCTGGACTGTTCTGAAAAAGCGTGAAAAAAATTTTACCTGGCCGGATAAAAAAATCCTTTTTGACGATCTGGAAACGCTTTTCATTAACGCCGGATATGCTTCTTCCCTCATGTATCTGCATAACAGCCCCGGTCTTCTGCGGGTCAAGAAACGGGCCGGACAATAGTCCTCATCATCCCATGCAAACCGCCAAACCTCTTCAGATAACGATCACAAAGGACATCCTGCTTGAAGAAATTCCGGAAACTCTCGATCAATTCCTGACAAATCGACTGGAAATTCCCAATCCCAAATGGATGGAAAATGAGCGCATGGGAAGGTGGAACTGGGAAACCCCCAAGACGCTTTGCTTTTATACCCGGATGCCTGACGGCAGCCTGATCCTGCCCCGGGGAACCATGGGACATCTGATCCGCCGCTGTAAAAACGAGGGCATTGCATACCGGATTCACGACCTGCGGCGGTCTCTTCCGCTTCTTGATTTTACCTTTTCCGGAAAGCTGAAACCGTTTCAGATAGCTGCAGTCGAAGCCATGATGCCAAAACATTTCGGCACCTTGTCCGCTCCGACCGGAAGCGGTAAAACCGTCATGGCCATGGCCATGATCGCCGAACGGCGCCAACCGGCCCTGATCATTGTTCACACGCAGGATCTGGCCGATCAATGGGTAAAACGCATTGAAACGTTTTTGGATATTCCGGAAACAGATATCGGCAGAGTCGGCGGCGGGAAAAAGAAGATCGGCAAGCAGATCACGGTTGCCCTGGTGCAATCGCTGTACAAATGCGCTGAGCAAATCGCTCCTTGCACCGGATTTATGATCGTCGATGAATGCCACCGGTGCCCCAGCCGGACATTTACCGAAGCGGTCTCGCTCTTTGATTCGAAATACATGCTGGGACTGTCCGCCACGCCATGGCGCAGGGACAATCTGTCACAATTGATCTTCTGGCATCTGGGAGATATTCAGTATTCGATCGACAAGCATCAACTGGTTGATTCCGGCGATATTCTGCCCGCGGAGATTGTGGTGCGCCCGACCGAATTCAGGGCCCATCATGATCCGGCAAAAGCATACAGCAAAATGCTGGCGGAGCTGACAACGGACGACCTGCGAAACCGCCTGATTGCCTCGGATGTGGCGATCGAGGCGGCAAAAACAGACGGGATCTGCCTGGTATTATCGGACCGGAAACAGCACTGCGAAACCTTAAGGGCCATCCTGGCCTTCCGGCATAAAATCGTAGCTGAAGTGCTGACAGGGGATGTGGAGCCCAGCCAAAGGCTGCATATCCAGAAAGAACTGACCGATGGAAAGATCAGGGTTCTGATTGCAACCGGCCAGCTCCTTGGCGAAGGATTTGACTGTCCGAACCTGTCTTCCCTTTTTCTGTCAACCCCCATCCGCTTCAGCGGCAGGGTGCTGCAATATATCGGCAGGGTGCTTCGTCCGGCGCCCGGCAAACACCATGCCCGGATCTTTGATTATGTGGATGTGCATGTCGGCGTCCTGAAATCAGCAGCAACCGCCAGACAGAACGTTTACAATGGTGGAAGCTGTCACTGATGCTTATTTACGATACTGCTTTTTTCAAATTCTTGGTCTCTGGCCCATGCCCCCTTCGAACCGTTATGCTAGAACTTCCCATGCCGGACGATTTCGCCATCGGTCAGGTAGATGACTTCCTCGGCAATATTGGTGGCATGGTCGGCGATCCGCTCAATATGGCGGGAAATCAGGAACATGTTGATGAGCGTCCCCACATTTTCCGGCGTCTGAAGAATGGATGACTTCAGTTCCTCGTATGCTTTCCGGACATAGGCATCCACATCGTCATCCATGAGACAGACCTTGAACGCCGCGTCTGTATCGAGCTGCACCATGGCATCCAGACTCATTTTGAGCATGTTTCTGGCTTTTTCCGCCATCACCGCATAA
>Ga0268283_1000558_pt1 | contig 23456 bp, 21 predicted proteins | sample saktaG_13_FD_190140 | JGI IMG/M metagenome (GOLD analysis project Ga0268283, IMG submission 190140) | Saline water microbial communities from Sakinaw Lake, British Columbia, Canada - sak_2013_06_06_36m | ecosystem: Environmental > Aquatic > Non-marine Saline and Alkaline > Saline ... | reverse complement strand
TTTATTCCACAATGCCGGCATACCAGGGTTCGCATAGACGTCCTTTTTTACGTCTACGTATTTTCCCCCTTTTGGGTGGCATCAGTTTATATCAGGAAGTGGTATCGGTTTGGTTCGGGGCGGAAAGCTGAATGTCCAGATTGGACTTAAATGAAGGCATAAAAGCTTTTAATTTCGAGATTATCCGACAATTATGATCTGTCCGGTGATTGCAGTAGCAGATGTCCAGGTTACATCACCAGCGGCATTCACATTGATATCAACTTCAACCGAATAACGGGTGGTTGAAATGGTTTCATAAACAGCCACAACCACGTCTGCTGTGCATCCATGGGTAGCGGCTGCAATGGTCTGTGTTGCAACACCCGTAATAGCTCCAACATATTTCTTGGTGCGACCGGTGGTTTTACCATCAACATAAGTCTTCGTGGCTTTCTGGGTTGCAAGCCGAGTGTCACTGTTGGCAGTCAGCGTTCCATCAGCATCAATGACACCGGCTTTGAAATTGTCGGTTTCCAGGTTACTGATCGTATTTGTATCAGCATCGATGGATTTGTTAGTCAGTGTCTGGACAGCTGCCAACCTTACCAGATCAGAGGATTCAGTGTTGTCAACCCCGTCAAAGTCGGCAGCAACAATGGCGGAACCTTTGGTAACATTGGCAATTACCATATCACCCACGCTCACTCCGGCACCGGATGGAGTGCTTACCCCGGAAGTCGTACCAGCAACAGTCACTTTCCAGAACCAACCTTTTTGAATGGTAATGATCCCCTGGGCTGCAATGGTCTGGCTTCCATCAAAGGTGCCTTTGTAAACCATGCCGGCAGTGATTTGCCCCTGAATAGCACCAACCTGACTGTCAACATAGGTCTTAGTTGCCTTTTGGCTGGCCACTTTCACGTCGGAATTGGCCGCCAGGTTGCCATCAATATCAAGGTAGGCCAAAGGCATTTGCTTAATATCATCGACATTGGTCAACCCAACCTGGGCCTTGGTTGTGGTATGAGGGTTGGAAGTCGATGCAAGATGGGTATCAATTGTGGCATGAGTATTTGTGCCACGGTTGAGCAGTGAATTGTGGTCGATCGCAGTTGGATCAACACATTTTACCCAGACCGTTCCATTCCAGTACTTCTCATAATTGTCCGTCGTATCGAAATATTTCTGGCCTTTTATCGGAGTCGACGGGGCCGATGCCAGATTCTGAATTACAGCATTCTGCAATTCGTTTTTATTGAAGTCCAACGGGACCAATACTTTCTTTGCCATGTTTGTGATTTTAAGGTTTGTAAAAAGGTTAACTATAAATTATCTTTCCGCTTGCAGCAGGATTGAGACGGATCACCATCTGATCTGTCGATTCATGTGTTATTTCCGAGATCAGTTCCCGACCAGTGGTGTCAACAACAACCACTGTCGGGTACTTTTGAAGATTGTGTTGCACAGTGATTTCACTTTGGTTGACGAAAGACTGTACTACCTGAAGCGTTGAACCGCCGCCACCAGGTGTTCCGGAACTGGCCGGGTCAATAATCCGGTACAGAAAGAAAAGCTCGATTTGTGCGCTTCCTGATTTTGGGTTCTCACCACCGGAAAGGCAAACATAAACCGGGGTATTGGTGAACAATTGTGTCGAAAAAACAGGCGTCATTCGTTTTATCTCAGTATTTTGAGACATCAGAAACAGTGACGGAAAATATCCCCAGTCCTGCGTTTCGGTATCGCCATCCGTGGTTACATTCAGTGTCTGGTTAGGATAAATGTTCAATCCTCCGATTGGCGGCGGTGTCGGGGTGATCCGGGCAATAAGAGAAATCAGATCAATGATCTTTCCGGAACCCGGAGACGGGATGATCACATGGATCTCTGTCAGGCGGTTGCTTTCATCTTCGGTAATTACATGCTTTCCCGCAATGACAGGCGAGGACTGCCCATTTTGCAGACTGTTGTATAGCTCAGTGAAGTTTTCATTGATTTTCTTCCCACCAACACGGAGTTTATCACCCCTTTTATCACCCGGGACAATCCCGAGATTTATTTCTTGTCTTGCCATAGTTTAATATTCTATCTGGTCAAATGTTATTTCCATGTCGTCAAAGCTGACCTCCATACTATCCCAAGTCAGCGGTTGGGGAAGAATGACCGGATTAGCCGTGCTTTCCGGAACATGAACAGAAAAGAATGAGTTCTGATAAGAGCGTTCGTATTCGAGCTCCAGATTATAGAGATACTCACCGTCTTTGAGGAATGGAGTTATTTTTGCCGATTTGACTACGATCTGGAACAGTTCTTTCCCGATCTGTTCATATGCCTCCAGGGATAAGAGAAGCTCCCTGAGGCAATTCTTTTCTTCAAGCGATATCCACCCGGAGTTGGCTTTGCAGATTTCCGTCTCTTTGGCGCTGAACTGTTTGGCGGGAGCATTGAAGAAGGAGTATTTTTCTTCCCTGACAATGGAACCTATCGAGCGTTCATATTCCAGGTTGAGTTCGGACTTACCTAGAAACCTGAAAGTATCATAGGCCGAAAAAGAGTTGCGATAAAAAAAGACTTTCTCATTCTCAAAGACCCGGGTGTCGTTATAGAATACCCGGCGTTCAGAAAGGTAGTCATCGTTGCTATCCATCAAAAACACTTCCCACGAACGGACAACTTTGCCGGGCTGGGCATTCACAAGATCAAGATGATCGAACCCGACCTTGAATTCCATCACTGAAAAGGCGGGAAAGACAACCTGAGGGGTTGCATTGATCACCTTGTGGGAACCATCGGTAAAATTGACAATTACAACCATTCGGTATTGAACGGCTGACGGGTTATCCTGTAACAGGAAAAACAGCTTTTCCATAACTCCTGTTCGTGAATACTTTGTCGTGGGAAGCCAGGAAAGAAATTTCTGCTTGTTTGCATCAATGGAGAAGTACTCCAGGTATTTTTCATTCAGCGATGTCAGCAGTTCATGGTTAAGTCCGCCGGCCAGAGCATATTTCCAACCATCCGACTGCAGGCCTTTGACATTGCCGGCAACGCTTTCGGCAAACGAAACCCGATATTTAAGAAGGTAATCCCATCCGTGAGATTTAACATTTCCTGACAGTTCAGGGAATTCAAATCGTTGCATTTCCCACCCTGCAAACTTTGACATGATGTAATCCGATATATCAAACCTTGCACAGCCGATGAAATCCGCTGGTTTGATGTCCTCTCCTATCGGATTATTCGCAGCATCGCGCACCAGGCACAGTATACAAAAGAAATCCTGGTACTGATTATCTGTCCCGGGAGTGTTTACTCCTTGTACAACCCCTGTGACATTGACATTTGTGAACACAACCGTGCCATCAGTACCGGATTGTTTAGCCTGCAGATGGATCTTCCGGTTGGTCGTTCCCGGGCCATCACAGGTTACGTTGAAATATTTCTGGATGTCGTAATTCTCAAGGAAACACTGGTAGATATTGTTTGCAAAGTCATTGAAGGTCTGCCCCAGGTAACCCACTTCAAACAATAGTCCGTCAAAACCAGTGAAACTAGCAGTTTGAAAAACCAGGGTTTTCCCGGCAAACTGAAGCTTGAACGAGTGACCAACTGAAGTATCAACTGCTGAAACTACCAGTTCAAAGAATGCACGGCTGCCAAGTGAGATAAGGTAACTATCCGAACAGGCTTCGTAAATGACGGGATTCCCGGCAAATGAAATGAAGTTGGGCGACTCCGTGATATCGATCATGGTGCAATAGTACCATGAGATCACAGGGAAATAAAGGACAGTATCAAGGGGCTGTGAAGCACTTGAGCTGCGCAGATTTAATCGAGGCTTTGTTCAGGGTGACGGAAATTTCGCTGATCAGGTAGTTGATCCCGTTTATGCGGTAACGCTTTGTAAAATCGAGGTTCTTCAACTCGATGAAATCCATCTGCTTTTCGATCTTGACGCTCTTTCGGTTATCCATGATCCAGTTTACCCAGTCTTTCCAATAGAGATTGAATAACCCGTTGGGACCCGGATACCGCAATGAAAAATTGCTGTTATTGGCAAAACCCCTGAGCCGAACCGGTGTTCCCCACCCACCGGCCATCCCCACCCAAAACAATCGAGGTGTAATTTTCTGGTAATCTGCTCCCAGGTTTCCGCAATTTACCGAAATGTACGTATCCGGCAATGAGGAAAAAATCGTTTCGAACTTATTTTTCTCATCCCCCCATTTGTAGAAGAACTTATCTGTGAGCATCGGCCCGGCAGGCAGCTGCTGCCATTCAATTAGAAATGAATAGGGATTTACTCCTAATTGCCACCAAGTATTCGTTTCCACTACATAATAGATGTCTCCAAGCCAGGTAAACGGATACGGGGGGATATCAGAAAAACGCTGAACAGCGCCTTTTATCATTTCTGTAATACCTTTTTCAGCATCAAGTTGTGCCTGGTATGCCATATCACCTGCATCAGGTCCCAGCAGAAAACGGAACCCGGTAATCTGTTCAGGGATCTCCTGAGTAAGCGAAAGGATATTCTTTGAAAACTCAACAATCTCCGAGCGAAGCAACACCTCTTTATTGCCAACAATACGGATAACCCGTTGCCGAGTATCAACATGAAAGCTGCAATTGAACCACTTTTCCAATCCCGAGATGAATTCACTGACCTTTACGTTTGGCACAAGACGACAATAGTAAAGCCTTTGCAGCCCAAACAAAACTTCGCTCAGGCTTACCGAATTGTAAATCACAAGGCGGGAAAGTTCGAAGCTGGAAGTGAAAAATTCATCTTGCAGCCGATAGCCGAAGTTTTCGGCCAGCTTGTTCAGCACATACTTCAGGTAAAGGAAAGGGATCAGGATTGTTCTGCTTTGCCCGTCGGATGTGGTCTTATGCAGCCATCCATCCGGAAATATGTAATTATAGGCCATAAGTTCCGGATTGGTGGCCGGAGGATCATAAAAGGTAGTGTTGCTTATCTCAGGCATTGAAAAGTCCACCTCCGGGTAAAAATGGGTCAACGACCAGTTAAAATAATTTTCCGCCTCCTGATCACTGGCAAAGCTTTTCATCCCCAGGTCCATCCGGTTCAAAAAGAGGTCCTTCACCTCGAAATTGAAATTCCCCTTGTTTATGTAAAGGGTACCTTCAAAAGACTTCTCCCCAGCTGTCTTGATCTTGATCTGACCGGTGTACAAAACCATCCCGTTCCAGCGGATACTTCCTTCGAAAGTCTCATAGATGCTCCGGGTTGATGCGATCCGGTTTTTCCATCCCAGGATTGACATATTCCTTGCCGTAGAAGGAACTTTGAATGGAAAGGAATAATCGCCAACATCGTTGAAGATCGGGGATTTAAGGTTCAGGGAAACCGAAAAATCATCGTTCAAGTCAAGGGATTGATCCCCAATCAGGATGGAAAGCATAGTTTTCTACGATTATTTTGATACTTCGGCTTCGATTTCATTGACCCGGTTTGTAGTTTCCCTCAGATGTTCGTAGGAGATAAAGGCAGGAATTCCCTGCTCTATCAAAGAATTCAACCGGTTTATACTGGCCATGAACTGAGGATCAACCACTGCCGATACTCCTGCCGGAGCATAAGCCGGAGAATCCAGGTACCGGCCAACTGCCCTTTGAGGAACCCTTGCAAAATTGATCGCATCAATAACATGGGGGTAGTTTACCATCAGGTTCTTTGTTGTTTTGGGATCAATAACAATCTCCTGTCCTGTTTCGCTGATCAGTGTGGGCGTGGAATACAGTCCGGTTTCAGGTGAATTTATCAGCGGAATATCCTTGTAAAGTTTATTATCATCCTGACCTATTACCGAGTAGCGGCCTTTGGCAGCTTCCGGTACTTTCTGGCTCAGGATATACCCAATCTGGATTGCACCAAGGGCAGCGGTAATGATGCTGAGCACAATTCCGACCCCCGGACCAGCACCCAGCGCTGAAGCGACCGCTGTGGCAACACTGATCAGAGCGTTGAACAGAGCCACTTCTTTGTTACGCACAGCCTGGTCGTGTTCCATCTTCTTGCGTTTCTTGTCCAGGTCTTTATCCATTCTGCTGACCTGTGCATCATATTGGGCTTTTGTGATGAGCTTGGCATCAAGCTGCGCCTGCAGATTTGATTTCTTCTTGTTGTTAGTTTCCTCATCCTGCTTGAGCTGCTGATTTTCTGCATCAGTCTGCATGGAGAAGATAGCAGCCAGGCCATCGACAGCGCCTTTTGCCAGGGAGATCGCATCATCGGCGACTCTTAAAGCAGTTTCCTTGGAAAGTTGAATCTGTTTGGCAGCAACCTCTTCTGCCATTTGTTTTTTGATTTCGGCTGTTCTGGCTTCATCCTTGAGGTTATCTTCAAGGATCTTCCGATACTTTGCATCGACTTCAAGCTTGATTTTGACCTGTTTTTCAGCCAGGTCGATATCTGACTTCAGGCGCAGACTTTTTAGCTGTTCCTGGTAATCGAAAAGGTTCTTGTCATCATTATCCTTGTGTTTTGCAACGACATTCGTTCCTTTCTGAGCAAATGTATCCTTGATGGCTTGTTTCTGCTGCTCGGTTGCCTTGGTAACCGACAGCGTATATTCCATTTCCTTTTGAAGCGAATCAAGGACTGCCTGCAGATACTCATCAGAATCCTTATCCATGGATTCCATTTTTGCATCCGATTTTTCCTTTTCGATTTTGTATTGGGTCTGGATTTCTTTTTCCGCATATTTGGCTCGTATCTCGTCCTGCTTTTCGATAAGCTGATCTGTAAGAACTCTTCTGAGTTCTACCTCATCTGCTGAATTACCTTTGATTTTGTCGAGACGTTCTCCAAATTTCTCTTCCTCAATGGCCAGTTCCCGGTCCATTTCTCCTGCGGTGACAGCCGCTCTTGCCTGGGCCAGTTGTTTTTTAATGTCGAGAAGATAATCAGCCTGTTTCTTTGCCTTCGATTCAGCTTCTGCCGGAGTCCCGGTGGATGGATCTGATTTGTCGAACGACTGAATCTTTTTGTTCAGGTCCTTGATCTTGCCCTGGACCCGGATAAAATCCTCTGATCCGGCCACGGAGGCTTTCAGGGCAATCTGGTATTTTGAAAGTTTTGCTTCCAGGTTGTCAAGCGATTCCCCGACTATTTTATCACCGATGCTTTCCGCATTCAGCACATCGCTCAGCGATTGCTTCGCATCCTTGAACTGTGATATTTTGTCCTGGAGTTTTTTGATCCCTTCATCATAGGGTTTTGTTGCTTCGGTGCGGTTCTCCTGGGCATCAATGGCATTGTCGGCGACAGCCATAGCAGCGCCACCGGGACTGGCACCGCCTTTTACCGTATTCCAAACCCTTTGCAGGATCGTCGGTTTTGCTGCTGCTTCGCCAATAGATTTCTGTTTTGCCTGCATCAAGAGCAGTTCTGCTTCTGCCTGTTTGATGGTCAGGTCGATCTTTTCCTGAAGATCCTTTTTCTCCTGGACAGAAAGTAGGTTCAAATTTCTGACGGTGCCTGCTACTTTTTCATAGGCATCTTCAAGCTTTTTATTGGCCTCGGCCAGTAAGACAGTGGTTGAAGCTTTTAATTTCTCCAGGGCAATAGCCTGGCTATTGTACGTTTCATAGGTCTTGATCCCTGCAACCAAGGCTGTAATAGCGGCAATGACCAGTCCTATCGGGTTTGCTGCCATAGCAGCATTCCAAAGCCACTGGGCAGTTGTTGCGAGTTTGGTGGCGATCGTGCCATTTCCTTTCCAAATAGCAAGCAACTGCTCTTTGACGATCAGGTATTCTAGAACCACGGCATCTTTCATTTTCAGAAGGATGCCTTCCTTCAAAGTCAGGTTGTTCAAAATTGCAACCTGGATTGATCTTGTTTGGGCTGCAATGTAAACGCCAATGGCACCGGTTAGCGCGATAAGTCCGATCCGGTATTTGTCAATCCATTCAGGAAGTGCCTTTAGCCATGCCACCAGGTTAACAACGGCGCCGACCATTGATTTGAGGAACTCTGTGACACCCGGCATGGTAATCAACCGATAAAACTCCTTACCGAGTTTATCCAGGGTGGCGCCCAGGGTGGTGTTCTTGTCATTGAACTGCCTTAGAATTTCATCGGTACCCTGTAATGATTTTCCCGCCAGGAGAACTTTCTGTTGGAGCATGTCAGTATTGTTGCCCAGTTTGGCAAACACTTCGGAGGCTCCGGCACCGGAAATTTCCAGTTCCCGGATCAGCTTGCCTAATATTGTTGCACCCTCACCGCCTCTTTTTGAACCTTCAACGACTTTCACGAAAGCTCCATAGAGATCGGTATTTACCAGGGTGGTGAATTCCTGCAACGGGATCCCGGCCACCTTGGCGAAGTCGGCGGTGTTATATGTCATCTTCATCAGAATCTTCGTCATTGCCGTTCCGCCCCTTTCGGTGGCAACTGCAAGTTCCTGGAGTGTGGCAGAAATGCCCATCACTTCAGCAGAAGATAATCCAAGCGACATTCCTACCCCACCAATTCGGTTTGAAAGATCGACCAGAACCGGCGCCGTGGCGAATCCGTCTGCTCCCAGTACATTGATTGCATTGCCTAGGCGGAGCATATCGTCGGAAACCGCAGAAGTTTTCATGTCTGTCAAGACATTTCTGAGGGTTCCCATCTGGGTTGCCACTTCACTTGCTCCTCCCTGGATTTCAGCCCCGAGAGCAACATTTAGCTTGTCAATTGAATCTACAAACGGTAGGATATCTTTCTGGGTAATACCAAGCTGACCGGCGACCACGGCCATTTCCCGAAGGTCGCTCCGGGAAGTTCGGGTGTCGATCTTTCCCAGTTCTGTATTCAGTTTCTTTACTTCATCAACTGTCAGTTTGGTAGTTTTACGGATATCGGCCAGCGAATCTTCCAATTTCGCATTGCCTTTGATGATACCGACCACGGCAGCGCCGAACCCGATAACTCCCACAGTGATCATCTGCAGTACCTGCTGGTATTTGTTGGCCTGGTCGGCAAGTTTTGAAAAGGCGCCACCAGTTTGGTTGATTTCTCCCCGGAGGTCTTTTAGCCTGCCATTCACTTTTTGAAACTCACGCTCTTTTTCGCCAAATTCCTTTGAGTTTACATTCAATTGGCGCAGTTCAGCATTTAGTTTCCTGGCTTCTGCCTCCAATTGTTTAAGGGTGGCATTGGCTTTTTCACCGTTAAAGATGACGGTAGCCGTAGATGTTTCGTTTTTAGCCATTGTTGATTGATTTATCTGATACGTTCTCTGTAATGGCAATTACTCCTCTATGGCCATACTCTTTGGCGAAGATTTCACTGAGCTTCATGACTTCGGCATGAAAAGTTTTGGAGTACCATTTCTTCGGTCTCCTACGATTGCCAAGCATTTTCCCGGAAAGTCGGCGTGATGTGGCTGATTCTTTCACATCCCTGATCTTGACACCTTTGCCGACTCCCATATCAACGAAGCGACCATAATACTCAAAAAGTAGGGTGATTTTCAGCACATTTCCCTGTGCTGATGCTAGAACATTGTATTTGAAGCTATGGAGAAGTGCGCCGGAATTGCCCACCTTATTAATGGCGAGTTTCTTTTTCCATTTGATAATGGTGATCTTAGCCCAAGCTTGGGCTATTTCACGTTCGGAAAGTTTGGGTTGTATGGTGCTTTGCATTGAGCAAAGAAAAGCACAAAGCAAACAGGAATAAAGGACAATTATTGAATAAATCTATAAACTACCTATGTATTGTCAAAAAGCAAAACAACAATCAAGTTCCAAAAAATTAGATTTTTCTTTTTATGATCTCGAATGCGATTTTAGCTGCCTTTTGCATTGCTAATTCTCTTGATCCAGCTTTGTTGGCAGCAGCTTTATTACTAAGGTAATCAGCAATACCTCTTATTAACAGATACTCGACCTTTGGAAATTTTTTACATGCCTTAAAAAATCCAATGCCCTCCATGTCAACAGCAATTGCTTCAGGAAATTTCTCTCTAATCAATTGGGCAGTTTTGGAATTTAAATCTTTTACTGTCATATTCCCAGAGGCTACTGGTTTATCTTCATCTATGATAATATTGAATTTTGCTTTGGGAAATTTGCCTTTATCTTCACATAAATCCTTCATAAACAAGGTATCTCTTTTGACTGCCTTCGCAGACTCGATTAAAATACTCGAGGGATGCCTTATGTTACTTAATGAGATTGAGGTAATGTCTTTCTTAGCTTTCCCGTAATTATACCCGACAACAACAGGTGGAATTATTATATCACCTATTCCTAATTTCCTGTCAAGTCTACCAGCTGTTCCAATAAATAATGCAATTTCTGGTTTAAAGTACTGAAGAAGTAAAGTAGTTTCTGACTGGGCTTCATCATTTGTTTTTCCTGTTTCAACGAGCATTATTTCCCAAATATTTGATGCTGTTTCATATTGTCCAATTCTATAAGATTTGCCAGTATCAGGATGTTGGTCTTCAATTGTTGGTATTGCAAAGGAGCTATTTAAAATTTGAAATTCTTCTTCAATTGCTGTAACGAAAATAGCCTTACGATTTCTTTTTAATAATTGTTTATTTTCAATTTCCTTGTTGGGAAGTTTATGTTCTTTCATTTTCGTTGAGGTTAAGGTATCCACATTAACTTTACTTTTTCGATGCAAATGTTTGCGCTCAGTAATTTTAGGAATTTTGGATGATACCTTGAAGAAATCCTTATCTGTCAAATATTTTACAAATTCATCCTTCTTACGAAAACTATTTTCATCGTGAGAATTCCCAAACTGATTTATTATTTCATCAATTTGCTTTTCACTGAGATTTTTTTTATGCTTTGTCAAGTAAACAAATGATTTATTAAATACACGAATTGTTGACGCTTCAACTCCTTGTTTTGAATCAAATAACAGCTGTACACATATTTTTAGATATACTTTATGGAAATGAACAAGGTCTTTGATATTTTTAGATAAAGGATTGATGTTTTCATTAATAAATCTCTCAGGTTCATAGTTTTCTATATTCTCTGCATGTTTTTTAAATGATGAACTATAATAATAATCAAGAAAAATAAAACCCCAAATATCATCTTCTATATTTTCTCCTATGTAACTAATCCAATCTATCATGCATCAGGCTTTTTACAAAAACAGACATTAAATTTATTCGGTCTAACCGGCCAACTATAGAGTGAAAGTAAATGAAAATTTTCAATAAATAATCTAGTAGATATAGGATCTGCTCTATTAATGAAAAGCGCAATTGATAATAAAGTTAAGTTGTACTTTTTGCAAATTGATCCCAATGCCGAAAGGGTTTTAAAATTATGTGCAGCCTGATCTATAATTATTACGTTATTTTTCAAGTTCCACTCTTTCACTTCATGCCCTAATTTTGTTCTCATATTTAAAAACAAGTCCTCAACTTTCTCACCAGGATTATCAGCTGATATGGCATCAATAAACTCACGCTTAATTTCGATTCTATATTTGTCTTTAATATCAAGGATATCAGCAAAATCATTGATCAATGGAGATAACTCTTGGTCAGTAGTATATAACGTTTTGTGAATCCACGAAGAAAAGACCCCATTTTTGTTAGCCAAATTAATCAGTCTGTTAACTATAGAATATGAGTGTTTTCGGAAAAGGCCTTCACAAATTATTCGAAAATCAAAATGATTCAAGGTCCTTTTTGAAGGATAATGCTCGATACTATAATAGGCAGATGACATTTTAATGAATTCCCAAAAAGAAAAGGTATCAAATTCTAGGATCGATTTCCTAAAATTGGTAAAATTTGCTCCAGTAATTGCAATGGAATCATGGTTACAGTAGGAACAGTCCTTTTTTAGTGAATTGAATTCTGAAAAATCACAATCAATAAGACAATCTTCATCAATCGGCGAATAATTTTTATACTTAGAAATTCCAAGTGATTTAACTCTGTTAATCTTATATTTTTCACGGATAAACGGAATTATTTCATTTGCTTTATTGTTCGCTGATAAAAAGTCAGAAAAAACGAGTAAGTTGAAACTTTCATTTAGGTACTTTTCGTTTGGATTAAACACTTCAATATCATCACTTTCAAGACGTTTTGCTAAATCATCAATACCACTTTCTTCAATACAGATTGTTAGTATTTTGATCTTTTCAGTATTAAAAAAGGACCTTATATAATTTTTGAAATTAAGGATAAAAGATTCATTGTCAAGACACTTAGAAATTGAAAGAACGCCATTAGTGTGAAAATCGACATTACTATATTTAATGTGAAAATGTCCATAAAGAAATTTAGTAAAATATTCTAAATTGCTTTTAATGAAAGCAATATCAAATGTATCAATGGTAGGAATAATTTCATAAGATTGTACATGTAATGATTTTAGTTCAGGAAAAGTTAATGACGTCGGAAGGTTACCAAGTTCAAATATTTCAAGAACATTGCCCTTATTAATAGAGATCAAACCAATTTTATTATTCCGACAATGTGGCCCTAAAAAGTCAAACAGTGACCTCAAATTAGTAATACTGCTCGAGGCTCCAACAATAACAATAGAGTGCAATTGATTATGATTACCACTTATCGCAGTATATAACAAGTTAAATATATTATCTAACGCGGAGGGATGAAATCCACTAATGATATCAATAATGATATTCTCAACAATAACACCCTCTTTACTTTCAATAATGGTCTCAAACTCAGTATAGAGTTCTTGGTCTATTTCAAGAGTAATCCCTTTTGTTTTTAATTTCCTTTCACCAACAACACCAAGTATGATCTTTATCTCATCCTCAGAAAGGAAGAAATCCTTGCCATTTGGATTTTTAAAATGAAAAATGCAACTTTCGTTCACCATTAGAACTTAATTAATCTCATTGGGTTTGTCTTTTACCGCGAGGTTAAAAAAAATCATTAATTACCAAATGCGCCTTTCTTTCCTCGGTGGAATTCGTCTTTAGGCAGAATTATTGTAATTAATGTACCAGGAGATTGAATTAAAAGGTCTATTGGCTCAATAACTTCAATTTCATTACTTTTTTCAAAACCTACCCATGCTGTTCCTGACCTAATTCTTAGTTTTCCATTATATTTTAAAATGAACTCTTTTAAATAAAACAGACCATTCCCATTTCTACCAATTGCACCTTGTGCTTTATGCGTAGCTTGATTTATCAATAAGGAGTCGATTACCATCTCAGGTTTTGTAAAATATTCCAAAAGGAATGCATCGTTTTGATTAGAATAATCTTTACCATTGAGCAAATCCTTTTTCTTATTAAATGTTTCTCGTAATGAGGACGGTATGCCTTTACCATTATCACAGATTACAAGGATAATATTCTTATCATCTGACTTCATAGAAACATTTGTCCAAGTATTATCTCCATGCAAAAACGAGTTTATTAACCCTTCAGTAACAACCATATTGATAAATTCCGTTGTATCTGCGTCAGACCATCCACAGAAATTCGCAATGGTTGCCCAAGCTGTCCCTGAAAAATTTTCAGTATATTTGGAAATCCCTTTTAAATAATTTTCGTATTCAATAGTCTCTATCTCAAGTAGACTCTGAGGTAATTGATGACTCTCGCCACGATCATCTAATGTTTTTCTTCTATCTTGGCGGGTTGGTTTATATTGGGATTCAAGTGAATCAATGTATTTTAATTGTTCTATTTCCAATAAGTTGACAGGAGAATCAACGCATCGTTTTAATGTCTCGAAAAATTTCCAGGTTATTAAATAATCCCAAATTTTTCTACCGGTAGTTGTTTTAGGATCCGGAAAAACAAGTTTAATATCATTTCCACGAATTTTTAGTTTATTCATCAACGAAATAAGCCAAAGTGCAGCATCAAGTTCTATCCAGATAATTCCAGATAAATCAATTGTCACGGCAGTCTTAACTGCTTCTTCTTTAATAGTGTGCTTTAGTATTTCATCGAAATGCTTTTGCTTGAGCATTTTATCAACTGTGATGATAACTTGTTTCTTTCCTAACATAATAGCATCAAACATTACAATCTATAATTGAGAGATTAAATTCAAAACGGTTTCTTTTATATCCTTAGATTCATAAATTGCACGGCCCACTATTGCATGCCAATTATCTCCTGCTGCATTTGCAGCGTCTGAGATGATTCCCCCTTGAGAAATAAAGCCGGGTGAATAAAATATTGGTGAAATACCCAGGTTTAATAAGCTATTTTTGATCTTAAATATCACTTCTGGTTTATTGCCAGGAACAACAAAATCCGTTACCCCATTCTCAGCAGATACGATGTACATTTTTTCGGGTGCATCATCATTGATATAACCGCCATCAGAATGTATAAAGGCCTTATGAGTCATGTGCCCCCCACCAATAATTGGTAATCCAATTTCATTTGCATAATTGATCCAAGCAATTTGTGAAACTGGACCAGATAGGGGAAAAATAATTAGTGCATCTATGCCGGAATCTTTTATCACACGAATAAAATCTTTTCCTGTATCTGGTATGTCCGTTCCCGCCTTCTGATGATCATAGATCAGAGGCTTCTCTGTATATTTCCTTGCTCTCTGTACAATTTCAGGTAAACTATATTTTAGTCCAAGAACAGCACTGATTTTATATCCACCAATTTTTGATATTGAATGTGTCTCACGAACAATTTCTTCGAAACGAGACAAGTCAATGACATCACATGCCGGAATAATGCTTCTGTTAGCATTTACTATATTCTTCTCCATTTTTCGATAAATTGTGCAAATTTAATACAAATATATTAACTGAACCAATATTTAAAAAATTATATAAGAATGTGAATTTTAATAATTGCCTGAATATCAGGGAATAAAGCTCTACGCTCGTTTCAATGTATACATTTATCTGGAAAATTAGAATACACTGTAAAGGAAATGGGATTGAATACAAGTTAGAAGCAACATAATGATTCGTATATTCTTAACGAGACACTTGTCATTTCGTTTACTATTTCGGTATCAAAATAAATGGATGAATATAGAAAAGAGTGGCGGTAATACCACATGCACCTCCATGTAACAAAGGTAAGTGAAATTTGTTTCTTTTGATCAATAAAATTGTTGTTTCATTTTAATTTAATATTGAGCTATACCTTTAGTTGTAGGCACAAAGGCTATAGAACTGTAAAACAGCTGTTTGGAAATAATGCTAAAATTATTTGATAGTTATGGAGGAGGTAATTTGAATAACCTGACCTTCAGCCACAAAAAGCAGTATTATTGATAAATCATGCCCAAATTGATGGTCGGTACAAGGAATCAATAACATGCACATGTTTAAATGAGTATATTAGGCCATAATCATTGTCGAATATAGGTCCCAGTACCTCATAGCTAACTGAATTGATGTGAAAACCAGTAATAGCTTTAACGGCCAGCGGTTCACATCTCAAGTAATCATGAAGCATTCGGGCAATGATATCGGTTCCAATCTGTTTCATTGTAGAAACAAGTTGCATTTCACCGTAAAAGTCATCAACCTGATTAAGGTGGCCGATGATCAGAAACCCACTATTGATCGAATCCAGGATATTATCCAGGTTTGAAGCTTCAAAGTTTCCGGAAATACTTGTCAGGATCAGGGCCGGGTATTTGATGTTTGCCCGCAGGGCTGCAAGTGGCTCGTTGATGTCCATCATGTAAAAATCATTGATTTCCTTATGCTCCCTGGCAAGGGTGCGAAAGTACTCAACATAGCTGCTAATGTCTGTCATAGGAATCGATCTTATTTATATACTCGTGATACTCTTTTGCTTTCTTGTTTAACCCGATGAATACGTTGTAAAGGTTTGAATTCATTACCGTTTCGAGGCTTTTGTCATCGGTTTTGCCATCGGCCAGGGAGATGATGAGTGAAGCCCAACCATTATCTTCACTTCCGGTACCACCTTGTTGCTCATAAACATATGGATACAACTTAGTCAACGAATTCAAAACACCAGAAAAGAAAAGGAATATGGAGTACTTGACTTCATAATCCAGCCTGGCAATTTTTTGACAACGGCGCTTTATTGATCGGTTGACAAACTTTTTCCGGGGATCCTGGTTGTCGGAATAGTCCTTCCGGATGAACCAAAACCATTTCCTTGGCCGGTAAAAAACTGCCACCATTTCATCGAGATACTTTTGCTCCTTTGTCTTTGAAAAAGAATCGAGCAGTGAATTGGCCATGGTGAATTCGCCGAAGGTGCAGTTCATCATGGCATCTGCAGGACCATGGTATTTTCTTCTGCCGGTTCGTAAAACTGGGAGAAGGTTTTTTGTCAGGGAGACCTCCTTGAATAGGAAATCCAGGCTTTCGCATAGAAAATAAGTATCCTCCGGATGGATTCTCTTGAGCACTTTTGGACTGACCGAAAGGAATTTGAATAGCGCTCTGAGCTTAAACTCTATTATTGTGAGTTGTCCCTGAAACAGACGGCTGATAAACAAAACTTGTTTTTTTGTCAGTTCATTCCAATTGGAAGGAGTGAAATATGTTTTACCATCAATTTCAACCTGGTTCATGGCAGCAATTTCCTTTTGAGATAGAAACGGATCAGTTTTATTGAAACCAGAACGACAATGATCGCCCAGGCAATTCCTCCTGACCAGATCAGGAAGTTCTGAAAACCCGAAACCTTGAAAACTGTCTTTTCAGTTGTTCTGGACTCAATCCAGGATTCCCGAATGTGCGTTTCTTTCCAAGAAAAGTAGATCGAGCTGCTGTCGATCTTTGCGCCGGTGGTCAGAACATTGTTTTGAACCGAAAAGAAAGGAACAACACGCTTTCCCGGTTTTACTTCCAAAATCTGTTTTATAACCACTTTCCCGTCCTGACATTCCAACAGCGCTTTGATCAAGCCACTGTCTGCCGGTAAAGGGATCAGGGAATCTTTAACGGTAGTGATGGTATCGTGCTGAACAAAGACATCTGATCTTTCTGCAGGCGGATATCTTTCAGCGCATCTTTTTTCAGTAATACAGCCGGACATTAAAGCGGCCAGGAGCAGGATCAGGAAACCCGGTTTCATCATGCTATGAATTTGAAATTGTTCAATCGGTTCATCCATCCGTTGAAAAATTTGAGCTGGTCCGGATGGTTCTTTACTAGTTCTTCTATGAAAGTCCTTCTTGCCTGGAATATGGCAGCATGAAGGCCTCGCTGGTTGACGTTGTTGACAGCAAACAAAGTTGCTGTTCCTACGATACCATCGTCAGGAACCTTCAGCAATCGTTGCGGAATGACAATGCCCCATTTTCCACTGCCCCAGATCCAGTCAACCAGGATTTCTGCAATACTTTGGTTAGTAATCTGGTCACCTTTCCATCGGTTCCAGTAATTCAATCTCAGGACTTGCACCGCATCTGCTTTGGAAAGCAGCTTGATATCTTCAGCGTCAATGTCGCCGTCACCATCTTTGTCATAACCCACCATACGCCAGGTAGCAAGTGTTACACCCATATTTGTAGCGCCTCCCTTGTCTTTGGGATCATTGACAAACCCGCCTTCGAATCGAAGGATCTTCGGGGCAAATAATTCGAGCTTTGCCATTTTACTTTTTAAATGAAGGGTCTTTAACAAAGATCAGTGCAAGGCAGACCGGGGTAAATACCACGTATTCACTCAATGTTGCCTTGCCGATTCCGACCAGCCCTAAGCCACCGGCAAGCATGAGAATGCCTGTCAGAGTGGTTTTCCAATTCTTAAAAATTCTCTCTTTCATATTTTTCTATTTTGATAATTGACCTTCAACTTTGGAAATTCTTTCGCCATGATCGCCCAGGGTGGTTTTTATTTCATCAATCCCGGTATCATGCCGGCACAGGTGTTCGCCGATCTCCTTGTGTTTTTCGGTACAGTAAGTTTCGCGGCACTGCATCTGGACGATGAGCTTATCGACTGATTTTCTTAAGGCAATAACACCTATATAAAATTGGTACAGGAAAAACCCGATGACCGGAATAGCAATGATCTTTATGACATCAAAAACATCCTGTAGGATAAAATCAATTGGTTTCATGCAAGAAAGAATGAGTTATCGGATTTATTAATGAATTCGTTGCGTGTTTCTGCTATTGCTTTTCCGGCGTACCGGGTTGAATGAAAATAGGCAGTGTAAGTATCTTCACTGGCGGTTTCATCAAGATACAGCTGCAGGGCTTTCAACTCCGATTCTCCATCCCTCTGATTGGCTTCAGCCATGATGGAGATACGATCTTTGTTGGATGCCTGCTTGGAAGAGACGTTGGCAAACGTATTGCCCGCAGTATCAAAAATGCCCCAATCGAGAATGTCAATGGAGATTTCCAGCAGCGCCCTTGCCATGGTAAGGTGAGCCAAGGCCGGACGGATCAGGTCCAGCAGAACCAATTGTGCGGTTGTCAAATCATCATCGGATAACCAAGCATTTTTAAGCTCGTCGAACAATTCCGCAGAAAGGGTAGGTCGTATATACTTCTTTTCAACAGAGCGGATGATCGGTTTGAGGCTTACGAAAACCCGTCTGCTCTCGCGTATATCTACCTCACTGTTGAATTCAAGGGTACCACGGATAAACAGGTCTGCGTCCTGCGGCTCGTATCCGGGGTAATCTTCCTTATGTTCATCAAGGAATTTGAGGACAAGGTCCAGGGATGTATTTGCCCGACGGATCCAATTTTCTTTAAGATTTTGCACCCGGTATTGTGGCGCCGTTTTATGGGTTGGTGTTTCAATGACCTGGATACCCTGAGATGAAATGCTCACCCCGAATTCATCAGCTCCAAGCCACAGGGCATAAAGCGCAAGCGGCTTGCGGATCATTTCAAGAAGGCCGAACAGGTGAGTATCCACAGGTTTTTGCTCCGGTTCGCGAACTATCGGGTTGGCAGTTTCCTGGAGCTGCTGGTAGAGAGTATCGCCCAGAACAGGTTTTATGAATGTCTCCTGGGCTTCCCCGATATACGGAAACCAGTTTTCAATGGAGTTGCTGACATTTATGGAAGCAGCGGTCAAAACCTGTGAAAGATTGTCTATCAGTCTTGTCATGAGATGTTCTTGTCAATTCGTTTGTCAATTTTTGTTGGATGGTCCTGCATGGTCTGGGAGGTGTCAACGGTCACATAGTCAAACTCGATGTCAGGCGACCATTTATTGAAATCCCTTATGAAATACAATGGTTCCAGGCTGATCTGCCGGTAAATGCCCATCTCGGCATTAAGCTGCCAGAACGCTTCCCGTTTGTCCGATCCACTGCCTGCTCCAAGGTTTCCCCCGGGAAGCCCGGAGCCCACTAGGCAGGGATCAACCCCGATGGCAAAAAGGATTTCCGAATTTGCAGCCTGTGAATCCGGCAAATAAGCATCGTCTTTTAGTTTATTATCGATCACATTAATTTTCCATCCGGCCAGATATTCACCTTTAAACTTGTTGAAAAAGGTGAATGTGAGGAATGCTTTCCCGGTATTCTCGACATCTGACAGGAAATCGTTCATTTCCGAAAGAACCTTCGTTCTTGCTGACTCACGCTGCTCGCGGGTATAATCAGGCGAAGGATACCGGTTCATGAAATAATCATCGGGTATCTCAATGTGATACTTGATGGTCATCTGGTTTTTCATGATGGCTTGCTTGAGTTGCGGTACCTTGTTGGCAATGCTGAGCCATCCGCTTTGCCGAATACCGTTCCAAACAGAAAGGTGGTAATAGGATTTATTGAACGACCGGTAAAAAACCGGATAGGCAAACTGCGGGTCCTGGTAACGTTTCCCATCATATTTAAACGGATCATACATCGGAATCTTAACCAATGACCCGTCGGCTTCATTAGGGGAAAGATCCCACTGGGCAGAAAAGAACAGGTAAGGAATACGGGATGGATGGTCAATGTCCATCTTTGCATTGCGGCAATAGGCCGGGTCCTTCACAAAAACCTTGTTGATTTTATCCTTTCCCTTGTTCAGGATGAATTCCACCCATCCATTTGCAAATATTTCCAGGCTGCCGATCAGGTCAATCCATTGAAAGTTCAACCGGTTGATGCGAAGGAATTCGACGACATCCGGATCAGTGACGATTTCCCGGATGGGCGCTCCAAGGTTATCCTTGCCTTTATCACGATAAGCCAGGATACCTCGGCCATAATGGACGGTCTTTCGTTTTTCCAATGCCCGGAGTGCAATCGAATTCTTTTCCAGGTCAGTCAATACATTCTGAGGGAACAAATTGTCGTCACCCCAGGGTGACCATGGCCAGGAACTGTAATCCTTCGGGATCACGACCTTCTCGGTGGCTGCATCCTCTGTCTTTTTATAGGATGTGGCCACGGCTTTGGCTCCCGGCAAAAATGCGATTCCGTTTTCGTAAACGATCTTTTGTTTCATCAGTAACAGACTTTCTTGTTATTGAATTCGATGATCAACCGGATATGTAATTTCCGCTTCTGTCCGTTGGGTAACAGGATATTCCTGGTCGAATTGACCCAGTGGTTAGGATCTTTTGTTACCCGGTCATTAGCTGGGAAGTTTTTCTTTGCTGCAAAAATCTCCTTACCCTTTGTTGTTCTTACTGAGCATTTGCAAGCATCCTTCAGTTCAATGATCTCTCCGCCGGTTTTCTCCGACCGGTTTGCTGTGACTAATTTCAATTGAAACCTGACCGGCTTTCCCTGGCCATCAAATGAGTCCATAATTTCCAGGACATCCCACAACCGTATAAAAGTTGAATTCATGGGAGCAATAGTACAATGGTTGGGAGGGATAATAAAGGACACATTCGAGGTTGGCAATTATTATTTCGGCAATAGCTTCATATATTTCTGATTTGATCATTGGATTTGCCCTTGCCCTAGGGTCCTTTCTTGGTATCTGGAACACCTTGTTAAACTTGAAATTTTAGCCAGGGAGCTATTCCGAGAAAAATAAATAATGGGAAGGGGCTGGGTCATCCCGAGTTCTCGGGGTGAATAGCCCTGAAAGGCATCGATATTTTACCGGTAGCCCTTGACAGTTTTACAGCGAAGCGGATTTTTCGCAGGTAATTTTGCGGGAATTTCGAGGTTATTAGTTTAGTACCTCAATTTGCTCTCATTTGAATTTTAACCAATTACACCATTATAATGTTTCGATTTCATCGGCTGAACTTTTTGGGGCAACGACTAAATTCAAAATCAAATCTAGGAAACCAGATGTTTTATAAAAATAATTCGGATTCTCTTTTATCTTCTCTTTAATAAAATAAAAACCGTAATTAGCATATTGTTCCATTGTGTCTTTTAAAAGATCAACCGCTTGACTAACAGAAATTTCGCTCTTCTCAAGTGCAATTAAATCAAGTTCATCAGTATTAGCAATTAATGCAACAAAAATATACTCTCGTAATCTTGGATATGCTTTACGAAATTTTTTAGAATCTAAATTGCCCCAAAATTGAATTGGTTGACCAAATGTTTTTGTGTCCCCAACCAAGTCTCGCCTTTTATTGGCATAAAGCCCGATAAAAAAAGCATAAATATATAATTCGTAACCAGCACCTAAGGCCTTGCCCTTAGCAGAAGTTAACTCTGAAGAACCAACACCATAATCAGTGTATACTCTTATAATACTATCTTCAAAATGTTCTTCCCATTTGGGATTTCGTTTGGCCCAAACATCGAATAAATTATCTACAGCCATTTCAATTATTTTATTAAAGTCATTTCAGTTTGAATAGTTGAGAGGTCGTATTTATCATATGGTTCCTTTTTCTTCATTCTATATATTGTGCAATGCAAAGAATCTATTTTATTTGAATCTAAATTCCCATTGTCCGTCAAGAAACTTTTCGAGAATATCACACATTGCTTTTTAATGTCGGAAATTACGTTAAAAAAGTCGCTTTCTTTTTGTGGTGCGAATGAACTTGTGGGAGCATCGAAAATAAGTGGAAAGTCATTTTCGCGTTTGATTGTTGTTAGTTCCGAAACAGCAAATAGTACAGACATATACATCGTAGTCTTTAAGGCCTGGTTAGGACTTGCAACAAAAACATCATTTTTATCTTGCAATAAAATTCTAGCAGAACCATCAGGTGTTTTGATAATTCGAATTATACCATAGAATCCTTCAAGATTGAGTTTCCCGAGATAATGATTTGCTTTTTCTTCCAATAGTGTAAGAAAATCTCGCGTGTTTTTTTCTTTGGCAAATTTATAGGCACTTTTTATTTTACTAAATACAGTATGCACTTTACAATATGTATTTGCGACAGAGTTTTTTGCCAAATTATCATATTTTGCTTGCTCTTCTGCTATTAAATTTTCTATGCTCTTTTCTTCCTTTTCTAGAACAACTATTTGCTTCTCGGCCTGATTCCTATATTCGTACCAGTTTTTTATATTTTCATATGCATTTTGCAATTGTTCTTCAGTTAAAGTGTCGTTTTGGGCTAATAATTTCTTTTTATTTTCTTGCTCGATATCAATGTTATCTTTGATTTTCTTAACTTCCATTTTACGAGATTCATTAAACTCAATTCGTTCTTGAATTGTATTTATAAGATTGTTCAATTCGTCTTGGTTATATCCCAGGCTTATACTCTTTTGTTCAAGTTCTTTCGAATAATTGCTTTTAAATAGCGACACCTCATCACTCTTTTCTTTTGGTAGTTGACTATCTATTAGTTCATTGAGTTTATTAACCATAAAATTATAGGCGTCCGATCCTTTTGCTGCCGCCCTACCACAAACTTTGCAAAACTCATCCTCAATCATTTCCTTCATGGAAATTTCATCCGGGATGTAAATCGAAAGAGGTACAATTCCATTCTTTAAACTTATTGATATTTCTTTATACGCTTCTTCCTTCCCTTTATTTTTATTATAATTATTTTCCTGTATTCGCTTTTCCTTACTAAAAGCATTTACCTTTTTCTGATATTTTTTAAAAACTTTGCTAAACCCGCACAAAATCCACATTTCATCGAGAAGCATGGTGGTATAATCTTCATTAATCAGCAATTCAGATTTCAGTTTTTTATCTTCTAAGGATCTTAATCTTTCATTAATATCTTTCAAAAGTGAACTTGCTTCTTTACTACTTTCTATTTCATCTAATTTAGTCGAATATGTGCTCGCATTTTCTCTATTTGTCTTTAATCTCTGCCTGACACTGCTTAAATTATTTCTTAAAGTCTCTAAATTTGAACTTAACTCCCTCTCCTGTTGTGAATTTTGCTTGTCAGATCTCATTGCTTTCTCATAAGCTTTGCGTGATAAATCCTCTGCAAAATCGGTAAACCCCATATTGTCTTCATCTTCTGTAAAATATGGATCAAACTCTTTAATATTTGAAAATGTTTCAATAAGGTATTTTAGTGCATCAGGGTTATTAATTCTACTTTGGTAAATTGAATCGTTGTAATAAAAGTGTTGATAATTGAAGTTTCGTGGATTAATTTATGGTCAAAATTAAGAAAATTAATCAGCGGGTGATAATTTTTAAAAATCTGTAAAT
>Ga0268283_1000557_pt1 | contig 23471 bp, 20 predicted proteins | sample saktaG_13_FD_190140 | JGI IMG/M metagenome (GOLD analysis project Ga0268283, IMG submission 190140) | Saline water microbial communities from Sakinaw Lake, British Columbia, Canada - sak_2013_06_06_36m | ecosystem: Environmental > Aquatic > Non-marine Saline and Alkaline > Saline ... | reverse complement strand
CCTGTCCGGTCATCCTGATTTTTTTATCCGCAAAGCAATTGGCTGGTCGTTGAGACAATATTCAAAAGCATTTCCAGAAGCCGCTATTGACTTTGTAAACACTCATAAACTCAGTAATCTCAGCAGTAAGGAAGCTTTAAAAGTTATCACCAGAAAACTAAGCGTATAGCTGATTTGATGAAATGATTGATTCTGTCAGAATCTCAATGAAAGGCAACTTAATCCTCCATCCAGTTTTTGGAATTCAGAAACATCAACTGCTATAGTTTTATATCCGGCTTTCTCAATTTTATTCTTTGTCTCATTAAATCCCAGTGGCACAAGAACACAACCATTGATCCATAAAGAGTTTGCGGCATACTGCTCATTTAGATCAACGCTAATTCTTGAGTACTTCTCAAATTCCTGATTATTTTCAAATTCACCGCTGATGAGAAGCGTGTTCTGCTCCAGGTAGGATAATCCGGTTTTCAGATGCAGCATTTCCTTCAATGGCACTTTGGAACCGGTCAGGCCATGCTTCTGAAGGATGCTTATTAATTGCTCAGCCCCGTTATGATTTGTTCTTTCAGATATACCAATAAAAAAATGATTTCCAACCATCATAACATCGCCGGCATCCAATGTACCTGGATTTACAATCTCTTCAATAGTGGTGTAAAATTGCTGAAGAACAGGTTTTATTGCATGTTTTTCACCATTCCGTGATGAAGCTCCCGGATTTGTGACTATGGCACATTTGGGTGTACAAAGAGCCACATCTTCAATAAAAGTTGAATCCGGGAAATTGCTGTCAGCTTCTAATATGGTTACCTGTAAACCGCATTCCTTTAACACATCAACATACATTCTGTGTTGCTCCAGTGCTTTAAAATAATCCGGTCTACCCAATTCAGCAGTTGTAAGCCCATTTACCATTTCCTGGCAAGGCTTGCGAACAATAGCATTTGTAAATATTCTTATCATATTTACTTTCGTATCAATGTTGTTCATAGAATGAAAAAAACTGTATATGGGCAGTATCCCCAGTCTAAGTGTAACGAACAGTATTACAGCTTCTTTAACCTTTCAAATCAGCATTTTAAACTGGATTTTCGGTAACCAGTTTAAATCCGATTCCGTGAACATTGATCAGTTCTACAGAGGAATCTTCTTTCAGGTATTTGCGTATTTTAGCAATATAAACATCCATGCTACGGGCATTAAAATAGCTGTCGTTTTGCCAGATACGGTTCAGAGCAAAACTGCGGTCGACAACTTGGTTCACATGCTCGCACAATATTTTAAGTAACTCGGCTTCTTTGCTGGTGAGTTTCTGATCTTCACCATTAAGATGCAAATTCTGATGGTTATAATCGAAAACGAAATTACCCAGCGTAAAAGTACCTTTATCCGTTTTCCCATCGGTAACTTTAGCCGAACGCCTTAGAATGGCTTCGATACGGGCAAGAAGTTCATCCATACTGAAAGGCTTGGTAAGGTAATCGTCGCCACCTGCCTGAAAGCCTTTTAGCTTATCTTCTTCCAGCGATTTGGCAGTTAGAAACAAGATAGGAATCTGTGTATCCACTTTGCGGATATCCTTTGCAAGCGTAAACCCGTCTTTAATCGGCATCATTACATCAACTACACAAAAATCGAAGGATTCCTTGCTGAAAACTTCAAGTGCTTCGAGTCCGTTTACACAAAGCCGGGGAGCGTATCCTTTTGCTTCGAGGTAGGTGCGCAGAATAGTGCCAAGATTACGGTCGTCTTCGGCAAGCAGAATCTTTATTTTTTCGTTTTCCATAATCGGTATTATTAACGTGTTAAATCCCTGTATAAATTGGATTGTGATTTTTTCTGATAAAGTCTATTTTGATTTTCCCGACTTGCTTTGTTCAGGAATTACATAAGGTAGAAACATTGTAAAAGTACTACCTTTTCCGGGTTCGCTTTCAACAGATATTGAACCGCCATGTTTTTCTACAATAAATTTAACATAGCTAAGCCCCAGCCCGAATCCTTTTACATTGTGAACATCGCCTGTGGGAATACGGTATAGTTTTTCGAAAATCCTTTTCAGATTGGATTTGCTGATTCCCATTCCTTTGTCGTGAACCCTTATGTAAATTCCATTTTCAGCATCAGCTGTCGAAACCAATATCTGAGGTTTCCTCGGCGAATATTTATTGGCATTGTCGAGCAGGTTAAAAATAACATTCGACAAGTGAACTTTGTCTGCCTTGATTAATGGGTGTTCTGCTTTCAGCGACTGTGTAATTACACCGTCTCGGATCTCTATCTGAATGGCAATTTTATGAATTGCATCCGCAATAAGCAAATGCATATCAAGGGCTTCAGGCCGGAGGTGGAGGTTGCCTTTTTCGAGAATTGCCGTCTGAAGGATTTTTTCAGCCATTTCGCCAAGACGGTGATTTTCGTCGCCTATAATATTTATATAGTCGGCATACATTTCATTGCTACGGGGGATATCTTTATCAGAGAGAGCCTGGCATGCCAATGAGATGGTCGAAATCGGTGTCTTGAATTCGTGGGTCATATTATTGATAAAATCATTCTTCAGTTCCGATAATTTTCGCTGCCGGATAATAGTGAAAACTGAATAGCTGAAAGCTGCAATTATCACAAGTACGAGCAACAAAGATACTATCATCATTCCCCAAAGACTTTGGAGATTGTACTTTGATTGTTGAGGGAAATAGAGCAGCAGAAAATCACGTGTTGCTATTGCGCTGCCCGAAAACAGCGGAAAGGATAAACCTTTGAAAAGTAGTTCATCCTGATACTTATCCGTTTTTTTGAGAACTATTTTATTGCGGTCGGGACTAAAGACGCCGAATTCGTAATCAATCCGGATTCCCTTGTTTGCAAATTCTAGTCTGAGTAATGTGTCGATCAAACCAGCGGAAATCTTTGTTTCTATGTCCTTGTTTCCTTCTTCACCCAAAGTCTGATTCAAAAGATAGTTGAGCATAAACTGCTTGCGCACGGCGGTTACTTCGGAATAGTTTTCTGAAATATTTGCTGGTAGGGCGCGCGCCACATTCTTATCAGAATCATTTGATTGTGACTGGTTTTTCCCCGGTGCTGCAACAGGGCTGCCTTCAAGTTCGGGTTTCTTTGCCATTTCGATACCCTGGGTATCCTGATTCGAAATATTTTGTATGCCACTAACATTCAGCTCATTTGCATTTGTATCGCGTAAGAGTTGTAATGAACTATTGGTGGTACGTCGCGAAATTTCGATAGTTTCGAGTTTTACTAAAGCTCCGTTTACCGCTTCGTCGATACTGCGCCTGAAATTGGCTTCCCTGAGTTGTAATGAATTTTTTATCCAATAAACCTGAATACCAATAAAAACAGCCATTGCGACTGACATGATCACGATTAACAAAACCAGTAATTGCTTTTTCACCCGATTGGTATATGTTTCTGTTCTTTCCTGCCAACGACAGGAAAATTGATTTCTGAATTAATCTTTTTCCGGCAATAGCCTGAATTCGGCCTTCGTTTATAAGCTGCCTGTGTTTGGACTGAAGTACAACCAGCAGGCTTTATAACTCCTGCAAATTTATAGTGCCTTACAATCAGTTATATACTTGGTTAACATAATTTAACGTTCTTTTACTTTCGTTAACATCCCATGCTGATTCGCGGCAGTACTTTTGTATCGGTTAGTTGAACAAAAAGTTATTATCAAGTCCCTGCTGGTTACAGGGATGTTTTCTTAACGGTTTTGTTGTTTGTTTGGGAAATGCGACTCATATTTCACATGAGTCGCATTTTTTTTGACATTCATCGCGACAATTGCTTTTTAAAAACTGATTAGCACTAAGCGTTCATTTCTTCAAATTTAAAAAATTTAATCACTTAACATATTTTAACTTTCTTTACTTTTTGTTAACAATTAAAAACTGAATCTGACATTATCTTTGTATCGGTTAGTTGAACAAAAAAAGTTATATTATTAAATCTCTATTGCTTATGGAGAAGTTTTCATAACAAGTTTTGTTGTTTGTTTGGGAAAATGCGGCTCACATACGGGTCGCATTTTTTTATTTAATCGTTTTCCAAAACGTGATTAAATTTTCAATCCTCAAGTGACTGATACCAAACAATTCCTTTCAGTTAATTTATTTAATAGCACAAAGAATTTAATCAAATACAGAATATCAGCCCTTTAACACATTTTAACTATCTTTCTAATTCGTTAACATTATCCAGGTTTACATGGCTGTACTTTTGCATCGGTTAGTTAAACAAAAAGTTATTTTTACAAGTCTCTGCTGGTTACAGAGATATTTTCATAACTGGTTTTGTTGTTTGTTTGAGGAAATGCGGCTCATAAAACGGGCCGCATTTTTTATTTCTACTTCACCTATCTGTCAGTTCTGAAATCCTTTCAGATTTTCCGGCGGTTACATAACTGTTAAATTACCAATACCTATATGACCTTCGCTTTTTTTTTCGTAATTTTATACTCTCAAACCTAATGAGCAGGCATAAATTCTATACTGTCGAAAATGATCAATCTCCGGTTCCAATATAAACATGTAACTAACTTCCTCTCGGAAGAAGAGATTAATTTAATGCAGGAGGAAGTCGATATCTGCCATAGTCTGTTGGTTGAAAAAGCCGGAAAAGGAAATCAATTCCTGGGCTGGATTGATCTTCCCGCAAAAACAGATGAGGCATTGATAAAATGCATTGAAACTGATGCGAAAAAATTTCGCGAAAAAATTGAAATACTGGTTGTGATAGGTATCGGAGGGTCTTACCTGGGCTCGAGGTCAATTATTGAAGCTCTTTCGACTTCGTTTTCTGCATTTCAAACAGACAATAAAAATCCTGTCGTACTTTACGCAGGCCATAATCTAAGCCAGGATTACCATTCTGAATTAATTCGCTTGCTGGATAAAAAAGAATATGCCATAGTGGTTATTTCCAAATTCGGCACAACAACTGAACCGGCTATCGCTTTCAGGCTTTTAAAAAATCACATTGAAAAAAAATATGGTCTGGAGGAAGCTGCGAGCCGTATTATTGCCATCACCGATGGTTCAAAAGGAGCATTAAAAAGCCTTTCGGAAAAGAACGGGTACAAAACCTATGTGATTCCTGATGATGTGGGAGGACGATACTCCGTGCTTAGTCCGGTTGGCCTGCTGCCGGTTGCCATTGCAGGATACGATATAAGACAAATTATTGAAGGTGCATGCGCAATGCGAAAGGCTTGCATTGAAACTTCTTCGTTGCCTGATAGCCCGGCTGCCTGTTATGCTGCGATCCGTACTTCGTTATACCGTATGGGGAGTCAGATAGAAATACTGGCTAATTATGATCCGTCGCTGCATTATTTCACTGAGTGGTGGAAACAACTTTTTGGTGAAAGTGAAGGAAAAGAAAACGAAGGTTTATTCCCGGCAGGTGTTGATTTTACAAGCGATCTGCATTCCATGGGGCAGTATATACAGCAAGGACAACGAATGCTTTTCGAAACTGTAATTCATATACAGAAATCAAAGCATTTACTCTCAGTTCCTATTGATGAAAATGACCTTGACGGGCTGAATTACCTGGCAGGAAAAACGTTACACGAGGTTAATGATATGGCTTCACTTGGCACATCGCTTGCCCATATCGACGGTGAAGTTCCCAATCTGGATATTTTTCTGCCAGTAATTGATGAGCGTTCCCTTGGCGAGTTAATCTATTTCTTTGAATTTGCATGTGGGCTGAGTGGTTACCTGCTCGGAATTAATCCATTTAACCAGCCTGGTGTAGAAGCGTATAAAAACAATATGTTTGCATTGCTTGGAAAGCCCGGATTTGAAAACGAAACGGAAGCGATAAAGGAGAGGATTAATGGGGAATAAAAGAAATAGACGTGGAGAAGAGTGAGGGGCGACAAGGAGAAAATAAAAATCAATTTGCACGAATATAAATATGAAAAGAAATTTACTTTAGCATTGAACACCAAAGGTATTTGAAGTTTTAAACACTGCAACTCTGTAAAAACGAAAGGAGATTCCCATGGAAAACAGGCTATTCGAGTATATGAATAAACGTATCGGTGCCGATTTTATTCCTTCAGGCACCCTAAAGGAAGCCGGTCCGGTAATAACTATTTCACGGCAAACCGGGTGCGGCGCCAGGGGAATTGCCTGGGCAATCTGCGAAGAGCTCAATAATAGAAGTAATCCGTCAGTTAAAACTGACGGAAATAGAGTCAAAACTGACGGAAATTGGAGATACATCAGCCGGGAGATTCTACAGGAATCAGCTGAACAATTGAACCTCGATCCGGCGGCATTAAAAAATGTTATCGATGATAAAAATCGTGGCATGATGGATCAGATCATTGGGGCGCTTTCAACTCATTCGCATAAAAGCGATAAGAAAATCATAAAAACGGTGCAGGACGTCATCAGGCAGTTTGCTAACAACGGGAAAGTAATCATCATAGGTAGGGGAGGAGCCGGCATTTGCCACGACATAAAACTTTCACTTCATATCAGGCTCGTTTCCCCCGAGGACTGGCGTATTGCCGAAATAGCCCGCCGAATGGATTTCAGCAAAGCCTACGCCACCGAATATGTGCGGAAGCGTGACGAGGAGCGGCAATTGCTGCTCACAAAACTTTTCGGAAAAAAGCCCGATAGTTCATGCTATGATATTGAAATGAACCGAAGCCGTTTCACCGAAAAAGAACTGGCTGATTCCATTATACAACTCGCCCTGATTAAAGGCTTGATTTAAATTCAATTAAACTAAACAACAACTATTGAAGTCTACCGGAAGCTCCGAAAACACCATTCTCACCCTGAACGACCTGAGTATTTCTTTCAGCCACGAAGGAGAAGAAAATGTTGCTGTAAATCACATTTCGTTCAACCTGGATCGTGGAAGCACGCTTGGTATTGTAGGTGAATCGGGTTCAGGCAAATCGCTTACTTCGCTGGCTATCATGGGGCTGATCCCGAAACCAAACGGTAAGATAAATACCGGTTCCATTGTTTTTCATACTTCAGAAGGAGACAACATTAACCTTCTACAGCTTCCTGAAAAAGAGATGAGGCATTGGCGTGGAAAAAGAATTGCCATGATCTTCCAGGAACCCATGACATCGCTTAACCCGGCATACCGCTGCGGAAAACAGGTGATGGAAAATATACTGGAACACGAAAATGTTTCGCGTAAAGAAGCTCGTAGCCGCACACTCGAGCTTTTCCGTGAGGTTATGCTTCCTGATCCGGAAAGTACTTTCAATTGCTATCCGCACCAGGTTTCGGGCGGGCAGAAACAGCGCGTGATGATTGCTATGGCACTGGCCTGTAATCCCGATATTCTCATTGCAGATGAACCTACCACGGCCTTAGATGTAACTGTTCAGAAAACGATTCTCGAATTACTTCGCACATTACAGAAAAAGCATAATATCAGCCTGATTTTCATTTCTCATAACCTGGATGTAATAGCCGAAATTGCAGCCAATGTGCTGGTTATGTATAAAGGTGAGATTGTGGAAAAAGGACCGATTGAACTCATATTCAACCACCCGCAGCATCCATACACCAAAGGATTGCTGGCCTGCAGGCCACCGTTGGGAAAAAGACCTGTAAGAATGAAAACTATTGCTGGCTTTTGGGATGGAACCGGGACTGAAAGCGATATTTTTATCAATCAATCTGAACGGATTCAGCAACATGCAAAACTGTATGCTGCTGAACCTATTTTGAAAACAGAAGGAATCAATACCGTTTTCACCACACAAAGCAGCATTTTCGGGAAACCTGTTAAGCAATTTAAAGCAGTTAAAAATGTATCTTTTGATGTTTATCCCGGCGAAACGCTTGGATTGGTAGGCGAATCAGGATGCGGAAAAACAACATTAGGCCGTACCATTCTGCGGTTAATTGAACCAAGTTCGGGAAATACCATTTATAAAAATGTCCAGGTTAATGATATGAATTCGAATGATTTGCGAAATCTTCGCAAGAAATTACAAATCATTTTCCAGGATCCATATTCGTCGTTGAATCCGCGGATTACAGTCGGCGAGGCTATAATTGAACCTATGAGAGTACATAAACTTCATGGAAGTGAGAATTCAAGAAAAGCCAAAGTTTCGGAATTGCTATTGAAAGTCGGCCTCGAAGCGTCGCATTACGGAAGGTACCCTCACGAGTTTTCGGGCGGACAGCGGCAACGGATCTGCATTGCCCGGGCACTGGCGGTTGAACCTGAATTTATTATTTGTGACGAATCGGTTTCCGCTTTAGATGTTTCAGTTCAGGCGCAGGTTTTAAATTTGTTGAATGACCTGAAAAAAGAATTCGGGCTAACATATTTGTTTATCAGTCACGATCTTTCAGTTGTCCGTTATATGAGTGATCGCCTGATGGTAATGAAAAACGGTGAAATCCAGGAAATGGGCGAAGCCGATGAGGTTTATACAAATCCACAATCAGAATATACGCGATTGCTGCTTGATGCGATTCCGAAGGGGGTTGTTTAGGATAAGTGAGGGGAGAATGGGAGATGGAGAGACTAAGAGACTAAGGGACGGAGAGATGGAGAGATTGAATGAAAGGCTGGGGCGTGATTAAAAAATAAGAATTATTTAATTACGACTTTAGTTGATTAAAATTGTTGTTTTTACCAGAAGCTAATATTATTCCGGGCATATAGGTCCGGAAACTGAATTAAAAAAGAATTAAAATGTCAAAAAAGAAACAAAATCCGCAGGCTAACGTAGCCCGCAACGAATTTACAAACAGGGTATTTAACCTGTTCTCGGAGAATTCCGACAACTCATACAACTTCCGTCAAACAGCTTCACAGCTGGGAATTACCGATAAACGTGAAAAAGACCAGGTACGTTCCATCCTTGAGCAACTTTGTATACAAGGTTCGCTGGTCGAAATGAACCGTGGAAAATACAAACTCAATCCAAAGCTCAAAACTGCTATTGCCAAAGCAAATACAGTAACGGGAATCGTTGATATGAAAGCCACTGGCAAGGCATATATCATAAGTCCTGACCTGCCCGAAGATGTATTTATCGAATCCAACAATACCAATCATGCCCTGAACGGTGATAAAGTTAAAGTTCACCTTTTCCCAAAACGTAAGGACCGAAGGCCTGAAGGCGTAATTGTCGAAATTGTTGAACGCGCCAAGAAACAATTTGTTGGCATAGTTCATGTTTCCAAAAGGTTCGCATTCCTGGTGCCAGATAGCCAATTGATTAATGTTGATATCTATATCCCGCTCACAGCACTGAAAGGCGCAAAACATGGACAGAAAGCGGTAGCTCTTATCACCGAATGGCCAGAAAAAGCTACCAATCCGATAGGTGAAATCATTCACGTTCTTGGTCAGCCGGGCGATAACAACGTGGAAATGAATGCCATCCTGGCTGAATTTGACTTTCCGCTCGAATTTCCAAAAGCTGCCGAAGCCGAAGCAAAACGGATCCAAAATGTAGTTTCACCCGAAGAACTTGCCAAGCGCCGCGACTTCCGTGATACATGGACCTGCACTATTGACCCTGTTGATGCAAAGGATTTCGATGACGCCCTTTCACTGCAAAAATTGCCTGATGGTAACTGGGAAGTCGGCATACACATTGCCGATGTTTCGCATTATGTGACTCCGGGAACCGCTATTGACACTGAAGCCTACGAACGTGGAACATCCATTTACCTGGTCGACCGCACCATCCCTATGCTTCCCGAACAACTTTCGAACCTGGTTTGTTCACTCAGGCCTGATGAGGAAAAATTGTGTTTTTCGGCCGTATTTAAACTCAATGACAAAGCAGAAATTCTGAACGAATGGTTTGGCCGAACAGTTATTAAATCCAACAGGCGGTATGCCTATGAAGAGGTGCAGGTAATAATCGAAGGTGCTGAAGGTGATTTTAAAAATGAACTGATGACCTTGCATAACCTATCTTCGAAATTGCGTGAAGAACGATTTAAAAAAGGTTCCATTGCATTTAAATCGCAGGAAGTTAAGTTTAAACTTGACGAAAAAGGCAAGCCGATCGGCGTAATGATCAAGGAGCAAAAAGAAGCTAATTACCTGATCGAAGATTTTATGTTGCTGGCTAACCGTCGTGTGGCTGAAAAAATTGCCACAAAAAAGAACAAGGATGGCGAAGCCAAAACCTTTGTATACCGTATTCACGACGAACCCAATCCTGACAAGCTGATCCGTTTCTCAGAGTTTTTGAAAAAGCTTGGTTACGGATTTCAAACTACCAGCCGCAAAAGTATCACGGCCTCTTTCAATTCACTTTTTCAGCAAATCCTTGGAAAAGGTGAGGAAAATATGATTGAGACCATTGCTATCAGAACCATGGCAAGAGCGGAATATTCAACAGGCAATATAGGACACTACGGACTTTCATTTAAATATTACACCCACTTTACTTCACCCATCCGCCGCTATCCCGACCTTATGGTTCATCGTTTATTGCAATGGTACCTGGATGAAAAACCCAGTGCGTCGCAGGATGAATACGCTGAAAAATGCAAGCATTCGTCGGATATGGAACGCAAAGCCATGGAAGCCGAACGTGCCAGTGTGAAATACAAACAGGCTGAATACCTGATGGATAGAATAGGGGAGGAGTTCGATGGTTTGATTTCGGGCGTAAGCAAATGGGGTATTTTTGTCGAACTTACCGAAAGCAAATGCGAAGGTATGGTTTCGCTCAGGCTGATGAACGACGACTTTTATTACCTCGACGAGGAGAATTACAGGATTATCGGCCAGCGCTGGGGAAAAATTTACCGCCTGGGCGACAACATCCGCATCAAGGTAAAAAAGATAGATTTGCAGAAGAAGCAGATGGATTTTGACCTAGTGAGATAATTTCCATAAAGAAACAGTGAGGGCTTTACATCGCGTTAAGCCCTCACTCTGCATTAGTTACTCCCCCTGTTTTTTGCATTACGATTAATTAAACTATATATTTGCTACACTCAATATTTTCATTTGCTTTTGAAGGAATAACCTGATTTATAAAATTCATATTCACTAACCAAAAACAAAACGCTTATGAAATTCTGTCCGAATTGCGGAGCAGAGCTGAAACCGGAAGCCAAATTCTGTGCAGTCTGCGGAACACCAGTTGCAGTAGCAACTACTCCACCGGTACAACAAGTACCTCCGCCACCACCCGTTTATCAGCAGCAACAAGAGCCGGTATATGAACAGGCCAGGGAAGCATCAAGCGCTTTTAAGGAAGCCATTACCGGAAATACGAACCTGGTTCAAAGAGTTATAAATATTATAACCAAACCAAAACAGGAATGGGAAGTAATAGCTACCGAACAGCCAGATACTATGAAACTGATTGGTGGTTATGCCATTATATTAGCATTGATTCCGGCAGTTTCGGCCTTTATTGGTTTTATTGGAACTTCCTCATATCTGTCCAATGGACTAATGCAAGGGTTGATGCAATTAGTTTCAGCAGTTATTGGAGTGTTTTTGCTCTCTTTTATTATCGATTGGCTTGCACCTTCATTTTATTCCGAAAAGAACTTTGGGAAATCAATGCAACTAGCCGTATACTCCTACACTGCGATGTGGGTAGCAGGAATATTGTTAATTCTGCCATTTATTGGTCGGTTAGGAATGCTCGTAGGTGGAATTTATTCTATTTACCTCCTTGCTATTGGTCTGCCAGTATTGAAAGGCACATCAAAAGATAAAGTAGTTGGATATGTAGCATTAATCATTATTGCAACAGTTGTAATAATAGCTATTCTGCAATTGATAATCTTATCCATTCTGGGAATTATCTTTTTAGGAAGAATTTGAAGATTTGGCTTTTATCACATATTGAAATAAGAATATGAACCGAAAAGCCTTACTGATAATTACCTGATCCATATGGTAAAAGCCAGGAAGGTTATTCTTCAAAATGGCAGTCAAATTTTGTGTACTATAAATTTTCCGGGCTTTTTCTCAACCATACGTATAGCCCTCAATAACTCATAATTCCGTATAAAAGAATCCAGAACTGGTAATATGGATTACACTGGAAAAGAAAAAATCTAAAAAATAACTACTGAAAATACTATGTGGAGTCCAGAAACCACTTTGCAAACGGGGCGACACCGAAAAGCCATACGAGTAGGAAATCTAAAACAAAATCTACAATGAAAACCGAAAACGTTGTTTTAATGAAAATGGCACGGGAGTCACTTCAAGGGAACTGGGGCCTGGCTATAGGAACATTTTTATTGTATATTCTTATAGCTAGTGTACTTCCGGCTGTTGCTACCATTTTCCCGCTATCAGGTTTACTTTCATTAATTATTGCAGGACCCCTTGCTTTGGGAATCGCAATCTTTTCGTTAGCTTTATCACGAAATCAAGGTGCCCGACCTGAACAAATTTTCCAGGGATTTAGTAATTTTGTAACCGCCCTTGGAGCATACCTGCTAATGGTGCTTTTTATAATCTTGTGGATGCTTTTGCTCATTATACCAGGAATAATAGCAGCCTTATCTTATTCCATGACATTTTATATTATTGCTGACAACAATTCGATTGGTGCAATGGAGGCCATCGATAAAAGCAAAGCAATGATGGATGGCTACAAATGGAAATATTTTTGTTTGGCACTCCGGTTTTTAGGCTGGGCTTTGCTTTGCATTCTAACCTTAGGCATAGGGTTCCTGTGGCTAATTCCATATATGCAGGTTAGTATGGCTAAATTTTATGACGATGTAAAAGCTAACCAGATGACCACTGAAAATATTTTATCCAACCCATGACAGCAGTTTAATAATTGATTAATTATGGCTATGAATTTTTGCCTCCACTGTGGAACAAAATTTGAACCTGATGCACGTTTCTGCCAGGAATGTGGGTTTGATAAAAGCACAATTACTACGACTGCTGAACTAATTCCAGAGTCTGCAAGTATACCTCCTGTTATTGTAACTTCGCCCTTACCTCCACAAAATCCTGAAATTCATCCAAAAGCACCTGAACCGGTAAGGTTTTCCTCAAAAAATACTCAAAGTGCAAAAATAAGCGAATCTCCAAAACAGCAGAAGAGAAAGTCTGGGTGGATTTGGGTTCTATTAATATTGGGCATTCTTGGTGTAGCCGGTTGGTTTGTATATCCTATGTTTTTAAATTCGGGAAATAAGTCACCAGAAGAAATAGCTTCCAATATAATTATCTCGGAAAGTTCTAAGCCGGTAAGTCTTATGGATCAGGAATTGGCTAAGCAAAAAGCGAAAGTACAAAGTCAAGACAAAACGCAAAATGAAATAAATCAGAATGAAATTGACACAGACGAAGTCTCTGAAAATGATATAACTTCAAAAGTCCTGCTGGAAGTTGGCCGAAAGGAAGAACCTAAACATAAAAACCCAAAGAATCCTACAGAACTAACGCTTTATAAACCAAGCATGATCACCAGGATTATTACAGACCATTACAATGATGGCATGGGAACACCACGCGGAGGTATAATAAAAATTAAAGATGACAGCGATAATGAAATCGGTAGTTATAAGGCTTTTGGAAAAACCGGGAAAAACGGAACACCAAGTGCCAAATGGATCGCCGAACCTAATATTATGCTTAAAAAAGGAACGTACTATATTTCCGATTCCGAACAGTCTACCTGGTCAAAGACCTTTGTCGGTGGTAATGGATTTATCGTTGTTGAAGGTTATGAAATAGAGTAAGTTATATGGGATTTCGCTGATAAACTCCATTAGTAAAAATTCTGTAACAAGAATTGATTTTCTGAAATAAGAAACAGCCTGACATGATACGTATGCCAGGCTGTTTTCGTTTATTCTGTTTAGTGAGTATTATCCACCAACTTTCGTTTCAGAAAGAAAAAAAAGACCAGGTAAAATATCGGTAATGAGAAAAGGTTCAGAACCAGAATACCAATAAATCCGCTTCCGAAAATAAACAGTACAGAGAAAAGTAAGAATATAAAATTTGAAATGAGGGCAAATGTTATTGATTTGAAACGTATAGAATCCAGATTTTCGGATTCAATGTGTTCCTTTGTGAAAATAATCAACCCTAAACCGGAAAGGATGAGTAAAAGGATGAGATCATCGGCAAAGTTCGTTCGGAAGGTTGTAAACATTTTTGTTTCCAGGAAGGATGAATATACAGCAAATACAGGTAATGTAAACCTGAAATCAAACCACAGGTAAAAAACAGACAGCACAATTCCGCTTAGAGTTAAAAATAAGCCGGCAAATTTCCAGGAATAGGGTAAGAGCAAATGTTTCATCAGGCCAGTTTCAATTGCGGAAAGGCTAATTATTTTATTTTAAGTATATTTTTCAAGTAGCTCCTATTTATTCTGAGTGCTCGAATACACCGGGAATGTAGTACTTGTTCCATCATCAAAAGCAACTTTTACCCCTACCAATCCGTATTTATGGTTTGCGATATAGGTTATTTTTGAAACTCCGGCAGTGCTTTTAAGGTTATTGGGATTAGTCTCGACCTGAACAGTTTTAATAAGATAAAAACCATACGCATAATCGTCAATGCCGGTTTTACTCACAACGGTTCTCACATTACCAGTGGTTCCAACAGGGTAAGTATCACCAACATTGGAATCATATTTAACAATAATACCAGCCCCGGGACCGGATAAACATTTCAGGCCGGCAGTGGTCTGCTGAATCTGGAAATTGGTAATTGAAACCTGGTCGCCGGTAATAACTACGCCGGGAAAATTAGCAACCATATTTTTCAATAATGTATTGGTTACGGTTGCCTGAGCACTGTATGTTGACACACCATCCTTTAAGGCAGTAACCGTTGCATTGAAATTACTTACCCCTGCAACCGGAGCTGTACTTGATGAAACTGTAACTCCAACTGCGCCCATAGCCGACGGATCGCCGCTCAATTCTGCCGGATCGTCTTTATTTAAAAGTTTATCACACGACATGCACAACAACACCAATGTTATGCCCAGGAGAAAAAGAAATTGTTTTTTCATAGTGCTTGATTTAGCAATAATGGAAGATTTATTCATTTATGTTCCATACAAATATATGTTACTATTCATCAACTTTTTTTTAATTCTCTAAATAATATACCATTGCTTAAAACATTGCCGGAAATGACAAATAACAACAGAGCCGGAAATAAAAATTTCCGGCTCGAAAAATCTTCAAAAAATGATTATTGATTATTTCAGGAATCCTACGGTTTGCCCTAAAACTATTTTCTGCTCCGGACGAAGTTTCATACTTTCTGATAGTTTTTCTCTTTCAACCGAAGCTCGTACCACACAACCCATATCAAAAGCAGCGCAAATCAGGTAAACATTTTCGGCAATAAAAGCAGCATCAGCTGATGCGTAGGATTCTTTTTTAGCTTCTTCGGCGCTTTTCATTTTGGAATAATCCGCAACGTAAATGAGGTTGAGCGGAGCAGTTTTTACATACTCCTGGGTTCCGGCCTGTTCTCTCAAATCGCCTTTTACAACCGGATATAAAGTGGAATCGTGTGGATCGTACCGGTATATTCCTTTTCCTAAAACCACGTAAATATCAATTTCCTGCCAGTTGACCGCGGTAGGTGCAGTGTGCTTCATTTCGTTTGCCCTGTTTATGCCATTAGCTGCCCACAGTACGTTCGAAATATCCTGGAGACCCATTGCCCTGCCGGAATATTCGCGGGTACTACACCGCTCCTCAAGGGCTTTCATCAGGGTTTTGCCTTTTTCGGTTTGTGGAGGTAAAAGTTTAATTGGTTGTAATTCCTGTGAAACAGCTACTGTGCTGGATATGAATGCAATGATTAAAAGTAGGAGATTTTTCATTGCTGTTGAGTTTAAGGTTCGGAATAGAAATTATTTTTATTTGCTTTCAATTCTATTTCTAAGTTCAAGCAAATATATTTTGAACTCAAGATTTACTTTTATTTTATAATACCTGTAAAAACCCAGTAAAGATGTAATAATGAATAGTATGAGTAATCCTGCTTTATTCAGATCTTTATGTATTATTTCCAATGAATTCAATAAAAGAATTACTAAGAAAATTCCAGATAGTATAACTGACAGAACTAATTGCATGTTATAATACCTCTCCACTTTATTTTGCACTTTTTTAAGTAAATCAAGGTCTTCTTCCAATATTCCTTTAAATGAGGGAGTTCCCCAATAAGCAGATAAATTCTTACTCGTTTTCGAAATCTGTTCTGTAATATCAAGTTTGATTTCTTCAGAATTCATAGCTTTAGAGCTAATTAAAGTGAATAATTTAAACAGCTTTGTAATAATCCTTTTTGAAAAAGGCAAGGAATCAATTAGAAGATCACCTTATTCCTCAAACGAAGGTTTTATCACAATTCCGTCGTACCTCTTTTCAACATCACCTCGGTAGGTTATAATGAGGAAAGGTGTTCCGTCATCGTTAAATGAAATCCAGTCGCCTTCGCGGCTGCCGTTAACATAATTTCCCTGGTCTTTCAGTTTGCCGGTTGGCCAGTACCAGTTAACTCTTCCATTCAGATTATCATCGATATATTCGCCTTCAAACTTTAGGGTTCCATCGGCATAATACGACTTCCATTTCCCGAATCGTGCACCGCCTTTGTAACTACCAAGTTCACGGTAATTTCCAAAATCATATACCCATTCGCCTTCTTCCACACCTTCAGCAAATTGTCCTTTTACAATCAATCGCCCGGTTTCATCGTGTTCCTCGTATTCGCCATCTTCCATTCCCGCAATGTATGATTGGATGCGCCTTATGCTCGCATCTTCAAAATACCAGCGCCAGGTTCCATCCAATAAACCGGATTTGGTATATTTTCCTTCTGATTCCAGTTTGCCGTTTTCGAAATAATATTTCCAGTTGCCAATAGCTTTTCCTTTGGCATATGCGCCAACCGAACGTAAAGTTTTATCTGCATAATATTCACGCCAGTCGCCCTCTTTATTGCCTTCTTCATCTACAATTCCTTCACCGGTAAGAGCACCTTTTGAAAAAATATACCCGGCCGTAATTTTGCCGTCTTCATTGTATTCACGTCGAACACCTTCGGGAATATCACCGTTATAGCTGGCAATAGTTTTAACCTTTCCGCTTGGATAATAATCGGTTTTTAATTTCAGGCTGGTGATTTCCTGGGCCTGAACCTGCTCCACATCATTAACAAACTTTTTAACCGTCAGAAGACTTCCGTTTTCATCATAGTCCTTAAAATAACCGTTCTTTTTATCGTCTTTAAAGGTTCCTTCGAGTTTAACAGTGTTATTATCATAAAAATATTTCCATCTCCCTTGTTTCAGACCTTTGCTGTCTTTACGGTTAATTCTCTCGCGGCTTACCAGGAATCCTCTTTTATATTCCATATATGTAATAACGCTGCCATCAGTGTCCAGTTCCCGGGCGATTCCGTTTTCAAGTCCATCAACAAAATTAATGATCAACCGGACTTTCCCGTTAGGATAATAATACGTGGTAGGACCTTGCTTGATGTCATTTACAAAGGTTTCGGTTGTCATTTCACCCTGGCGATAGGTAGTTTTTAAACCTTTCTTTTTATCAGCTGCATAAGTAATTGAAACTAAAAGCCTGGCTGAATCGTCATAAAATTTCCAAACGCTGTCGAGCAAATAATTTTTACGGTTTCCTTCTGATTTAACAATACCGTTTTCAAAATATGTTTTCCAGTACCCGTCAGGTTTACCTTCGCGCATGGTTCCTTCGCTCGAAAGTTTTCCGTTTGGATAATAGAATTTTGCTAAACCATCAGTTACAGTGTTGATCTGCTGTTCCTGTGCTTGTGTGTTAATTACTAGGCATAAAGTAAAAACCACTAAAACCAGAGTTTTCAACAAAGCAATTTTTGAAAAGGAAACTGAGTAATTTTGCACAGCTTTTTTAAGTTATAGGTTAATAGTTAACAGTTGATAGTCTGTTAAACAGACAGTTTAAAATAAATAGTTAACTTTTTTGACTTCATTTTTTTAAAAAACAGCTTGTTAATAGATTCCACTATTTACTTTTTTCCATTAACTACTTTCCTCCGTTCTTTGACAATTCGAGCATACGTAAGATCGGCCTTTTAGCTTTTTCAATCACCTCGTCTGACAAAGTAATTTCAGGTTTTTCGTTAAGCATACAAAGATATAATTTCTCCACTGTATTCAACTTCATATACGGACAATCGTTGCACGAACAGGTTTCATCCGAAGGAACAACTATAAATTGTTTATCCGGCGAAAGTTTCTGCATCTGGTGAATAATGCCGGTTTCTGTGGCAACAATAAACTTTTTACAGTTGTCCTTTGCAGTAAAATCGAGCATGGCAGCGGTTGAACCTACAAAATCAGCTAAAATTAAAACCGGTCGTTTACATTCAGGATGTGCAATAAGTTTTGCATCAGGATGTTCCAGTTTTAATTTCAGAATGCTTTCGGTACGGATGGTTTCGTGCACTTCGCAGGCACCATCCCAGAGCAACATATCGCGCCCGGTTAATCCGTTTATATACGCACCCAGGTTTTTATCAGGTGCAAAAATCAGTTTCTGATCTTTAGGAAAGGATTCAACAATTTTAACAGCATTGCTTGAAGTTACAATTACATCTGACCATGTTTTTACAGCTGCAGTACAATTAATATATGTAATCACTTTATGATCAGGATGTTGCTTAACAAAATCGGAAAATTCCTTTTCAGGCGCACTGGCAGCCAATGAACAGCCGGCATTAAGATCAGGTAAAAGCACTTTTTTTGAAGGAGACAATATTTTTGCTGTTTCGGCCATAAAATGAACTCCGGCAAAAACAATGATGTCGGCATCGGTTTCGGCAGCTTTTTGCGAAAGCTGTAAGCTGTCGCCTATAAAGTCGGCGATATCCTGAATTTCGGCTACCTGGTAATAATGCGCCAGAATTACCGCATTCTTTTCTTTCTTTAAGTTTTGAATTTTATTTATCAATTCTTCATTCTTCATTTTCCCGATCTTTCTTATTCAGTAAATAATAATAATTTCTTTTTAATTAATTAATATGTTATTAATATTAGGCTGTTCATAGTGTTAGCAGTTTTTATGTATTTTATTTTTTATTGTGGCACGCATATGTTTATTCACAGGTTATAAACAATTGTAAATGTGTTTAAGTTCTGACAATTATTGCTTTATGGTGGTTGTTAACAATCTGTTCATTATGGGCCCGGTTATAAAAATCAACACTTACAAACAGGCAAAAAATGTTCATAGTGTGTTGTAAAACAACTCATAAACAGAGTAAACTTTTTTGAGCACCCGACCACCTGGTCACCTGTGAATTAATTGTTAAGAGCAAGCATAATCTTTGCACATTTTAATAACAAAAGTAAGCACTTATTAACAATAATTGTTTAATAAATCTATTTGCCTGATAATGAAAGACCTTGTTTTTGGGCGTACTTTTGTTTCATAGTGTAAGTGGTTAATTATGAAAGCAAATGAGTAAGATTCATTTACACATGTTAATTTACAAATAATAACTTACTAACAATGGTTGACAAATCAAAAACTATAGCTTTGGGCTGTGATCAGGGCGGTTACGATCTTAAGGAATATATAAAGATAAAGCTCGCAGAATCAGGTTATTCGGTCAGAGATTTTGGCACATATACTCCCGAAAGTATTGACTACCCAGATGTTGCACATCCGGTAGCTTCGGCTGTCGAAAACGGCCAATATCCGATGGCGATACTGATTTGCGGCAGCGGAAACGGAATTTGCATGACGGCCAATAAGCATGCCGGTATCCGTGCAGCGCTTTGCTGGAATACTGAAATTGCACGGCTTGCCCGCCAGCATAACGATGCTAATATCATCTGCCTCCCGGGAAGATTTATTTCTCAATATGAGTCACTTAGCGCTGTAACAACATTTCTTACAACCGATTTCGAAGTCGGAAGGCATAAAACACGAATTGATAAGATACCTTTGCTGTAGCGTTTTACAGTTCTCAGCATTGAAAAAACACATTTATACTTCACTAAATTAACTCGTTTCTTAATTGAAAACCCATGAGCGATTTCTATACCAAGTTTGTTACCGATAGCGAAAAGACTGCGTTTGATAAAGTACACCGGGCAATAGTTGCATTTAATATTTCACGTTACGATGCTGCTGTAGTAAAAGGAAAGGAACAATATTGCAATCTGGAATTAGCCAAAAACCGTGCTGCGCATATTAAAAACAAGGTAATAACGGATATGCCTAAGTACCTGGTCGATTTTGAAGCTGCATTTCAATCGCGTGGTGGTAAGGTGATTTGGGCTCAGGATGGATCCGAAGCTGTAAGCGAAGTGCTTAAAATTGTGAAGAAGCAGCAGGCAAAGCACATAGTGAAAAGCAAAACCATGGTAACCGAGGAAATTTCGCTAAACGAACACCTCGAAAAAGCAGGTATTGAATCGCTGGAAACCGACCTTGGGGAATATATCGTTCAGCTTGCAGGCGAAAAACCATACCATATAGTCACACCGGCCATGCACAAATCGAAAGAGCAGGTGGCACAGCTTTTCAACGAGAAATTTGGTTTGGATGCCAACAGTACGCCACAGCAAATTACAGCCTATGTCCGGAATTTGCTGCGTGAAAAATTTTTTACTGCTGATATAGGAATTACGGGAGCTAATTTCCTGGTAGCTGATATCGGAGCTGTTTGTCTTACCGAAAACGAAGGAAATGCTTTGATGAGCATGTCGTTTCCAAAGGTGCATATTGTAATTGCCGGAATTGAAAAACTTATTCCAAAACTCCGCGATCTGGATCTGTTCTGGCCATTGCTGGCAACACACGGAACAGGTCAGAATATGACTGTGTATAATTCAATTATTACCGGTCCGCGCCAGGAAGGGGAAAACGACGGTCCGGAAGAAATGTATGTGATCCTACTCGACAATAACCGCACTGAAATACTGGCACACAAAAACCAACGACGTGCCTTGGGTTGCATTCGCTGCGGTGCCTGCCTCAATGTTTGCCCTGTGTATAAAAGCATTGGTGGCCACGCTTACGGAACCACTTACAGCGGACCTATCGGCTCGGTAATTACGCCGTGGATGAGAGGAATGAAAGACTTTAAACACCTGAGTTTTGCATCATCGCTTTGCGGAGCTTGTACTGAAGTTTGCCCGGTAAAAATTAACCTTCATGAGCAATTGCTATACAACCGCAACGATTCGGTAAAAGAAGGTTTTGCCAGCCGTTTTGATAAAACGGTGATGTATGCCTACAAAACAGCGATGGGAAAACGCAAGTATATAGATATGCTTAGCGGGAAAAACAAGAATAAGGCACTGAAAAAGTTTTTTGCCGTTGCCTGGGGACCACGCCGTGAATTACCTGAAGTTGCACCTAAAAGCTTTAAGGAACTTTGGGATGAGCGGAGAGAAGGAAAGAAATAAGCTTTCTGACTTTACTCAACCAGAACCGTCTTGTCTTTAGGCGACTTTACCGAATATTTTAAAATCACCTGCTTGGTTTCGTTGGGCTTCAATTCGATTGACCATGAAACTTTCCCGGTGTTTTCATTCATCACTCCGCCCGAAAGTTCTAGTGCTTCAACCTGTATATCCTTATTGGATGAAACCGGTACCTGGTCGATTAGTTTTGCTTTAATTGCATATGGTTTGTTGTTGCGTATGGTCAGTTTCCATGCATACGTTGCTTTTTTATTGGAACCTATAAATTCCGATTGAGAGAAATCTTTAATTTTCTCCCTGTTCACACTTATATTATTATCGATACCAAAGGATATATCAAGTGTATCGCTGAATTGCTGGGTGTTGATCCTTGATTTGCCGACATACGAATTTTCGAGGTAAATATTTGCTTCGCCATCCATTAAATCAGCTTTATACCAGTCGCTGATTTTGGCAATCAGGTACACATTTTTTGATAGTTTAGGAATTGATTGATATTCGTAAGTCGCATTTAACTGTGATTCCCTGAAGGTGATAGAATTAAGTTTGTTATCAGAGTTTACGGATTGCTGAGAATCAACAATATATTCATTTGACGTCTCATTTTTAGCTGTTACAGTTAAAGGAACATCTGATTCATCTGATTCATCTGGTCCTTGTTTCGTGGTTATAACAATAACGCCGTTTGAACCTCTGCTACCATATAAGGCTGTAGCAGAGCCCCCTTTTAATACATCCATTTTTTCAATCTTGTCCGGATTCAGATAAGAGATATCTGTCTGAACAACACCATCAACAACATAAAGTGGTTCATTGGTTCCATTAAGTGAGGCAATTCCTCTGATTTTCATTTCAGAAGCAGCGCCGGGAACAGCACTATTTGAAAGTTGAACGCCGGAAACTTTTCCTTGTAACATGTTATTAGAATAACTTGGGTAGTAGAATTGCAGGTAATTTGCATTCAGATAAGGGATTTGTGCAGAAATATTAGTTTTGGCCGTCGAAAGTTTTAAATCAACATTCTTCCAGTCTACACCGGTATTCTGACTGATATTTGCCCTAAATGAAACTGTTAGTGGTTTATTAACATCCAGAAAACGAATGTCATACGACGGATACCAGCTCGCATTGTCAACAAGGTAGTCTAATTTGATGCTTGAGTTTTGCGCTTTTTTTGCATCCACCATAATGGTAATAGTGCCCGAAGGCAGTTCGCTCTTTGAGTTTAAGGAGCTAAGTTGATTCTGAAGTTTTTCAGTTTCTTTCGAATAGTCTTTTATAAGGCGGTTTCTTTTCAGCACTTCTAACGTATATTTTTCAAAATTCTCACCATAAATCTGGTTCAGGGATTGAAAAACTTCAGGATTAACCGCCTGCTCTTTTCCGGTTATACTCTTATTCGATTTCAGGAATTCCAGTTTCTCATTCAGGATTTTTATCCAGGTAGCTTCGTCTTCAATTTTATCCTGGTATTGTTGTATACCGGCATTTAAATCGTTAATCTCTTTGGTTTTTTCTAGTTCATTTAAATAATCATTCTGAAGCTGCACATTCAAAATTGTATAGTTTCCATCACCGTCTACCCGAATGCTCTCTTTGTTAATATATGGAGAAAGATTTTTGAATGACAGAATAGATTTCCCTTGCTGTAAATCGAACGTAGCAGCTCGTTCAACCTGCGCACCGGATGAATAAACGGTTACATTAGTAATTTTCGATTTAACTTCTTTTTCTGTCTGAGCGATTGAAAATGATTGAAATGCGATCATAACGATCACAAGCGCAGTTGTGGTCTTTTTCATAATACTAATCTTATATTTAAATGAAATTCAGATTGACACTTAAGTACAATCTTAAATCAAAATACATGCCAGAAATAGTTCAAAATAATTAGCTAAAGATTAATTTTTCCGCCTTCCCGAATTGCCTGGTTTTCCCCCGCCTTTCCTTTTTCCACCAAAACTTTTTCCTTCATTTTTCCTTCTTATTTTAGGATTATAAG
>Ga0268283_1000556_pt1 | contig 23509 bp, 7 predicted proteins | sample saktaG_13_FD_190140 | JGI IMG/M metagenome (GOLD analysis project Ga0268283, IMG submission 190140) | Saline water microbial communities from Sakinaw Lake, British Columbia, Canada - sak_2013_06_06_36m | ecosystem: Environmental > Aquatic > Non-marine Saline and Alkaline > Saline ... | reverse complement strand
TTCCCCCAACTTCTGTTGTTCTGCCACGTCCAGTAACTTTGATGTCTCCTGAAGAAGAAGACTTCTAAAGCTTTCTTCACAACGTCTATTTGCAAGTTCTAGATTGGAGATCGCGATGTACATTAAATTGTCTTTACTTGGTGTTATTTTAGAGATCAGTTTATCAATCAATGCAACGTCAACTTTGTTTGAAGTTTTTTGCATTGGTTTTTCAGACTTGTTTTGACCAGGTTGACAATATTCTTGAGAATTTTTAATATCTTCCTCAAAATTTTTTTCCACCCTTTCAATATTCTCGTCATAGCTTGGTCCTCTTTCGATTTTCAAGATCCACAAAGGTGTGATTGCTGGTTGAATGACGTTCCTTTTGTATTTGGCGAGTTCCTCCTTTAATGTCGTCGACAATGACCAAATTGCCGTTTTGTGCAAAATATCATACAGAGGGAATTCGATCTCCTCTGGGAAGTCGGCTTCGCCTTGTTCCTGATTGCAGTTCTCCTCCAAGCCTTGTTCGAAGTTTTCTTGGGTCAACATGATGCCTGTAGAAAGGTTAAATTATTAGAAACAAGAATTATCAAATGTCACCAATACGAACCAAGTAGGTTTTAAATGTTCCTAGCAAATATCAATTAATACCAGTTATTAAGTGTCCACAAGTACAGTGACTATTAATATAGAAAAATTCTGGTTAATAGTTTAGCGACGAGAAGTAAGAAACAAATAGTTTTTAGACTACGTACAATGAATTAATGGCAAATCAATCGTTTGTAGTTATAAAACATGCCACGGTAAAAAACTATCTAAATTGATCTTAGAAATCAAATATTACGGCCGTGTAATAATAATATATATTTTTGTATTACCTATTGGTGAGTCGTTATGGTGAATCCACTCCTGTAGCTGTTCAGAAACTGAATGTATATTGTGTTGAGACATGACTCTTATATCCTGCTTTTGGCTGCAACATGTATTCTTCTACGATTGTTTGTCATTAATGTTCTTGTGTAATTAAAAATTAACAAACGCCTAACCTAACCTAATGTAGTCAAATGACCTTTTCTTCATTACAGTAAGCTGCACCGCTTGAAAGAACAATTAACTTATTTGTCCAACAGTTGGCTGTGCTAGCCTACTGTTTAATTAAATTTACTTTGAAGTGTCACTTGGGAGTTATCCAAAAACAAAAGTTGTAGGCTACTCCAAGCCACGCAAAAGATTGGCGTCACTGGCACTTTTTTAATGAGTTGTTGCTATATAAATTCAAATGTGTTTTAATTTAAATCAGTCTGTTTTGAACAGAAGACAAGCAAAGTACTTGGACCAATAATTTAGAAAGTTAACTAAAGGTGAGTTTCGTTACGCATTTGTATTATTGAATCAATAACATATACTTTTAATTGTAATAACAATCAAATAGCAATACATAAAACCAGTGCTTTGTGTTACATATTCGACTTACACTAATAATTTTTTTTTTTCCAGGTTTCAATAATGAGATCCTCAATAAATTCTTTGACACTGACGATGCTTCTGTCAATGCTCATTCCTGTAATGTCATTAACTATACAAGGTAACACACCAGGACTGATGAGAGAATATCAATCAACCCAACTTCCACGCACTAACAAATTGGATGCTGTCTTGCGAAACAGTAATGCGACCTTCGATGAACTTGACATTAAATCACAGTCAGTGATTAATGTTAAACAAGAGGACGACATCACGGAAGCGACAATTACCGTCACGGAAAAATGTGATCAACCTGTGCAAGACAAACAACAAGTCTTTGAAGAGGACGAGGATGACCTTGAGCAGTTTTCACTGAACTTTTCTTACCTTTATAATTATTTCAACGGTTTGAACAACAATTCTGAAGGCAAAGTAAATGGAACAAGGGAGCGACAGTCAAGCCTTTTAAAGACCTATATTGCAACTCATGAAAACAAAACATTAATGGCTACAACGGCAAACAACGATGAAAGTCCTAAAGACATTGCAAATGTGTACGAATACTACAAGGAAAAATTTGAAACTTATAAAGGTTATGCCAATAACTATAAATCGATGACAGAAGACTCAAATGTTACTTCCATCCAATCAAAATCGTCAATTCTAAACCAGTCGAGCTTAGAACCAAAACAAACAATTCTTTATGATGCTCCTGGGGACAATGGATTATTAAGCATTACAGTTACCCTGGCAGTGTTATTTGTCATGGGTGTTGTAATTATGTTTTGCAACATCATTGTACTTTTGGTTTAAGAAATATCAGGATAGTGACTATCTTTAAGATAAGCAACGCAACATTTATTTACAGGAAATGACTTTATAGACAATTGTAAATCTACAAGTAATAAAAAATTTTAAATTATAACAAAAGAGTACTTTAATTTCCGTAGTAAGTTTTCCAAGGATAATTAAACGAACCAATAGCAGAAAAGATTTATTGATAGCCGAGTACTTATTGAACAAATGTACAGCCGCCATTACTGTGTTACATTGCAATACAATGTCTGCAGTACATTGTTTTGAGAAGATAATAAAAAACTACACCTCAACATTCCACGGAATTAAAATTTGTGTTATGTTAACAAAACAGCTAGTAAAATACCGTCATATGTTATATTTTCTATACGTGTTAATAGTCTTGTTATCAATTGTTTTTATCGTATATAACTTCATTGGGCATAGTTTTCTTTTGTAATGGAAGAAAAATATTGCCTTGTTTTTCAATAAGTAGTATGTCATTTGACTGTTGTCACATTGTAAAAAGCTGTAAACAACATGGAAAGAAATGTTAGGCAAATAAAAATGGTAAGGTCAAGTTAGTTTAGTTACAATGAAATTTTATTTCCAATTAAAACGCACGTCACATTATAATTGGTATCAGGTATAAAATACCTGATGGTTCTAAATTTTTAAAATGTTAGTGTCGATTGATCAATATAGATATATTTACAGCCATTGTATTGTAAGTATATAATTTAATTATGTTTCAGATTCGATTGGACGTAATTGGCAAGACAAGGCTACATTTTGATCAAGGTTCTTCCAATGGCTCTTCCAAAGCAATGTCGATTGACGACTCTTTTCGTTTCATGTCTTCAATGACGTTTTCTTTTTGTTTTAGTAGAATGTCTTTTAGGGACACTAAACTCTTCAGAGTGGTTATTTTATTCTCTGCGATATTCATATCTTCCCTGAATTCAGTTAACGTGTCGTTCACGAGGGTGATTGTAAGTCTTGCTGTTTGTAAATCAGACATGGCGTCCAAAGCTTTTCGGTTCAAAGCATGAAGGTACTTCCGATCGTCAATTTCTCTAATCTCCATCTCCTTAATTGCTGCATTTGCCTCGTAGAAGTCTTCGGTCAGCTGAAAAATTTGAGCATTAGCGCCTTTTAATTTTTTTTCTAGACCTTTATTTACTTTCTTCAATGTTCCCTTTTCAGTCAAAGTTGTTGCCATTTGGGTGATTGTAAGTCTAGCTGTTTGTAACTCAGACATGGCGGCCAAAGCTTTTAGGTTCAAAGCATGAAGGTACTTCCGATCATCAACTTCTCTAATCTCCAACTCCGCAATTGCTCCATTTGCTTCGTCAAAGTCTTCTGTCAGTTGACTTATTTTAGCACTAGCGTCTGTCAAAGATTTTTTTAGGATTTCATTTTCTTCCTGCAAGGCAGTAATGGTCAGTGCTGTCTGTTGTTGTTTGATTTCCAAATCACTCTTTTCGATTCTTGCAAGTTTCAGCTCTTTTTGAAGGCCTTGGTTGACGGCGTTGGAAATTGTCAAGTCTGCCTGTAGACGTGCAATAGTTGTATTCAAATGTGAAGTGGAGGTCACTTGTTCTTCGTAGGTCTCATCACTACATTTTTTCCGTTTTCTTGTCACTAACGAAATGTCAGTGCAGTGAGAATTTAATTTTTCTGAAGACATTGTTTCAATGTGTTTCTGTGTTGATTGTCGCAGAGATACTAATTGATAATACCAAGGCTAATACAGATGTTTAATAATTTGTTTAATGTTTAATAATTGTCATCTACTAATTTAATTAGTAAAGGCAGATAGTGGCTGGACGTCAAACATTAAGTTAATTAAATTCAGTGCACCCGGAAAGTATTTGTTAAATATATACCAAATAATTAATATAAAAATAGATATAATTTTCAATGACAATCACTGAAATAAATTTAGAAAGAGGGAAAAGAAGTAATGTATGAAAAAATTGTAAATTAAGCCACGGTAAAATATTATATTTAATGTTAACAAAATAACAAATTTATTACCGTGCGATGAATAAATAAATTTAAGGTACAGGTATTTCATGCGAATTGTTATTAATATAATTTTGGTTGCGCTTTTTCATTAGTATGTGATTACTATTTTGAAAATGTATGCATATTAAGAAATAAATTAAAATATAAGTGTTCTAAATTTAATTAAACTTTGTCTCAATTAAATATCCTGGCTTATATAAAGATTACTCAATACAATATTTCGCTAGCAGTGTGACATTTACCTTTGGCAAAAACACAAGTGGTCGCAATGGCATCAATCAATACAATTCTTGGCGGAGCTCCAAAGCTCTGGACAAGTTTCCTGACGAACAAGCGTGTGAACAAGTACTTGTTCCTTGAAAACATAACCATTTTGTCATTGGCTTCCTATTTTATGATAGTCGCTTCACTGGCCGGCTCTGTGCTACACACTGGACCAAGTAAGTTTAAAATTATTTTATTTTTGCGCCATAGTTGCAGTTTGTGTATTGACACAATAACTTAAGAATTATTATGGTTTTCATATAAGAACCATCCTACGGTAGTTTATGTGCTACTTTGTTCAGACATTAAAATATTAAATTCCGTTGTTTGTAAGATATAATTTTCAAATTGAAGCATCAGTATAAACATTGTTTAACTACATATTGTAATTATTATTTCTCCCTTAGTTTTGGACTGCTTTCCAACGCTGGAGTTGACAATAGAAGCAGCTACAACCAGTGCTCTATCAATGAATACCTTCTCTACTGTCACAACTGTACCCCGAAGGGAAAGGGAGGAGCAACCCTTTAATTTCAAATGGTCAATTCTGTCATTCGTATTCAGTGGCAGTGCCATTCTGGCCTGCAAATGGTTGTGGACCTGGTTGGAAGGTAACCACCTGACGTATCTTTCTGAAAGATTTCTGAAATCAAGGTCAGATCCGGAAAAGCGAGAACAAATGGCAACTGACATTGTGACTTACATTAACGATTCACAAACAGCACAACACATGATGGCCGTGTATGTGATGGCAAACATTTTCACTCTATCTACAATGGTAGGTTTGATGTACTGGTACTTCGACACTGTCGATTATTTTCATAACCCCTTCAGTCCTGCAGAATTTTACAATTGGACAATTACCCAAGCAGAAGAACGAACAGACGTCATGATCAAACTGTTTCCTCGAATCTGTGTTTTCAAGTACCACAGCACTGGACCAAGTGGCACAGTGCAGTACGCCGACATTTTCTGCACTGCAGGAATAAACACAACACTTGAGTACATATACGCTGCCACATTGATTGTAATCCCAATCGTTTGTTTGGTGCACTTTGTGTCGGTTGTACTCAGTGTCACAACTGTTGCCTTGTTCCACAAAACTACTGACAAAGACAACAAACAAATCAAAGGCATCAAGGACTTGACTTACGGACAAAGACTAATTTATAGTCTTGTTTCAAAGAACATAGATGACAATCTGTGGTATGCCGTTCTTTCAAAAATTGGAGTCAACACATCAAAAATTCAAATGGCAGGAGCAAAACAATTGAGTGAAAAAGATCAGCACCAAAAAGACTTACTTCAGCAATGCCCCAAGATTAAGTTACAGAACGAGAAAAGGAAAAAAGTACGGAGAAGTAAACCAACCAAAAATGCAAGGATGGCCAAAGTACAGATTAACAGAAGGGCAAAAGTCGAACAGCTGGAAGAAGACTTTGATGGTCATTTACCGAAAATCAAGGGATTCCGTGATATGAAGATGAACGAAATTGGAACTAGCCCACTACCACCAAATATTAACACTCACAAAGTCATGATTGACGAGGAAACACAAAAAGAATGGGATGCTCTAGATGAAATACAAGTTTTACCCAATGTTTGACAGCAGCGTTCCCTATCTAAATAAATGTTGATGACAATAAATGCAATAAATTCAGCACTCAGGACTTATTTTGTTTGTACTTCTTGTAAAAGCCGTAAGATTATATCCCACGGAATTTGATAGACTATTTTGTTGTACAATTTTTGGGTTACTTACCGCCCAATATTTTTGGTTATTTAATATCATTTCATTCCATCTTTTGTACCTTTTTAAGTAATCCATCTGCACCTTAAGCTTGTACACGGGCCGGATTACAATTGACGTTATGTTCAGCAAGAGTAAACAACAGTAATTATAAAACTTAAACTAATAGTCCAACTTACGGAAATTTGTGAGCTTTTTTGTCAAAGTTTTTTTCCTTAAAACAAATACCATTTTTTTGGGGAGGCACAAAGTTGCACATGTTTTGTAAAGAAAGAAATTGTATAAATATTTAAACATAGAGTTAAGGCGATTTTTTTTTAATTATAAGTTATGTTTTTGTTTCACAACTTTTCTTTCAGTCACGTCACAGTAAGATTGCATATATAAATGGCTTTCAATACATTAGTATTCTAAGAATCCTTTATACATTATTTATATAAGCAAGTAGGTATCAACATTTTTTGGCTAATCTTGTATTTCTTATATTTTATAATAATGATCTGCCTATTTGTTTGTGGGATTTTTTTGTTTCAAATAATATACTAAATAGAAGCTGAACCATTTCTGTGCTTTGTCATTTAAAAATTGAATGAAGTATTTTGGATCCTCAACTACGGTAGTTTCTTCACTGCTTTGTTTAGAAATAGTAAAATATTGTTATTGACTAGGTTGTACATACTTTATGTTTGGTTTTTGAAATGGGAAGGTCTGCAAGTAAACGGAATTTAAAATGTACAAGAAAAAGAACTGTTATCGGCATTAGCAGTGTAATTGTGTTTGTTTTTAGATAACATTAGATTTTTGGGTATTTTTTAATGTATATTATTCTAACTGTACCAGCACGTTGTTTCTGCCACTTTTTAGATTTAAAGAAATATTGAGTACCCGGCTAAATGTATCCTGTTAATAGGAAGTTGGAAATAATGGAGCAACGGTAAACAAGCCATTAATTTAAATGTATTCAAAAAACGGTAATTTTTTGTCAGTTTTGTGGTGAAGTTTTATATTTTGTAACCGTTACTTGGCTGTTTGACAAGTCACACAATGATTATACAATTGCTGACAATGTATTTTTGGATAACTAAAAAAGGAAAAAATGTAAGCACAGAGTTTCATTCAGATGTAATTTATTGAGATACCAAGTAGTACACGATACATCATAATTTGTACATACTGATATAGCAAAATTTGTGTTTCTTTAGTCAGAATCCCTGGCGATGGCAGCATTCCAAGCCTTTTCACTTGCCAGCTGTTCAGTCTTTTCAGCGTTTCTGTAATATTCGACACTGGTCACTTTTGAAAATTGATAGCACAAATCTGACGTTTTGGCTAGACGGAAGTGATTTGGAATGCGTCGCTTGGGTTGAGATGGACCGTAGTACAACCCATCATAAGCAAGCCACTTACCAGTCGGGGCATGTTTCATGTAAGCCATGTAATGGTTTCTCTGTCTTTGGTTGACAATGATGGTACAGAGATCAAAATGTTGGTCCGAAACAACCAGTGACTGTTGTAAGTTGTCTGCTAGAAAACGCGCAGAATAGTCTGTTTGGTCAAAGTTAATGGGAAGAATGAGTGGCTCTTGATCTGGTTTAATAATGGTTGGACTTTTCTTAATGTGATCAGCACACTTGTCACACTTTTTGGTAGTGAAGCGGTCTTCCAAATCAAAAATTCTACTGTGAACCTCCCAGGTTTCACCAAGCTCTAGCAATGGAATTCCGACGTAAGGTTTGCCATTTCTTGGGCAACCGTCACTGCAGGTCATGGTGGATTCAAATGTTCCTTTGCAGAGGTCATCGTACACAATGCTGATCACACTTCCGTACAGACCTTCATATTGGGGATGGTCCTCGAATGTTTTGGTAGTTCGGTAATGATTCCAGTACTTAATGTGCGATTCAAAGCCTTCATTTTTGATTGCATGATGAATGGATTCCTGCAGATACTGTGGGGTTTTGGTTGGGATTGTGCTCACAAATTGCCTGTTGAAACTTTGCTGCAAAGCGAGACCAGTGACAGTGTTGTCAACAGGGCAAGTATTGGCGATACCTTCCCCTTGCGTTAATCCTGGGTAAGGTATTGTGCACGCCAAGCAACTGAATTTTTTGTGAATCAAATCAGCAGATGGGTTCTCAGTGTCCTCCACACACTCTTTGTGGTATTGTTCTTTGCATGTCACACACTTGATCATTTCGTCACCCTCTTCGGTTGGTAACCTCTCATAGCAAACAAGAGGGACGTTACGAGTTCTGAAACCTCGCAGCAATTGCGGTGTGGTGTATCTCCCAACAATATTTCTGTCTTCCACATGAATTTTGTAAATAACCTTGTCACGCAATTCGCGGCACTTGGAGGTGGCAGTTTCGTTTGGTGGTAATGCGGAAAGATGCACAAGAGCTTCATTGGGATCGATTGGCTTGTAGGTGCAATGGGCATGGTCAGAAACTGTCGCGGCAACAAATCTTCGCAACTGTTCTTCTCCTCCTGGTGGAGTTTTTTCAATGGCAGTGTCGTAGAAACCAAGACCCACACCATTGCCCGTGCATATAACGCCCAGCTCAAAGCCGGAGGGATGTTGAAAGATTGCGGAATGACCGACGCTGAGATTCATCGTCTCTCTGTTACTCTTGAATGCATAGAGGCCAAAATTTTCAACATCAAATACTTTGACAGGATACATGTGCTCCAGCACATGTTCTGGTGGAACGTTAGCAGTTCCTGTTGCTGTTGTTGGTGCTGCTGTTGATGCTGTTGTTGGCGTTGATGCCGGAGCTGAGGCTGAGGAAACCGATGTCACTGGCGGACCTCTGGCTGTCTTTGTCTCGCCAGTCACTACTACTTCATCGTCACTTTCATCTGATGTGATGTTTTCACCGCTGTCTTTCGCAACTGCTTTTCCCTTCCCACGCAGTGCTTTGAAGGCAGACGTTATTTTAGATTTCACATTAGCTGTTGTTTCGGTGGGATTAATTACCTCCAAAACATGTGGACCTGAACGCCAAGGGACAGAGTCGTGGTCAGGTGTTCCAGAAGACTTTGTTACATAACTCATTTCATTCTTTAGACTGAGCAGTGTTCCCGCAGGTTGCTCTGAGGTGATGAATTCAACGGCGTGTTTTTTCAGGTAATCAGCTGACTGTTGTGGTAGACGTGTATCTTTGTCATGCGCAGAATCTAACAATATGACGTTATCGACACAAGTCTTGAAGAAAGCGGTTTCACACTTCAAAAGATTAACAAGATTGTCACCGCCTCGACTGAAACCAATGAAGTTGAATTTTCGGGCTGCAGATTTCTTAACCACTTCTCTCATCACATCGGCTAGGTGGACTACCGGATCTGCGGGTTCGTCAACTTTTGGAAAGATTTGGTTGGTGTTTGTGCACACAATACTGTGTTTCAGCTCTTTCAGTGATTGGAGGTACGGCAGCTGAGAACCTCGCTCTAGCGTTTCGCTTAAGCACAGTTTTCTTGCCCAGATCCCGCTTTGGACTTTTCCTGAACCGTGTATGACAACAGTCATTGTCTTCTTTTTGGGGTCCTGGTAGTCGTTGGACACGTAGACGAATTGACCAGTGCTTAGGATGTATTTACGCATATTCAACTTAGTTTCCATAACTCCATGCACATATTCCGTCACTTTGTCAGCCAACTTCTCATAATGATCTTGTTTTCCTCTCTTGTAGACGTAAGGTTTATCTGTTTCTTTGCCGTTTTCAATTAGTTTCACTTGTAAAGATTTGGTGTCCACGTAAACTCCCATCGCCTTAAGTTCTTCAATTGTAATTTGTAAATTGTTGCTAGCCATTTTATTGCCGTGCTTCCTGAGTCCTTCTTTGCTTGGATTGCCCCCGTGCATTTCTTCAGTATCCTTGTTTGTTTCTGCAGGTAGGGTTCTTGTCAGACTTGGAAATAAAACCATTTTGTCCAAAGCAGTTGAAAAAGTTCCCTTTTTTTTGGTTTTTTTGGAGGTTGTTTTGGTAGTGTCAGTCAAGGTTGATGTTGGGAGCGTCGCTTTGTCTGCGGCACTGTCCAGGTGTGTTTCGCCCAAAGGTGAATTTGACGCTGCAGCAGTGTCTGTCGCTCCTTCACCATCCCTGTCCAGAGCTTGTTTTTTCAAAGGTGATTTAGTAGCTGCTGAAGTGTCCGTGACTCCGTCGCCATCACTGTCGGAAGCTTTTCTCTTCAAAGGTGACTTTGTCAAGGCCGCTATCGGTTCCGCATCCGCAAACAAGGCCCTCTTACTTTGTTTTTTGGGTGTCTGACTGGTTTTCAAGATGGATTTAAAAGGAGTAGTCTTTGGAGTCTTTGGAGTCTTGGGAGTCTTTGGTGTCGTCACACGTTTCTTGGTTGCCGTTGTAGCTTCCTTTCCTGGGGTGGTGACGTTTTCTGTAGTATCGTCTTCGTCGGTGTCCCCGTGGTGGACCGTCAAGTCTTTCTGTGGAGTTTTTTTGACTCCTTCAATGCCGACGTGTGAGGTGGCAGCTTTTGTTGGTGTTTTCCTTCCCATCCGCTCAGGTTTATCCTCCTTATTCTGCCGTGTTTTGGTTGCCAAAGAAAAGTCTTTTACACTGCCGTTGAATCTTTTCACCGCCAACATGTGCGCGCACGTATATTTACTCCCGCATTCACAACTGGGAGGTGTGACAACTACTCGGTGAATTTTTTCGCCAGGTTCACTTGTTAGGTAAGAATGGAAAGCTGGAACGTGGGTGACCTTTTTATTGTCATAGAGGTATTGGGCCTGCGCTTGGAGTGTTAAAGCCTCATAGTCTGTACGGGACAGTTCTGGCGCCTTCACGTTGTGTTCGAAATTGTCAGCAGAAGGAAGGCCGTAATAATTTACCATTTCCATGTTGCGTTGTTCGGGAGTGAGAGTGGATCTTTCTGGCAGGAGTTTCAATGGGCGTAGCAAATGGCCAAACTCTGGGCGTAGTAGGTATTGGCCTATGCCGTAAAAGGCATCATCAAATTTGTTGTTCCCCACATCAAAGATGTAGCGCAGTTTGACAGTGGCCTCGTGCATCAGGTTTTCTCCGCCTTCTTTTACTGTAGCCATGGTTTTGTTGAAGCTCTCCGCGGCATTGTTCGTAATACCCCGCTCAGGATTGGGGACGTTTAAGCGAGTAAGGACCCACACGCCGGCATGCTTTCTGACATCGTCGTCAATGTTTTTTTCGTAGTAATTTGTAAATGCCTTGTCACCCCAAGGTCCGTTACCGGCAGCTTTGTATCGTTCAATTTTTCGGAGGTAGCTGTCTTCGGTTGTTGAAGTTATCGCTCTGTAGAACTGTCTGTCCAAGGCCGTCCGCTCTTTTTGATCATAATTTAGAGCCATCAACTTTCTTTCAATGTTTTTACGAATGTGATTCCAGCAGTACACAGTGGTGCAGTTGGGCCACTTCAGAGTGGTGAATTCTCGATCTGTCACAAAGACCTTTGGGTGTTTGTTAAAACGCGTCATGCTTTCTTTTCCCAAGTTTTCCTCCAACACCTTCAGCTGGACAACCCATCCTTGTTCGTGGTCAGCAATGGGTCTCTTCCGATGAATGTAGACAAACAAAGGGGCAATGGGAGAGTTATCAGTGTCGTGGGCTCCTGGCTGCGTATTTTCCATGATGCTCACCCTGTAAGTGATGGCCGAAGTGAAAAAATCTCCGTGCTTGAAAGTTGTGTCATAGTGGATGATAATAGGAACATCGTCGGGCAAGTTGTTCAGAAATGATTTGAAATTTTGAAGCGACTGGTCTGTGGAGAGGAGATAGTTGGAGTGCGGAACGTGCCAGCCCATGCGAACAAAATCGGCCATTTCTTTGGACAGGTAAGACATCCCCCTGTCTTCATCGAGTGCAGTTAAATGTCTTTTCCGATCAAGTATAGCTTGGACCTGTCGAGGGTTTCTGGGGCAAGTAATTGCACGAATTTCACCCGCAGGGGCATTTCCAGTGAGTGCATTGAAGATTTCAGTTGCGTGCTTTTTTCCCAACTTCAATTGTTCGTCCACGTCGACATCAACAATCTTGGATACTCTAACGTAAGTGCGTTTGGTGGTTTTGTCATTGCCATGCGGAGCGCCGACTGCTTCCGAGGCTTCTCCCATGTAATGAATGATGGCGTGCTGTCTTTGGCTGTCAAAGAATACCCACTTGTGAAAATATCTGTTGCCCACTTGAGTGTAAGCAAGACGTTGCAGATCAGACTCAACAAACGCGTCGTTTTTTCCACATTGTTGCTTCCACCTCAGCCCGTCGACAAGGATGTGGGATTGCCAACGTTGCATAACTTGGCCTGTCTGCAAGTCACGAGTAGCTAAAACGTAGACCTGGCCTCCCTGAGGGTCGACAATGGCACATTTTCGAGCATTCTCTATCCCTATTCCCGCTTGGATGACTTTGTCTAGGTACTCCTTGGCATATTTCAGACTCATGACAGCTGCGTGAGGATTCCACACTTGTATCGGGACTGCCGGTCTCATCCGTTCTCTGACAAGCTCGTTGTGTTCTTGATCGTTGGCCGCCATTAGTGCATCTAACTGGGCTTGCAGACTGGGAACTGGGCTTAGTTCCTTAGTTGGGTTGGCTGATAGTGTGTATTCAGGAGCTGCTGCGACTTTGTCAACTTCGTCTGTTGTCGCTGGTGCATCTCCACTGATGGGTTCTTTGCCATGTTCGGACATATGTGCCTGCCACCTTGGAATGAGGTCGTTGGGGGATGAGTCAGAGTCCGGTGGGCCAAAGCCTTGACCCTCATGTCGAAGGGCAGTGCTGGGGTCTCCAAGGTATTGAACGACAAACCTTTGCTCACCTTCTATGTAGTAGTTCATTCGGGTGAATTGAAGGTTGCGCTCGAGAGCTCCGTCTTTAGAAACATACTTGGTCTTCACCACTAGGTCTTGTGTTCCTTTTTTGCCAAACGCACTATCGTTAATCCAATGAAACGGGTCCATGTGACGAAGACTGAATCTCTTGTTGTAGCCACCAGCTAGAACATAAATCCCTCTGTGTGATGGTTGGCAGAAGAACTCGTCAATGTTGTAGGGGTTTTTGCAGGTTCTCGCAAGGTAAATTGCATTATCTTGATCGATGGGAATGTCACTCTTCTTGTGAGGTGCTCTTTGAGGGTCTTCTCTTAATGAATTGAGTTCAACGTTTGAGGCAATCAGAGCTCTTATCTTGACTGTCTTTCTGTGCTTTCTGGGAATTGGTATATGGTCTGAGTGAGCCTGGCTGTCCTCCGAAGACCTACGAGAAGTGATTAGAAATGTTAATTTATTGTACGCTGAATGAAAAACTTGTTGTTATGTGCATGTGACATAATTTTTTGTCGTTGTTGCTTCATTTCAAAAAAGTTTCTTAATATTTTGGTTGCATCATTTACAGTACATAGGCGTTGTCAATACTAACAAAAGTAATTTAGCGGAAAGGAAGTAATGTCAAGTTAGAAGCCAAAATATTCACCTGAAACTTGATTTCTCGCTACTCTTCTCTCCTGACCTTCTCCTTGATACTCCTCCTCTCAAATCTTGGACTTTTCTTCTTGGGTCCCATATCTGTTTTTGCTCTGGTCCACTACTGTCGGTGCTGAAAGTGCCAACATCCAGTCGTGCACGCTGGTGCCGTGTGAACTTCTTTTTTTTGCTTGGCGGTGGGAGAATGTCGTCATTTGACATTCCTCCACTATCGTCTGCCGACATGCGACGTTCTTGTCTGTCTGAATCAGTGTCCGTTGAAGTCCCATGTCTTATTTTGGGTGGTTCTTTCCATGAGGGATCGTCAATATCGTCATCGTCACTTGTAATGACTTCAGGGGAGCCCGGTCTAAAAACCTCTTTTGGTTGTGCCCATTTGAAGGTTACCGCTGTCTTCTCCGATGCTTCCACTAACAATTTGATGTGTTTGGAGACATTGTCGAGGTCCACCATTTCGTAAGTTTTCATGAACTCGGCAACTACTTCTGCGCTCGACACTTGGGTCACAACTTCGGGGCTTGGCGTCCTCACACGTCTGACAACTGGCACGTCACCCTCATACAGAATTTCCGCAGGCGATTGTGGTTGTCCAGCCTGGAAAGTAGAAGAAGGATGGTAAAGTACTTTGTAAAATTCGCTTTTGGGTTTGCCCAGATATTCGCCCAACAGTTTCAGCTGCTGGGCTTCTTTGGCAGGTGTATGTTTTCTTGATTTTATGAACTTGCTCATCTCCCTAATATGTTTAGCAGTGAGTATTTTGTCTGGTGTTATACTATAATCGTTTGCTGAATTATATTCAATTACCTCAGGATGACCATGGACAGGATGACCATGGACAGTTGCCAGTGTTGGATCCAATTTTTGGGAATTGGCAAATTCTTTCCATGTCTTTGCATTAAATTTCGAGAATTCATTGGCACCAGCTTCAAGAAGTGATTGAAGAGAGGGCTGACCGGCCAAGTCCACAACTGGCAGTGTAACGTCTACTTTAAAGTCAAGTCGATTTTCTTCAACGTAAGCACCAACAAGACGTAATAAGTATTCCCTCGAATTGAAATCATTTTCTTTCCATAATTTCTCCAGATTTCTCAATTTTGCCTTGTTGTAGTGCGTGGCCATGCCAGGTTCAATGGGTCCAAATGAGCAGTTTTTGTGTTGTTCACTGCGCACAAAGGCCCTCTTCCCAAGCCAGCTTCTGACGTAATTAACAATGAAGTCAAGTCTGGCTTGTTCTATTGGTTTGGTTGGGTTGCCAAAGCCGTGACGAAGCATAGTCATAAATCGGTTTTCCTCATCGGGTTTTGTATTTCGCGTGACTTTGCCTAAAAGTGAAAAAAATGTTAAATGTTAAAATCTATTTTGATTAGGCGCCATGAATATTTAGTAAACCGCAGTAATAGTTTTTGGTGCAGTTATCATGTGGAGGTCAATCTTTAAACATGTTTTTTTAAATAACATTTGGTTAAATTTTGTACTTTATAACTTTGTCCTTCACCTGCTAATGGAACAAATAAATCCGAAGGGTTCAGTTCAATCTTCTGTTGTTCTTGATAATATAGTAGGTGCTCCATCACCTCCTCGACAGGTTTTTCTTTCTGCGCCAAAATAAGGTGGGCTAATTCGTCAAGCTGTTGGGCATTGAATGAGCGCCCCAAATTAAATTTGTTATCAACCAAGTCAAGGAACACGCGATGCGTGTCGTTGCTTTCTGCCGTGGCTTCAAGGTGTTCCGTGTGATCTTCAAACAAGTCAATGTCATCGGGATGCGTGATGTCGCTTTCTGGCGTGGCTTCAAGGTGTTCCGTGTGATCTTCAACGCCAGATAGGTTGTCTTCAGGTTCATTGGTGTGTTCTTCCACAGCATCAAAAAATGTTGATTCATCGCCATCGATTGTCATCGTTTCTATTGAAATAATGTCGGGTTCAGATATTTCTTCAAATATTGGATTTTCTAAGTCCGGTGTTGTTACATCTCTTGTTTCCGCCGTGCCAGCAGATGGTTCAGAGTCTCCATGTGGAGAAACGTTACCAGCTTCGGTTGTCTCTGCCGATGTCTCATTGTCGGCCGGTTTAGCAGACTGTTCAGGTGCTGCCGGAGTTGATGACAAATTCTCAGGTTCAGTAACTATCTCTTTGGCTGTTTCGTCTTCAGCAATTTGTGACGAGTCTTTGGGGGTTACATCATCGGTCTTCAGGGCTGCTAAGGATTGTTTGGGTCCGCTTGATGTCTCTTGGGATGTTTCTTTGTCTGCAGGTTGCACAGAGTCTTTGGACATCACATCAGCGGTATTCAGGGCTGCTGGGAAATGTTCGGGTTGGCTTGATGTCTCTTGGGATGTTTCTTCGTCAGCAGTTTGGGTCGAGGCTTTTGATGTAACATCAGCAGTCTTCGTGCCTGGTGACGAATGTTCGGCTTGGGTGGCTGTTTCTTGCGAGGTGTCTTTGTCAGCAGGTTGCACAGTGCCTTCGGGTGTCACAACAGCAGTCGTCGTGCCTGGTGAGGAAGGATCGGGTTGGGTTGATGTTTTGTCTAAAGTTGTGTTCGCTTCACCAGACGCTGCTACTGGTTCACTTAAAAGTACTTTTTTGATAGCTGCCAATAATTTTGACTTCATTTCTTCAAGCAGTGGTTTGTTCAAAGTTTGTACATTTCCGACAACACTTGCCCTCACTGTTTTGCGGAATAGGTTTATTTGTGACCTGCTGAATACATGGGGTGGTTTCATGGCAAAGGCAAGTCTGAAGTGCTCCATAAAAGAGGTCGCTACTTTGTCGTCACTCAAGGTTGCTGATTCTTTTAAAACAGATATTAACAAAGCATTTGTGACCAGTTTCAATTTATCAGTAAGATCTCGCACTTTGTCAATCTCTTTTTCTACATCTTTAATTGCTTTGGCCTCAACTTCCTTCAATTTCTTGGCAGGCACCTTTACGCCTTTGTTTTCTTTCTCAGCCACAAATTCACGCAGCTTTTCCAGGCGTAGTTCTCCATTATCTAAAAACTGGATGTTGTCTTCGTCTTCGGACATGAAATCTGGTCGAGAAATGGCCTCGACCAACTGGAGGGATGTTGCCAGTTGAGCTTGTGCTTGAACGAGTTTCTTTTTGCTATTTGGGGTCGGGTTTTGTTCCATGAGGTTCTCATTGACAAGTGCAGTGGTGTGGATGTCAGCTCGTTGCTTTGTCGCCGATTTAAAGTATTTTTGTATTGGTGCCTGAGTAAATGTGGATGTTCTTCGTCTTCCAAGCGATTTATCTTGATTCTCGGTGGTTCCACGCATCCACTTTAGTTTCTTCTTCTGCTTCTCTTCTTTTCTCTTTTGTTCGTTTTCTGCTTTGGTTTTTTCCTCTGAGGCACACTCAGGATTGGGAGTATTGGATTCTGCTTTACCTTTGGAAGCACTCTCTGCAGGTATCTCTTCGTGCTTTGAGGTATCTGATTCTGCTTGTGTTTCTTTGGAAGGTTTAGCCAATTGCTCACTAGCTTTTAGTTTTTTCAACATTATTTTGCTCATTCTTCCTTTAAATTTCATGTCAACTTTCAAAACAGGTGATTTCTTTGTGGGACTACTCTTCCTTTTTGGGATGGGAAAAGCCTTCTTCCCAGTTGTTGACACTTTTAGGACCACTTCGGGTACCTTGACTTTGTCTGGTTGAGGTGACGTCGTCGCGGCCGCAGGTTCCTTTTTTAGTGTGGAGGTTATTTTGAAATCTTTGTTCTGGTGAGCAAGAATGAAGAGTTGCACTAACTTCTTTTTGAATGGCTTCAGTACTGTAGACTGATACTCTTCTTGCCTACACCTACGGCGACCGTAGTAGCATTCTTTCAGCGCTTGAAGAAAAGCAACTTCAACGGTGTCATTGTAAATCAAAACTTCGTCGGCACCGGTTGTTGGCAAATCGATTATTCCTTCGTCTTCCAGAGCCTTAGCATGGAGTGTAATGAGTTTCTGTAGCTCAACATTATCAGTCAGGGTTGCCAGGTCTCGTTGTACATCAGCCTCGGCAAGTTCTGTAAAGTCTGGCAAGTGCGTTTCGATGAAAACACCGGTGTCGCTGGGGGTGATGTTTGGTTCCTGACGGCAAAGTGGAGAGACAAGGTTGGTTAACACACTTTGGGGTTGGACAACGACCTCGGCTGCAGCACCACTTGGTGCAGTATCTGTTACTGCTGCTGGAGGTATAGGGCCAGTGTGTACAGGGCTGGTTTCAATTGTTAGGAGACCCATTGGATCTGCTTGTTTGTCAGGATTTTTTATGTCATCTCTTGACGTAGAAGTTGATTTTCCAGGGAACGGTGCGACAGTACCCTGCTCTTGTGCCGTCATCATTTCTTCGGCATAAGTACGGAAAAGGTTTGAAGATTTTTCTCTCAACCGTCTTGCGTCAACTCCACTTAGAAGCGATAAACACTTATCGATGGCATTTCGAAGCAATTCTTGACCCTTGGTAGGTACCTCGTGTGCACTGTCTTCGTCGGTCTCAACTATCAACTTGGGAAGCTCGTTATAAAATGTGTAATGGTCCACGAGTTGTTGACATACGTCTTTATCCTTTGGGTATTCGTCTTGAACAAGTTTTTCAATTTCAATAGCATGCTTTAACGGCAAATCCGGTTCCACCAAGTTGTCTTTGTGCTGCACAGAAATTCTAGGCTGTTTTTGTACTTGTCCCTTTTCCGTAGATTTGCTCATTTTTTGCAGCAGCCAATCTGCTGTTTGGGCATCCACCTTAAGGATTTCTACTAGACCGATGCGAAGCATTGAAATGAAGATGTTTTCCTCGTCGGGTTTGTCACCGTCCTTTTCGTTTGACTTGCCGGGTCTGCCGCAATCTCCTTCTGAACGTGACGGTTCTACCGGTTGAAGGTCCTCTTCTTTCTGAAATTTTATTAGGTCTCTCTTCAAATCTTCAAGGCTGGAGTTACGTAACATTACGTTGTGGAGCTTTTTTTCTTGCGCTTGGCTTAATAGGTACGGTAACAATTTCTTTTGTACTTTCTTTTCTTCTTCAGTCTCCTCCTCGTCCACTTTGTTTTTGGCCATTGCTTCAAAGGTAGGTGGGCTGGCCTCATTGTCACCTTCTGATTCTTTGTCGGCTTCTCCGGAATGTGCTGGGCTTCCTGGTTTAACACGTTTGGCAGTGTTAGCGGACACAATTGCGGGTTCATCAGACTTGGCTTCCTTCTTTTTCAATTTTAAACTGTCCTGCTGTTGTGTAGTGCTCATCTCAGATGCATAATTACCAAAAATGTTTGAGGATTCTTCTCTCTTCTGTTTGGCCTCTGCCCCGGTTAGAAACGAAAAACACTTGTCTAGGGCATTTCTTAGCAATTCCTGACCTTTCTTTGCAACATCCTGTGAACGATCATTGTCAGGTACTACTTTCAACTCGGGAAGGTTGTGCATTTTTGTGTAAAGGTTCAGTTTCTCGTTACATGTTCTCCAAGACTTGACGTACTCTTTTTGGAGAATGTCGTCAATGCCAATTGCATGCTCTAATGACAGATCTGGTTGTTGGGAGTTGTCTTTGCGCACCACAGAAACTGGCATCGGTTTTAGAACTTTTTCATTTGGTCCTCTCTTTTCCATTGATTTGCTGATAAGTTTGAGCAGCCACTCTGCCTCCTGGGCATCTACCTTGAAGATTTGCACGAGACCAATGCGAAGCATGGTGATGAACATGTTTTCCTCATCCGGTTTGTCCTTGTCCTTTTCAGTTGACGGGCCAGGTTTGCCGCATTCGCCTTCAGAACTTGTTGGTTCTACCGGTTGCAGGTCCTCTTCTTTCTGAAATTTTATCAGGTCGCTCTTCAAATCTTCAAGACTCGGGTTACTTAACATAAGGTCTTTGAGATGCTTTTCTTGTGATGGGTTTAAATTGTAAGCTGACTCTTGCACTTTTCCATCTTCTTTTCGTTGTCGTTCTTCTGCCTTCCCCTCATTGGCAACCTCACTCGGTTTGTCTTCTAGCACGTCATCCTCTTCTTCGTCATCTACTGTGGCAACTTCTGTTTCGTGTTTTGCATGTGCTGCAGCAGATTCTCTTTCGTGTTTTGCCTTTGCTGTAAAGGTGGGAGGGCTGTCCTCGTCAATACCTTCAGATTCTTCAGAATGTGACGAGCGTGCGGTTCTGATGAGTTCAGCAAAATTCACAGACAAAACGGCAGGTTGTGTAGACTCGGATTCCTTCATGTGTCCTTCCAAATGTGCCCGTTGCTTCTTCTCCGTGGTCCAAACTTCTTCTTTGTCACTAAGGGATTTTTCTAATGATTCCCTCTTTTTGGCATTGTCACTGTTGCTGATGGAGCTAAGTAATGCTTGCCTGGTTTCAGCGTTCATCTCTTCCTGCCGTTCACTAATTTTCTCAAATAACTCCCACCTTTCGCAGGGATCTGCAGAAATGTTATTTATCGCATCCTGAAATTCCCACGAGCCCTCTTGCATGTTTTCAAGTTGAAGCTTATATTGCTGCTCAAATGGGAGATGTGCTGAGTGCTCTATGATGTTCTTGTGTATCAAAGACAATTTTGCTTCCTCTTCTTCTAGTTTGTGCTGGAACAGATCACTAAGCCTTTTCTCCTTATCAGAAATTTTCTTTCCGTCACTTGAGGAATCGTTTGACTTTGACAATGAGCTTCTGCGCCTTGTATTTTCTTTTTTTTTCAATGATGCAATTTTTTTACTTTGCTGTTCAGCCTGTTCGCGGAAGACAATTAAATAATTTTCATTCTCCTGTTGCTTTAGGGAAATTAACTCTTCGTTGATTTGCTCAAGTTCCAAGTTAACATCAAGCAGTGCTGGCAGCGAAACTGCTCGTGTATTAGCAATACGTTCTTTTGTTTGTTGACGTCTAACATTAGCCACCTGTTGTTGCTTATCCTTCTCGGCTTCATCGTCTAACTCGGAAATTAGAGCGTCTTCATGTCCAGTCATAGTTTTGTTAATCATGGCTGCTTGCAGTGACCTGTGTAGTTGCTTCGCGTGATGAGTTTGTTCTCGCTCTAAAATCTCCTTTCGTTCTTGTAATGTTAGGGTCCTATTTTCGGCTTCTTCCTTCATTCTTGAACTAGAACGAGTTTTACCACCTTTCTTCTTCTCTCCTTTTTTTAAGGCATCTTTCTGATCCTGAATTTGTTTTATTTCCTCGTTGATCCTTTTCAGTTTCGGCTCTGAGCCTGCCCTCCATTTGGCGACCTCTTCTTGGAATTCTTTGCGTCTCTTGTCACTTTTCTTCTTTTGTTCTTCTCTTTTTTTTTCATCTTCTTCAATGGCTAGACACTCAGCTTCCTGAGCGGTTATCCATTGGTCACCATCCTCTTGAAGTTTAGCATCCAGAAGTGTCAACTGGTGTGTTCTCTTATCCATCAGTAATTGGTCCAGTCTTTCTTGTAGCAGTTTTTCGTGTTGCGAAGACTCCGCATCCGCTTCCTGCTCTCTTGTAGATGAACGTGCACGTTTTTGGCTTGATTGTGACGACATTTTCCTGAAATGAATATAAAACGGTAGAGATTTTTTATTTGTTACAACAAAAAGGTACAAAAAATTCCGTGCCTTGTTGTTTAGATGTTTTGATGATAGTTGGCTACACTTCGGTCGTAATGACAATAATGCATTTGTTTAAAGAAACACTAAACCAAATTATATTATATAAACCACGGATAATTAATATGCAATTTTGTGTACATTAATTTATAAACTATCACGCTAATTTTTACACTTTAGAAATTAGGTTTTATATATTTGTCGCTACTTATTTTTGAGTGGTTTGGAACTATAAGTAATTAATTTTAAGACTAACGCTCCGACTATTGGTATCTAAATATAAAATAGCACAGAAATAACTGCTGCAATGTTAAGAGCCAACCTACGGAAGTTTACGGACTCTTTTGTTCAAACAAATTTGTCAAAATTTTACATATTCGCTCATTCCCTAACTATGTACTAGTAGTTTGGAATCAAGCCATTCCTTCATATGTATACTCACAGGGTAAATATTTGTTTATTACTTTTGGAAACTTACTGTCGCCTTTATTTGGTCCTCGATAAATTGAAATCTGTTATCCTTCTGTCCTTCCTGTAGTAAAAAAAATTATATAATGAACTAAATTGGTTATGAACTTCATGTTAAATGGGTACTACTTAAATAAAGTCAAGCCTACCTTTTAATTTAATTCTTTAATACACATACTTCTTCTAGTTAAAAATAATAAATACATACTAACAAAGCTTTAATTAATATATTAGGACAGCCAAGCGACTTATAGTTAAAGGCATTAAATATATATTTATAAAATACAGACTTGCGTATAACACCTAACTTATTTACCTTACTCTACAACTAAATTTATTATAGTTCTGTTTATTTCGTTATCTTTTTCACCATTTCACATTTACATTTGTATATACATCTTATTTAAATACTTTTTCAATTAACACTATCGGTCTTATAACAGTTATGTACTATCACTATACACTAAATAGCGTGTCGGTTAATTTTAAACAAAAGTATCTTTATCCATCCCACGGTAATTTACTACTACTTTTGTTAATACAAAATAAAATTACATACCGCCACTTGTTATTGTTTTTAAAAAGCTAATAAGTAGTCAAAAATAATTATATACCCCGTTCTATCATAATATCATACAGCGAATAATGGTTTTTGGTTACTTACTAATTTTTTTGGTCTTCGCTATTTTGATTATGCTGTCTCTCTGTCCTTGTTAAAAATTGGTTTGTCGGTGTACGAATTTGTGTCCTCCAGTATTTGAATTCTGTCCTCGTTGATAATAATTTTTAGAATGAACGATATTGGCAATAAACTTGCTGTTTTATGGCTGCAGAATTGATTTAGTGAAGCCAAACATTTAATTTAATTAAAAAAAGCTCGTTTGGTCATAACGTTCCAAACTATTTCATCATACATAAAAGCTTTAATTAATAAGTAAGGAGCGCACTTGCTTACCATAGAGATTTAATTGTCATCATTTGTTGTTTACATTCAGTCGGTGTAAGTTTTACTTTTTACGAAATGGATACTGGAGAGGATAGCAAATTTGAAACCTTTGTTGAAAACTTATATCAAAAATATTTGCTAAAGTGGAAGATTGTCGAACGGATTAAAACAAAGCGAGTTGCCCAACACGTCAACGAACATTTGAGAAGACTAAACAGTATGGCTCTGTCACTTCATGGAAAATACTTGAAGCATAACAAAACCGATTATTTATGGAAGATCAATAACGACAGATCCGCTAAATATGAGGTCTCGGCATCAAAGAATAATAACTGCGAAGTCATGGAATGGCTCGCCTCTCACATGTGATTCTGTTGTATCAAAAGAATATTATTGTAATCGCTTCTGTAAGACTTGAAATAAAATTTTGGTTTCTTGAGATTTGTTTCTTTTCTTTTCAATCAAACGCTTCGGTACACTTATATTAATAAACCTTGTATATATTTTTAGATATCTTATAATTCTTTGTGTTTATACTTCACATAACAAAAACAACTAAAAATTTCCGTGGGTTGGACATTTCTCTTTTTAGGACCTTTCTTATCTTATTCCATGGTACTTCTATTCTTCATACTTGTTCATAATTGTCAAAGAAACAAAGGTTTCAATAAAATTCAAATCAAGACACTTTACATTTTATTTATTGATTATAAATCAATTGCCTTCTCTATTTTTAAGAAATTAAAAATATTTTATTAAAATTTTCATAGGTGGCAAAAAAAATTTTCTAA
>Ga0268283_1000555_pt1 | contig 23551 bp, 16 predicted proteins | sample saktaG_13_FD_190140 | JGI IMG/M metagenome (GOLD analysis project Ga0268283, IMG submission 190140) | Saline water microbial communities from Sakinaw Lake, British Columbia, Canada - sak_2013_06_06_36m | ecosystem: Environmental > Aquatic > Non-marine Saline and Alkaline > Saline ... | reverse complement strand
GTAGAATTTCAAAGCTACTCCCTGAACAAAACGGATTTTTTTCTTTCGGTTTGTCGCTTCCGTCTGTGTGGAGACCATTTTATCATATTGTCCTTCAATAATATTCAACCTTTCACGAACCCTGGCAAGCTCCAGTTCCGAAGCATTGAGCTGGCGGGCAAGCGAATCAACAATGCGCAACGAACTGCTTTTATCCTTGTAATAGGTAGCCAGTTCATTGGTTTTTTCACTGATGATCCTGTCTTTTTCCTTAATGGATTCCTGCATATAAGCTATTTCACGGTCTTTGGCTTCCACCTTGGTTGTGTTCACGTTATTCTTCCCTTCGAGTTTAGCCTGGTCGAGAGAAGCTGCCATTACCGCTTCCCGCAGTTTAATCTTGCAGTCGGAAAGCTGGTATTCCTGGTCACGGAGTAATTGTAGCTTTTGTTCAAGGGTAGTGCTAATGGTCAGCATTTGCTGTTTTACATCGATCAACTCCTGTTTAACCCTCAGCCTTTGTTGCGCCAAAGTATCTGATTGTTTAACAGCCATAGCCATATCGGCTTTAATTTGTGCGATTACAGTTTGCAGGGAGTCGACCTCCTTATTCTGCAATATATTCCGGCTTTTTAAGTCTTTAATCAACTGGTTGAGGCTGTCGGCCTGGCTGTATAATTCAATGTTCTGCTGCATGAGTCGGGCGGCATACAGGCTATCGGTTTTAATCTCTGTTTCCTGGGCGAAGCCGGGCCTGCATGAAATCAAAATTACACACAACAGCACGCCTTGAAAGATGCAGTTATTTAGGCTTTTCATCATAGGCATTAAAGGTTTTACTTATTGAAATAATAACAATAGCAGATTATTATTGCGTAACAAAGAAATTAAATATTCTGATCTGTTTCAATCATAAAGGCTGTCACCCTGAAATGACAGCCTTTATAATATCCAGGAATTGCATTTATTTGATTGGCTTTATTCCCATATTGTAAAACAGGAACGAATACATATCAGTCATTTCATCAATAACTTTGGCAGTAGGTTTTCCAGCTCCGTGGCCTGCTTTGGTTTCGATGCGAATCAGCACAGGATTGTTGCATCCTTGTTTTGCCTGGAGTGTGGCAGCAAATTTAAATGAGTGTGCAGGAACAACCCTGTCGTCGTGATCTGCCGTAGTAATCAGAGTTGCGGGATAACAAATGCTGTCCTTGATGTTATGAAGAGGAGAGTATTTCAACAGGTTATGGAATTGCGTGCTGTCATCACTATTACCATAGTCGCCGGCCCAGGCCCAACCGATAGTAAACTTATGATAACGCAACATATCCATAACACCAACTGCAGGCAAACAAACCTTGAATAACCCGGGGCGCTGGGTCATACAGGCACCAATTAGCAGCCCACCGTTTGATCCACCCGAAATAGCAAGCTTTTCGGATGTTGTATATTTCTCTTTAATAAGATATTCAGCAGCAGCAATAAAATCGTCGAAAACATTCTGCTTGTTAAGTTTGGTACCGGCTTCGTGCCATTTTTCACCATATTCGCCGCCTCCACGAAGGTTGGGCATGCAATACACACCACCATTTTCGAGGAATACCAGGCGGCTTACGCTGAAATTAGGAGTCAGACTTACGTTGAATCCGCCATACCCATAAAGCAACACCGGGTTTTTACCATCAAGCTCAATTCCTTTTTTATGAACGATAAACATCGGAATTTTGGTTTTGTCCTTGCTTTCGTAAAATACCTGCTTGGTTTCATACGCAGAAGCATCAAAATCCAGTTTAGGTTTGAAAAATTCGGTAGTTGCTTTTTTGGAAACATCGTATGTAAAGATGGAAGTTGGAAAAGTGAAAGATGTAAACCCGTAAAACACCGTGTTAGAGGCTTTTTCTCCGTTAAAACCAGCCAATGTTCCTAATCCCGGCAACGCAATTTCCTGGAGAAGCTTTCCTTCCATATCATACGCATAAATACGGTTTGTGGCGTCTTTCATATACTGAGCAAACATTTGTCCACCAGCAATAACAACACTTTCGAGGACCTCTTCCTTTTCAGGAATAATTACTTTCCAGTTTGCAGCATCAGGCGATTTCGGATCGATCAATACCAGTTTGCGGCAGGGAGCACCTTCATTGGTCAGAACCAAAAGCTTATCCCCTATGTTATCAATAACATTATATTCATTTTCAAATCCTGCTGCAATCTTCACAAATTTAGCTCCTTTTGTACTGAGATCTTTACAGAACAGGGAGTTGCCACTGGTACCTTCGCTCTCAAAAAGGATCAGAAATTTTTCGTCCTCTGTCGCATATGCACCATAATTGCGAAGAGGGAAATTACGGTTCTCAAATATAAGCTTGTCATCACTTTGCAGTGTTCCCATTTTATGGAAATAGACTTTATGATATTCATTCCGGTTCGATAGTTCCCTGCCTTTGGATGGCGCATCGTAACGGCTGTAATAGAAACCGTCGCCCTGCCACGAAGCACCTGAGAATTTTACCCATTCAATTTTATCCGGAAGGGTTTTGCCTGTTGCAATATCCAGCACATAAAACTCAGCCCAGTCGCTGCCGGCTTTATTGATGGAATACGCCATATATTTCCCGTCGTTCGAAACGCTCAGATCGCCAATGGCCACTGTACCATCAGCAGAAAGCGTATTAGGATCGATTAAAATACGAGGATCACCGGATATTCCTTTTTGTACATAGATCACACTCTGGTTTTGCATTCCATCGTTTTTCTTAAAGAATACCCATTCGCCTTTACTGAAAGGCACTTCCATTTTAGGGAAATCCCAAAGCGCTTGTAGTCTTTTATGAATCTGGTCACGAAATGGAATTTTTGCCAGGTAATCGTTGGTAACTTTATTTTCGGCAATAACCCAGGCACTGGTTTCTGCCGAAGTATCATTTTCGAGCCAGCGGTATGGATCTGCAACTTTTGTACCAAAATAATCGTCGGATTGGGCAACTTTATTTGTTACCGGGTAGCTTATCTTTTCCTGCACTAGTGTGTTGTTTTTACAGCTAATCATTGCAACTGATGCAACAACAGATGCTATTAGTATGATTGTCCTCATATATCTATTTTTAAACGGGGCAAAATTAATAAAAATAGAATATCAAGGCTTTACCTTCCTTTGACAAGATAATTGTATGGATTTTTTAAAAAATAGAAGACCCAAGTCTCAAATTCCAAATCCCAATTTAAGAAAGGTTATCATGAAGTTTGGTTTAATGGTCCCAGGACTTGGAATTTAAGATTTGGAATTTGGGACTTAAATATTTGTTGATTTCCACTATTTACAGAAATACTATTCTTATCTCATTCCAACCCAAACCGGAATTATAATTTACTATATTTGCAAAATACTTATGCTTTAATTACCAACATCTAAACTACTGGTTATGAAACACATCAAGTCATTCAGGGCTAATAATATTTCCGATCTGGACGAAACTGAAATCAGGGAGAAAGAATACATACACCAGTACACCGAATTTGACGAAAACGGGCATCCAACCATAGCAATTACCTACACTCCTGATGGCACCGTAGAACATAAGTATGAATACAAGTATAACGAAGAAGGGAAATTAATTGATGAGATATTACTTGAAAGCGACGATGAAGTTACCGAGCATCGTAGCATGGAATACAATGAAGAAGGACAATTAGTTAAAGAATATATTCATTACCTGGACGAAACCGCTGATTCATTGCTATTTACTTATGACACAGAAGGCCGGCTTTTAAGCAGGAGAAGCATCGACAGTGATGGCGAAACGGGAAATTACCTCGTTAATATTTATGAAGGGGATCATATGGTCTCGGAAACTGAATATGATATTGACGGTACAATTATCACCCAGCGGAAGATTATTTATGATGAGGAAGGCAACCTAACCGAAGAAGTATTCATAACTTCCGAAGCAAAATACAATATTTTATACAGCTACGACGAAAAAGGAGCAGCTTCGGTACGCCGGCGCTATAATGAAGATAAGCATCTGATGGAACGCAACACCTTTACCTACGACTTCGAAGGCAGGTTGTCCGAATCGATGGAAGAAACTTCGTCGGGAATTGAAACAACCTATACTGGTTACGATTCAGCAGGAAATATTATACTCCAGGAAGAAAAATCGGAAGACGGCGAATTATTGAGCATCATTGAGCGTACTTATGACGAGTCAAACCGGCCCCTGACTACATCTGTATTTGCACAAAAGCCTGGGCAGCAAATTCCCCAGGACTACCGGATCCGTATTGAATACGAGTAAAAACCGATTTGTTTACCTAACTTCTTTCCTGCATAGTTGAGATGCGGTTCAAAGCCGCTAATACAATGGTTTTAGTTTCATTTGCGAAACCAAACCGCTTACTTAATCAGCTTCAAACCACTGAGGGCCGAACTATCGTTAGGCCGGAGAATAAGCGCATGATTAAACAAAACTTTTGCATCAGCCGATTTGCCGGTATTCAGTTTCGACCATGCAAGCATTATCACCGAATCGTAATCCAACGGATAAAGATTGACAACTTTTTCAAAGAGTTTTGTAGCACTCACATAATCTTTCCTGTTATAATAAATCACACCCAACCAATAATTGGCAATTGTATTCTGAGGATCAATTTTAAGTATTTCAACATAGTGGGCCTTAACTTTATCCCAGCTTTCGATAGCACTAAGCGGTTTTACACAGCCAAAACGAGCTTCGATAGCGTACGGTTTCAGACTGATGGATTTTTCGTAATATTTCATTGATTCCGTGTATTGCTTTGCAAGATAACAAAGCCATCCAAGTCTTATGTTTACAATATAGCTATCTGCTTTATAAATCGTTTTCATCGTGTTAATAGCTACCAAATAATTACCGGATTTCTCCGACTCATAGCTTTTTACAAAAGCTGCCTGTGTTAAGGCTGCATTCTGCGCCATGACATAACCGAACATGACGGTTAAGATTGCAGTAAGTGAAATTTTCCTTAAAGTTTCCATAGTAGTCCTCCTAAAAATGATTGCTGAATGTATTGATTGGTGGTTTTCTCCACCTGTTTGGTGTCGTACAGGTAATTTCCGTATAAAGTAAAGTTTCTGTTTAGATTCCAGTATAAAGATAATCCGGTTCTGAATAAGGTCGGGTCAATCGAATTATAGATATACAGTGCGTTGTGATAGTTGTAGTTCTGTATGTTACCAATTGTAACTGTTCCTTCGGCCCATAATGATTTGAAAACACGTGCTCCTGCAAACTGCGAGAATATAAGCCGGTTATTTCCTTTTTCAAGCATTTCACTAAGGTACGTATTAAAATAGATATTGGATTTCCCTGGCAAAGTGACTCCAGCATGTAAGCCTATTTGTTTAAAATCTCCGATATCATACCTAAAAAATGATCCGTTTACACCTAAAACAAACCGGTTTATTTGGGTCGAAAGTGATCCAAAAACCAGGTTTCCGGGATATTTATATCCATCCAGGCTCGTATTCAGGTGATGATATGCTACCGAAAGGAATGTATGCGAGGAAATTGACCAATTAACCAAGGCAAAATAGTCAGGCTGTTTTATAAGGGTAGTATCTACTGTTTGTTTATAATTCGATGCCGATTGATAGATCGATAACCGGTAACCAGTTTGCGTATATATTCCAGCACGGAAATAGGACGGATTTGAGCGGGTGCCGCTGTTATTGCTTTTGTAATTGTATTCAAGGTCAATGGAAGCAATTGGATTGAACGCGTTTATGCCGAGTCTGTTTTTAGTCTCGTCTGACAGCTTTTTTGCATGAACACGTGCATACGCAATGTTGCCGGTATTTAATCCGCAATAATAGAGATACTCACGGGTGTCGGGATCAAAAACATCAAATTCCAGTGCTTTTTCATACTGTTTCTGTGATGCGTAATAATCCGCCTTATTAAAATATGCAAATCCCATTCGTTGCCTGAGTCGTTTGAAATCTATGTTTTGTGCCAAAGCCTGTTTCCCTGTTTTAATCAGATTTTCCCAGTTACCGGTAAGATAACATTGATATGTTATGCTGTCAGCCGAAGCCTGAGTTAGAGTATCCTGCGCTTTCAGGATCACCGGAAACAAAAGCAGGAAAGCAATTATGAGTTTATACATGTAGCTTTTATTTGGGTTTTAGCAGATTGAAAACTGAATTCTTTAATGCAATTATCCTGCACTGTAATAATACTGTTGCTCTCTTTGCGGGATTTACCCCATAAGGTAACATCTATTCCTGAGGCCAGCGTGATGGATCCGGTATCGAAAATCGTATCAGTTGCGGAAACACCTACAGTATAGACCACCTTAATATATGTAAAGAAAGGCGCGATAAAATCGTGCAGCCAGATACGCGTTTTTTTATTCCTGATGGTGCTAAGGGGCATTACGTCGCTGACTTCAACAGCAACAGGGTTCACCAGAAACACTTTATAGGCCGAAAGGTAAAAGTAGTATAGCAGTGATTTCTTATCGCCGTAAAAAGCCGTAAAGTAAAACATGGAACCATCGTTAACATAATAAGCAACCGATTCGGTAGCTTTACAATACAGGTATTTAGAATTATATGCATCGGTATAAGCATCCCATTTTTCAGTTATTTCAATACCTTTTTCGTTTACAAATCTGTATGCCAGACTTGTATCAGGCATAATATCGAATGCTGCTTTGAGTAAATTATTGGTTGAAATACCTGAGACTTTAGACTTTTCAGTTGGTACAGTAAACTGTTGCAGTTCCATTTCCGTATTTCCATTCTTATGGTAGTAAGCAATAGGATAATAAATTGTTCTTGCTCCAAGCAGCGGAGTAGTCTGTACCTGAAAATGCAAATGCGGCTCCGGAGAGCGGCCAGAGTTGCCGCATGCAGCCAGCAAATCACCACTTTTTACATATTCGCCCTTTCCCACTTTAAAAGAACCTCTTTTCAGGTGAGATATCTGTGTGTATAGTCCGGGTAAATGCCTTATAATGATAGAATTGCCCCAATTACTTGATGTGTTTACTTTCCCGATTTCATTATCATCGATATTATCAACAATCTCCTCCACAATACCATCGGCAGGGGCAAGCACAGGTTTGTTATAGCAATAATAGTTCTCGCAAAGCATTCCAGTTGAACTATGGGTTTTCATCTTATCACCATAGATCATAAAATCCAGGGCGTTGCCCCAGTCACCTTTATGAGTATATTCTCCATCGTATCCCTGGGTTACACTCCACTCGCCCCAGAAAGGCAGGTATAGCGGAAAATAAAGAAACTGAGCAAGCTGGTCCTGGTTGTTTTTAAACGTATAAAGGTTTATCTCGGGTGAATAGTATTGTATAGGTGTCAACTTCAATTTCGACGGGCTCACCCTTAACTTAAGGAAATAAACAAACAGGATTACCACAAACGAAAATGGAAGCGAAAAAACCGGCAATTGAACAAAGCCCAATAGCCTGGTCATAAACAGTAAAACCAGAGATGTGAGCGGAACCAACAATACACTCCATAAATATGAATAGCCCGAAGGGATTATGAAAAACCCTCCTATGGCAATGGCTACCATGATATAGTTGGCGCCAATATTATAATACGTGATACTTGCAGCTTCTGAGCCAGAGAACTGGGCAAACAAGTAGGCCGAAAGAAATCCAAGAACTGAAAGTGAAAATGCAATCCGCGAACTCATCAAAAGAATTATTGAAATGAAAATTCCCGAGATAAGGTTGCTCTGAAAAAATATTGAGCTCATGGATCGCAGGTAGATATCCAGCATTTTGTTAATTGGAAGCGAATCAATGGTTTGAAAAAAATTAAGCATAGAGCTTCCACCAATGGCATACACTTCGTTCATCCAGTAGATATTACGTTGCGTTAATCCCAGGTTTTCAAATTGAGCTGCGGGAAGAACAATAAACCAGAATGTAATTACAAATGGAATACTAAGAAAAGGCAAGCCATTTTTCCCAAGCCATCCACCTAATGTAACTGAAAGTATAAGCGTTAATAATGCGGCAATCAGCAATAAGCTAAAAAAAACATAACCGGGATCAAAGAATGTACCCATTCCCATTCCGATAAGTAAAGCATTGAAACTATATATCCCGTTTTTTAGCTGAGTCTTATCCAAACCCATTGAAGTTGCCAGAAGTACAGTTACTACAACAGCAATCAAACCACTTAACCCTGCATAAAAGTTGAAAAACGTAAGCAATAAAAGTACAGACGCCAATAACTTATTATTGAAAAAGAAGATGGCAGAATAACTGTTCAGAATGGCCGGCAGAATAGTATTCCGAAAAGAATCAATATATTGGCGGGTGGGCATATAGTGAGTGTTAATGGGAAAGTTACTGTTTATTTGTTACTGGTTGCTTGTTACTTGTTACTGGTTACTGATTGAGAGTTTTCGAAGTTAAAAATCGTATGGAGTTCAAGATTCAAATGTCCTATTTTTCTATTCCCCTATTTTCCTATTCCCCTTCTATCAAAACGCTGACAGGTCTTTCCGACGCTGTCAGGTTTTGCTTTCCCTATTTTCTACTTTCCCATTTTTAAAACCTTACTTCATTTCTTCCTTTTACTGCTGGTACATTCTGAAAATTTCTTTCCTGGTCGGGCAGGTACAAATGAATGAATCTCCGAAAGACATTTTATAATGGCAAGGTGACTTTTCAATGTTATCAATGAAATGCACTTTATGGTTGATGCAACTTTCCACTTTACAATAAACATGTTTATCGCTGTTCAGGCAATCAAAATTCTTGTGACAATTTAAAGTACCTGCAACTATCCGCTTGTCGATTTCCATTTGAAATGGTTTATTTTATCGGTTTATAAGGACTACATTCATCACTTTCAATTGCCATTAACTTTTTGTTTCGGGGAAGGAGACAGAGACAGGGGAAATAACTATTTTAAATGAAGTTACCTCAGGTATTCCGGAATCTGCTCATTCGAAAGCATATTCTCAAGTGTTTCGGCTTTCCGGATCACATGAGTCTTATTCTCATTATCAATCAAAACAATATTGGGCCGCAAGGTTATAAACTGCATCCACTGAGTCATATTGTAAGCACCTACCTTATGCACAACCACGTGATTCCCTTTTTCGAGCAGAGGCAAAGTTATGCTTTCGCGGACAACATCTATGTTCATGCAAAGAGGGCCATAAAGCACCATCTCTTCAGTGTGCTGGCCATAAGATTGGGTTGTACTGATCTGGTGATCATACCAAAATGCGGTAAACAAAGTATTTACACCGAAATCGAGAATGGTTGCTCTCCGTCCGTCTGAAAGCCGTTTGTTGGCCAAAACAGTTCCCAGTAGAAACCCTGCATCATCAATAAGCACCCGGCCCGATTCCAGGATCAATAAAGGCAAGTCGTCCTGTTTGAATCCATATCCCAGTATCACGTCTGTAATCGCATCAGCAAACTGGTCGATGGAAGGAACCGTATCGGAACCTGGTAAATAGGCGCCTTTCAGTGTATTGGTTGAAGGAAAACCTCCACCAAGATCAATATATTGAAGAACCTTATTGAATTTTTCTTTTACGCTCCATGTTAATTCGCACATTTTTGAGGCAGCCGTTGAATAAGCCGAAGGAGAAAGCATGAAAGTACCGATATGGCAATGAAGCCCAACCAGGTCGAGATTTTCGGAATTGATAATACGTGTAATGGCTGTCCAGGCTTGCCCGTTTTCAAAATTGAAACCAAACCTATCCCACTTGGGATAAATGCCGGTATCCATATTTACGCGGATGGCAACGCGGGGTTTCAGATTGTTTTCTTCGCTTAGTTTGATTAGTGAATAAAGTTCGTCGAAATGATCGATATGAATAAGTGAATTGTTGTGTGCCGCTGTAACAAGTTGTTCGTCGGTTTTGTCGGGACCGTTAAAAATAATTTTGTTTCCCGGGACTCCGTTGTTAAGCGCTTTCTCATATTCAAACCCGGAAACCACTTCCGCCCATGAGCCTTCCTGGTGAAAAATCCGGCAAACGGCATCCATATAATTGGTTTTATACGACCAGGCAAACTGAACTTTCGGATATCGGGTTTTGAAAATCCGGGTTGCATTCTGATAATTCCGCCGGATTTGTTTCTCCGAAAGCACAAATAGCGGTGAACCATATTCATTTATCAGGCTTTTTACCGGTATGCTTTCGATGTGGGTTACGGGAATATTTTCAGTTCGGGTACCGAATTTGTTCATCAGACCGGTACTCATTTTCTGAATAATAGGTCGTTCGTATCTAAGCTTTTCCATGATTGGTATTGTTAATGCTGTAAGTAGTTTTAAGTAGTTTTTTATTAAGCAGAGCCACTAGTTGCTTGTCCATCGGATTGTGTAGCTCTGTTGTCTATTCACTTTTAACTTTTGTATCATTTGCCATCTATAATTCTCCTGTTCCGGATATTTTCTGAAATTCACTAACATCGGCGATCAGATCCCATGCATAGCGTATAAACATCTTACCTACTTTGTATTCACTGAAAGGCTCAACTTCCTGACCCATAGCCATTTTTACCAATGATGCAGGCTGATTTTGTCCGGCTGCCGCTGTTAAATATATCCACGCAGGAAAACGGGGATTTACTTCCATGATATACGGATTTCCATCATCCGACTGCATAATTTCGAGTTCACAGCCGCCACGCCATTTGGTTACTTTAATAAATTTCCGGGCAAGCTCAATATACGATGAGTCGTCAATTGTGATCCCCGACCATGCTTTCCCTTTATCCGTAATATAAAGTTTGCGCATTGGTACAACGCTGATCGCATTTCCTTCACCGTCACCCAAAGCGGCAACATTGATTTCGGTACCGTTGATAAACTCCTGTATAATAATAGGCAATCCCCATTTTGCCTGTAATTTATAAAAAGCTTTTTGAGCCTGCTCTAAGGTGTTTACAATAATGGCATCGTAAAATTTCCCTTTTATTACCATAGGGTACCCTATTTCTTCAGCAGTTTCTTCAAGGTCCTTAGCCTGATGGATAATTTTATCAGCAGGCACGAATAATCCATTTTTCTTACCGAATTCGTACAGCTTAACCTTGTCGCGGGCTTCAAACTGATCCAGATCAGGCAGAAATGTACGTATCCCTGATTCGGCCAGTTTGTCTCTTAATTTGATGAAATTAAAAAGCTCCGCATCAAAATTCGGGATGATAAGATCGATTTTTTCAATTTTATGAATATACATTATCCTAGCCATGAGTGTATCGGTGCCGGCTGATGGATAAGGAATCTGATACGTTTTATCAACCAGTTCGTGCATATAAGCGCCAGGCTCGAGCGATTCGTATGACAGTCCGATAATGCGCACGCTAAAATCGTGACAATCGCGTATGGCACGTATTACCGCAACGCCTGGTCCTGGGCTGTCGATAGCATTAAGCCCGGTAACAGCGATTACAAGTTGCTTATTGATGAAATTGTTTGTATTTGCAGTTTGTACTTTCATTAGGATTGTTTTGTTTTTCAGGGCATTGACCTGCCAGATTATTTGATCTTTTAAAAGGCGGTTAATGGCAGGGTTATTTATAGTGTTTGTCTATTATACTTCCTTCATTTATTAACTTCAAGTTTAAAAGATTTTGAATTATATGTGTTTGACTCAACTCTGTAAATATACATCCCGGCAGGAAGTTCAATGGTTTTCATCAGGATTGAACTAAACGTATGGTCAATTGTATATGACTTCACCAGTGTTCCATTCATTGTATACAGTCTCAATTCTGCTTGTTTAATATTTGATGGCAACGAATATGGAATAGTGACTTCGTTGTTGGTTGGGTTTGGATAGGCACTGCTATGTGAACTTTTTAGTTCATCAGGTGATCCGGTAGTTAATGTACTCAATTTGCCTGGAATGGAATAAACCATTGTATTTACAGTCTCAGGAAATATGGAAAAGTCATAAATCCACATAAATAATTTTGAACCGGTCTCTGCCGGATAGATATATGAATAACCGGCGTAAGGCATGCTCAGTAACAATGTTCCGTTTTCATTTACAATCCGGGTATCGTAGGTGTAATACGCAAGAGTTGTATTGTAATTATACGAAACATAAAGCATCTCAATCAAATTGTCGGCATTGAATAGATTCTCAGTAACAAACTGTATATCACAAAGATAATAACCCGATGGGATACTTAGGTTAATGGATTTCCATAACGAATGATCGTTATTATATATCCTGCACTGGCAGTTAGCTACATCCATAACATAATATTTGTAACCTGCTACCGGCAGGTGAATATAGGCTGCAGAAACTCCTGTGTAAGTGTGCTCATAGGAGATTTGTGCGGAGGATCTTACTGCAAAAAAAACAAAAACCGAAATGATAAAAACAATATGTTTCATGGCAAATGGATTTAACTTGATACGTAATCTAATAGGGATTAGTGTTGATTTTTTGTTTTAACAACCAGTTTTTACATCGCTTATATTTGATATCAGATTTATTCCTTCTATTCTAAAGAAATTCATCGTCATCTTCCACCTAGTATAACCTATTCAAGGACAGATGCTTCCTTTAACTGCAGAACAAAGTCATCAAGATCTTTCTCAAACTGCACTTCATCCACGTCATACTTTTCACAGATTTGGGCTTTAATAGCACTTATATTGTAATCTTCTTTCAGCAAATTGATAATTTCAGCTCCAATTGGGTTCGTTGAAAATGAATCGCCTGTGCCTGGATTAAAAATAAATCCTTCTTCGCTGCTTGCTATGTTTTTCCTGAGTTTCATTAACGGAATGGTTTAAGTGTATTGAAGTTCGCCTCTGTCAGATGTACTTATTTCAATCTATAATCATGAAACAAAGATAATCGGATAGATTAATCAATAAAAATGAATTCAGCAAAAGGCCTGTTACGATAAGTGGAAAGGAATATTTGGCTGGTAAATAAAGGTTAAAAACCTGTTTTACTTATTTAAAATTGGCACAGTAACCTAAACGCTAAATCAGTTAAACCCAAATTACGCAATGGGAGCCGAAGTCGAACTATTTGCGTTAGTTGGGTTAACCCCGTTATAGCAAATATTTGTTTGTCAAAGAATTAAATTTGACAAACTTTCGATTTGGTTTATCAATTACGCTAATGCGAAATTTTGGTTAAATAGGGACGAGTAAGACACAAACAGCTTTTACCTGCCAACTTTCAACCTTACTATCATTTTTTGAAACATAGAAGACAATTTGGCGAAAATCTAAAGGGCACTCTGAATCTACCTGAGTTCTCCGGATTTTAATTCTGAAGAATTTCTTTCTTTATAGATTATACTCTTGATAAATCAATGAAAATAAAATTTCAGAATTCTGTGTGCAGACCACTGGTTTTTGATAATTGAAGTGTCTAAAACCAACGGTATTGAAATCTAAAATCGTTTTACATGCTAGGCCATCAATGGAAAGATCATCGATTCAGGAAATTATGGGCTAAATCTCTTGTTTATAAATCATTTTAAACCCAAATTACATAAACCGCAGTATTGAAACTTTGCCTCTTCGGAGTTGCCTTAATCCAGCAAAAACTGTTGCAAGCAGAATTATCATAACTTTGAAAAGAGAAATTCAAATTACACTTATACTTTGAAATTCCTATGAAACGACTTCTTCTTCCCGACTTACTCAAAGGCCTCGCTGCATTCTTTATGGTTCAGATTCATATCACCGAACTTTTTATCGATTCCGCTGGCAGGGAAAGTGCGTTCGGCAAAACCACATTGTTTCTGGGCGGGCCTTTCGCAGCCGTAGTTTTTATGATCGTAATGGGATATTTTATTGCTAAAAACAAAGGATCATCAACACAAAACCTACTGAGAGGAGTTAAAATTTTTGTACTCGGATTTTTGTTGAATGTTGGACTGAATTTTCATCTTCTTCTGAAAATACAATTTGATGGCTGGCCATACAATCCGTTAGAATACCTTTTTGGCGTCGATATCCTTTACCTTGCAGGAATGAGTATCATTATACTTACAAGTCTGAGATCATTAAAAACAGGACAAGGATGGGCTTCTTTAATTTTGCTGCTGGCAGTTATCACCCTAACTGGTTTTATGAATGAGAAGCTAATGGTCACGAACCATTATTTTGTATTGCCATTTATAGCCGGTGCTTATTCGTGGTCATATTTCCCCTTATTCCCATGGTTGGCATACCCATTAGCCGGTTTTATTTTTGCACAACACCAGGAGAAAATCAGCCTTTTTTTCGACAGACAGAAAATTTTTTCAATTACTCTGATTGCGGTAATTGCAGTGCTGGTACTATTATACTACAAACAAGGAATAAATACTACCATTGACCTTCCATCATATTATCATCATACTTTCCGGTACGCTTTGTGGGCATTAGGCTTAACTTTACTCTGGACAATTTCGCTGCAGTTTTTCCTGAAATTTTTCCCTGGCGCGATGGCTGTTAATTTCTTCTGTTGGATAGGCAAAAACATTACTCTTTTTTATGTTATCCAATGGTTGATTATCGGGAATATTGCCACAGTTATATTTCAAAACCAGCCTATTTATGCTTACATTTATTGGCTCGGAAGCATTTTTGCAGCAACAGTGTTACTCGTGTTTTTGATTGAAAAAGCCAAACTTATGTTACTCCGGAAAACCAAAAAGACATTATCCTGAGAAGAAAGTGATATAGCAACCAACAAAGAGTGATTTCCGGATTGCTTATACAATAAAAGTCCTGTCTACAAAAGCCTGGAAGCTTTCTTTATACTGTTCACCAACAGGTATATAAACATTATGATCAAAAACAATCCGATTTCGTTCAATCACCTTGATGCGGTCGAGATTGACGATAAATGAGCGGTGAACGCGCATAAATTTGTCTTTCGGGAGCTGTTCCTCCATCACTTTCAACCGGATAAGAGTAGTGACAGGCTCATCATTTACAAGATGAATCTGAATATATTCATTAGAACTTTCGATATATTTTATTTCAGATAGGAAGATGCGTACCATTTTGTATTCCGATTTTACAAAAAGACTATCCTGTGTAGTTTGAATGGACTCTGTTTGCTTGTGATTCAGTTCGAACCAGGTATTCGCTTTATTTGCCGATTTCAGAAAACTGCTGTAACTGATCGGCTTCAGGATATAATCCAGTGCGTCAACCTGGAAACCTTCGATTGCATATTCACTGTAAGCTGTTGTGAAAATAATCTGCGGCTTTTGTATAAGCGATTTTACAAAATCCATGCCGTTCAGGTCAGGCATATTTATGTCAACAAACATCAGATCTACCTCATTGTTCGCCAGGAATTTCATAGCATCAAAAGCATTATGGCATAATGCTACAGCTTCCAGAAAAGGCGTTTTCTCAATATAAGAGCTTATTTGCTTCAATGCAAGCGGCTCATCGTCAATTGCTATGCACTTTATTTTCATATACTGGTATTGTTAACTGCACTTCGTACTCTTTTTCGCTCTCTCGAATATTGAGTATATAATCATTTTTGAAAAGAAGTTCAAGGCTCTTTTTGATATTGGTCAATCCTATACCGGAATAACTTTTCTCATCTTTTTCCTTACTCTTGAATTTACTGTTTCGGATAACGCAATAAAGCATATTATCATTTTGTGCTATTTTGAATAACACAAACGATTCAGCCTGGTAGCTTACTCCATGTTTAAATGCATTTTCAAGAAAAGAAATAAAAAGCATGGGAGGTATCTCTATATCCCGTATATCTTCGGGAACTTCAAGGGTAATAGTTACATTCTCCGGAAATCGCAATTTCATTAGCGTTATATAGCTTTCAATAAAAGCAATCTCTTTTTTTAGTGTGGTTTGACCGTGGGCCGTATCATACAGCAGATAGCGCATCATTACTGACAGTTGAATGATAGTATTTTTAGCATCTTCGGCATTAATATCAATAAGCGCGTGGATGTTATTCAGCGTATTCATAAAAAAATGAGGACTTACCTGGTGCCGCAAAAGTGCAAGTTCCGTTTTAAGCTGTTCTTTCTCAAGGTCTTTGCGTCTGCTTTCTTCATTTAGCCATTGCGAAACCATTTTTATAGCAGTACCAACACCAACAACCAGTAATGAAAGTATGAGGTTGTCAATAAAAATCATGAATAATGATTTAGGTACAGGAGGTTTCAAAGGATTGTATCCTTGAGGCGCAGGCATTCCAGGTCCTAATTCCATGGGTGGCATTCCCGGGCCAAGATCCATCGGCGGCATACTTAGCGGCTGTGTCGGAGTTATGAACTGTCGCAAAGATACTGTTACTCCAATCACAAAAATTATTGTAAGGAACGTCAACAATATGTATGAACTGTATTTTTTTTGAAATAAAAATTTAGGGACCAGCACTAACGTATTGAGCACAAATATGATCAGGAAGGAAAGCATGGTAATCCATTCGCCGATAACTTTTCCCCAGTTCACTGTATTATCAATCCGTTGATTAAAAAAGGGAACGGAAAATACAGCCACCCAGATGATGGTGAAAATAAATATTTCGATGATTCGAATATTGAGTATTTTTTCTCTCATAAATTTCAATCCCGCAAAAAAGAGATTTAATTACAAAGGTAAGTTCGGCAAAGTTCAATAACAAATTATATCAGTGTAATGCTGATATTGGTCAATGGAACCGGTATTTAAATCAGCTAAAGAAGAAATAACCACTTCTGCCTATGCTTTTAACGGGTACTAACTGTGAACATGGCAAAAATCCTGCAATTATAAACCATAACTGTTTTTTGAGGAATTCAGTTTGACCGATAAATTTTGACAGGTCAGCGAACATATAGAATGGTATGTATATTATGCCGTTTAATGAGGGTTTGAACTTAACATAAAGCAGTTAAAAATGTTTTATTTTGTAACATTTTTAACTGTTTCACGTCTTAGATTAAAACACAAATATGTCCAGAATTTTCACTTTTCTCCTCATAATAATTATCCCCTTCGCTGCTCTATCACAAAATAAATCCTATACAACAAAAAGAATAAATCCAAAAGCCCCTGTAATTGATGGTAAATTCGATGATGGCTGCTGGCAACATATTGAGTGGAGCGGCGATTTTGTACAGTTCCAACCCTACGAAGATTCTCTTCCAAGTCAAAAGACAAAATTTGCCATACTTTACGATGACAACAACTTGTATGTTGCTATAAAATCCTATGATACTGAACCAGGCAAAATCAACCAAAGGCTTTCGAGACGGGATGGAGAAGATGGCGACTGGGCAGGGATTGTAATTGACAGTTACGAAGATAAGCTAACAGGTTTTAGTTTCAGCGTTACAGCGGCAGGTTCCAAAATTGACGGTATTTTTACCAACGATAATGATTTTGACAATAGCTGGGATCCAATATGGTATGTTAAAACAACTACAGATGCTGAAGGATGGAATGCCGAAATGAGGATTCCATTATCCCAACTCCGTTTCACAAAGAAGAATAGCTACGAATGGGGGATAGATGTTGCCCGCTACGTTTTTCGTAAGAGCGAACTTTCGTTATGGAAACCTCTGCATAAAAGTGCAAACAAGACGGTAAGCGATTTCGGCTTATTGACCGGCATCAATACTATATCACCTAAAAAAGATGTGGAGTTATTCCCCTTTGCTTTGGGCAAACTCTCGTACTCCGAAAAAGAGGAAGGCAATCCTTATGCAACCGGGAAAGATCAGAAATTTTCGGCAGGATTGGATGGAAAAATCAGTATCACCAACGATCTGACTTTAAATATGACTGTAAATCCCGATTTCGGTCAGGTAGAATCAGATCCGTCACTGGTTAATCTTTCTGCTTTTGAATCGTTCCTCCCTGAAAAAAGGCCGTTTTTTATAGAAGGCCGTAATATTTTTAAATTCGGAATGACATCCGGTGATGGCGACGGTGCAAGTACCGGTATGTTTTATTCACGACGAATAGGGCGCCCGCCACATTTTTCGCCGGATCTTAACGAGAATGAATATGCGCGAAATCCTGATAATACAAGTATTCTGGGTGCGTTTAAACTATCAGGCAAAACCCGCAAAGGCACTTCTATTGGCATTCTCGAGTCGTTCACACAGAGAGAAAATGCAGATGTTCAGAAGGAAGGAGTCGAAAGCCAATATCCTGTCGAACCGTTCACTAACTATGTAGTGGCCAGGGTTGAGCAGGATATCGACAAAGGGAATACGGTTGTAGGCGGAATTTTTACTGCTACCAACAGGGATCTTAACAGCGAAAATTTTATTACTCTGCCGGCTTCTGCTTACACCGGGGGTGTTAATATGACTCACTATTGGAAAAACAAAAATTACCAGGTTACTTTCAAGGGAATTTTTAGTAGTATATATGGATCAACCGAAGCCATTACAGAGTTGCAGACTAACTCAACCCACAACTTCCAACGACCTGATGCCAATCATCTTGAAGTAGATAGTTCGCTTACCAGCCTGAGCGGTCATGGAGGCACACTCGAATTCGGCAAGTTTGGAGGAGGACATCTCAGGGTTTTATCCTGGGTTACCTGGTCGTCGCCAAAACTCGACTTTAATGACCTTGGCTTTATGCAGCAATCGGACAATATTCAGCAAGTAGCCTGGTTTGGATATAACGAGTGGCAGCCGAAGCATTTTTACAATTCGTTTAACTTTGGCGGCGATTTATATACCGGATGGAATTTTGCAGGACAGAGCATTTACAAAGGGCTGGAAATGAATGGTAACATGCAATTCAAAAACTACTATTCGGTTTTCACAGGATTCAACCTTCAGGGAAATTCGCTATCCGCATACGATCTGCGGGGAGGACCCATGCTTAAATCGCCTCCCAGTTTTAACTATCGAATAGGAGTTAACTCCGATGAAAGAAAGAAACTCTCAATGAATCTGTTCCTGATGAAGCGTTGGAGTCAATACGATAATTCGAATATGGCTGACATTGAATATTCGCTTACATACAAGCCTGTTAATACTGTTTCAATATCCCTTTCTCCATCATTCTATGTCGCCCAGGATAATCTTCAATATGTTACTACCATCGAAGAAAACAGTTCTGACAATTACATAATGGGACAGCTTGACAGCAAACAGTTTTCGCTTGCTGCAAGAGTGAATATTGGCATTACGCCTGATATGTCAATTCAGTATTACGGACAACCATTCTATTTTGCAGGTAAATATTCAGCTTTTAAATCTATAACTGATCCTGATGCCAAAGAGTATTCCGACAGGTATCATGAATACAACACTGATGAGATTAAACTTGACGCTGAATCAAATGTTTATAGTGTTAATCCAGAAGGCTCGGGAACCAGTTTCAGTTTCGATAATCCGGATTTCCATTTCCTTCAATACAGGTCAAACCTGGTTTACAGATGGGAATACAAGCCGGGTTCAACCATTTTCCTTGTATGGTCGCAGGGGAAAACCACTGATGGCTCTAACGGGACTTTTATGTTCAACGAATATTCAAAAGAACTGCGTACAGCTTCGCCGCAAAATGATTTCCTGATTAAAATATCGTATGCAATAATTTTTTAATCAAACCGCATTACAGTTATTTATTTGTGTGCTCTAAGGTTCAGCGAATCATTTTGACACAGCATGGAAATATAAAGACTCAATAATTATATGTTATTCATTTACTGATAGTTAATATTTTAAGTATCATCAAAAAATGTTGATAAATTCTTATCATCCGGGAAGCCATTTTCCAGTTTATATCGAATAAAATACTTACCTTTGCGATGCATTAATGACTGAATTGCAACAAATTGATTATGAGCGAATTAGAAAATAATATGAATGCCAGTGGAACTGGTCTTGGAAATGGAACCGGCACATACACAGCAGACAATATCCAGGTACTCGAAGGACTCGAAGCAGTGCGTAAACGCCCTGCCATGTATATTGGCGATATCAGCGTAAAAGGACTTCACCACCTGGTTTACGAAGTAGTTGATAATTCTATCGACGAAGCAATGGCAGGGTATTGCAACCAGATTATCGTATCTGTACTTCCCGACAATTCCGTGAGGGTAAGTGATAACGGCCGCGGAATTCCTACCGATTATCATGAAAAAGAAAAGAAATCGGCACTGGAAGTTGTAATGACCGTATTGCATGCCGGGGGTAAATTTGATAAAGGTTCCTATAAAGTTTCGGGAGGTTTGCACGGAGTAGGAGTATCGTGTGTAAACGCACTTTCGATCATGCTTAAAGTCACTGTTCACCGTGATGGCAAAATCTTCGAACAGGAATATTCAGAAGGTAAACCTTTGTATGCAGTTCGTGTTGCAGGTGAAAGCGATCATACCGGAACAACCGTACATTTTCTTCCTGACAAAAGTATCTTCATCACCGAAGTATTCGATATTAATATTCTTGCAGCACGCTTACGCGAACTTGCCTATCTGAACAAAGGCATTGAACTTACCCTGATTGATGAGCGTGAGAAAGATGATGACGGCAATTTCATCAAGGAAGTATTCTTTTCGACGAGAGGATTAGTCGATTTTATTGAATACCTCGACGCAACACGCGAAAAACTCATCCCCGAGCCAATTTACATGGAAGGTGAGAAAAACGAGGTTCCTGTTGAACTCGCCATGATGTACAATACTTCGTTTTCCGAAAACATTCATTCGTACGTTAATAATATCAATACACACGAAGGTGGAACTCACCTTGCTGGTTTCAGGCGGGCACTTACCCGTACGCTGAAATCGTATGCCGAGAAATCGGGCATGCTCGATAAAATCAAGTTTGACATTGCCGGCGATGACTTCCGTGAAGGTCTTACTGCAATTATCTCCTGTAAGGTTATGGAACCGCAGTTCGAAGGACAAACCAAAACCAAATTGGGAAACAACGAGGTAATGGGAGCTGTAGACCAGCTGGTTGCCGAAATGCTTAATTATTATCTTGAAGAACATCCGCGTGAAGCCCGTATGATCGTGAACAAGGTTATACTTGCCGCTACAGCCCGCCATGCAGCACGTAAAGCACGGGAACTCGTTCAACGAAAGAATGTACTTTCAGGATCAGGACTGCCCGGAAAACTTGCCGACTGCTCCGAAAATGATCCGGCACTTTGCGAAATCTACCTTGTGGAGGGCGATTCTGCAGGTGGAACAGCTAAACAGGGCCGCGACCGTAAGTTCCAGGCTATTTTGCCACTCAGGGGTAAAATCCTGAACGTTGAAAAAGCGATGCCGCACAGGATTTTTGACAGCGAGGAAATCAAGAATATGTTCACGGCACTCGGAGTTACCATCGGCACCGAAGAAGATTCAAAAGCCCTGAATGTAAATAAACTCCGCTATCATAAAGTTATTATCATGACTGATGCCGATGTGGACGGTAGCCACATTGCCACATTGATCCTAACTTTCTTCTTTCGCTATATGAAAGAACTGATTGAAAACGGATACATCTATATCGCTACACCTCCATTATACCTTCTTAAAAAAGGGAATACCGAGAAATACTGCTGGAATGAAGATGAACGCGTGAAATTAATCTCCGAATGGTCGAAAGATGGTTCAGACAAAGGGATTCACATTCAGCGCTACAAAGGTTTGGGAGAAATGAACGCTGAACAACTCTGGTCAACAACCATGAATCCACAGTTCCGCACTTTACGACAGGTTACTATCGAAAGCGGATCAGAAGCCGACCGCGTTTTCAGTATGCTGATGGGTGATGAAGTACCACCACGCCGCGATTTTATTGAGAGGAATGCAAAATATGCGAATATTGATATTTAGAGGTTTGATACTTTAATAATCAACAAATGCTAAAAAAAAGACAGGAAAATTACCTGTCTTTTTTTATGCTTCCGAACGGAGATGTATTTATCAAAGAGCGGAATTTACTTTAGGGTAAGAGTACGGAAATTACAAAAGCTAATGGAATTACAAAATTTTCACCAGATCGATTTCCCGAAATTCTGAAAGCAGAATGCTGGAGAACGTTAGTCCATCATTTTGTCAACCAATTCTTTGAATAATTTATATGCTACCATTGCTGTCATATTATTTATATCTCTTGTCGGATTATATTCCACAATGTCGGCACCGATAATTGTGACGGGAATGTTTTGGATAATATTTATCAATTCTCTTGAAGTCAAACCTCCAGGTTCATGATGCGAAATTCCCGGAGCAAATGCAGGGTCAAGAACATCCAGGTCTAATGATATATAAAGTGGCGCTTGTAATGTTTTTAAGAAATCACAGCTAAAGTCTTTCATTTCAATAATAGTCACCCCAAATTTAGCTGCTTGTTCTCTTTGATGTGTATTCAATGTTCTGATGCCAACTTGGGTCAATGATTTGATAACTTTTTTTTCCATTAGCCTGGCAAAAGGCGAAGCATGTGAATAGGGATTATCGTCAAAGTTGTCATACAAATCCGGGTGGGCATCAAGATGGAGGATATTTATGTTTTTGAAATTATCTGCAAAAGCCTCAATAACCGGAAATGAAATTGAATGATCGCCGCCCAAACAAATAATCTTACAATCCGTTTTGAGTTCATGATGAATCCTGTCTTTGATTTTGGAATAGCCTTCTTCGGGGTTTGAATCAGGAAATGACATGTCGCCTAAATCTGTATAATTCCTCCCATTTAAAATTTCCGTTACACTTTCGGAAAAAGAATTAGCTGAGCCAGCTGCCGCCATAAGTCGGATTCGGGGAGGTGCTAAAGCTGGTCCTTTCAAAAAAGAAGAATTTCCGTCAAATGGAATACCAATCAATTTAATCATACAGAATTGTACTTTAAAATTCCCAAACATGCTACTAAGCTGGCAATATCGAACAGAGCAATTAGATTAAGTGAGTGTCAGGTCTGCCCTGACACGATCAAATCACTTTTAAAAAATAAAGAATATTGGCATTAAAAAAACTAGCCGTTACTGATCGCCCTGTTCAGAAATGCCATAAACGGCTGAAGTTCCCGCACCATTTCCAGCACCTGCTTCTTATAATTATCGGAAGTTACAACTTTATCAGGAATATTCTCTGAAACAATATAGGAACGGTATTTCAGCAGATCGATATCCGGGAATTCAGCAGGGAAATCCTTGGGCGCTTTTTTCATTTTATCGAAATCGCCCAGTTGATTGAAATGATTTTTAAATGAAGGTTTCTCTAGGATTGATATTAATTCCGAGCTATGAAAATAAACTTCGTTCCGCAGCAATTTCAGCGTATCGGGCTGTGGCTGGTAAACGCCGCCAGCCAGCATGCTTTCGCCCGGTTCGAAATGAAAATAATAACCGGGATAGCTGCTTTTTCGTCCTCCATGTGCTATGAAAGCCCCGAAATTGGTCTTATACGGCGATTTATCCGCACCAAAACGAACATCCCGAAATATGCGAAACATACAATCTTTCATTGGCGGGGTTTGCAAAGCAGGATCGAGAGCTGAAATAGTTGTTATTATTCCTGAAACAAAGTTTTCCACTTCTTTCTTTGAGTCATCATACCATTTTTTATTATCCTGAAACCATTCGCGGTTGTTATTCAATTTCAATTGAGTAAGAAACTCA